>VFQP010002178.1_pt1 | contig 22750 bp, 27 predicted proteins | sample 3512351 | NCBI WGS metagenome assembly VFQP01 (sample SAMN10412372, study PRJNA504923) | tailings metagenome | isolation source: Relicate 1 Philex TSF1 revegetated site | place: Philippines: Tuba, Benguet | collected 2017-08-29
ACGCGCGCGCCGCCCGCTTCTGGACTGAATGCGGCGTCGCTGCCCCTCCTCGCCCGCAATCGTGCGCGCCCCTGTCTGTCTGACCGCCCCTGGCCACTTGCGATGCCGCCCTCTCTTTCAGCCCTTAGCGATCAGGCAGCTGGGTGTCGGAGGCATGCTCCCGGGGGTTTGGGGGTCGCACCGCCACGAGAGAGGGCTGGGCTGCTGCGAGCATCAGTTGCTGCCGCCGTCTCGCTGTGCGCGTGTTGTCCGTCGGTGCTGGGCGCTTGCCGCTGCACCTTGTGTTTGGGTTGGTCCGTCGCAAAAACGCCGTCAATTCGAGTCCTGGGGGGCAGCAAGGAGGGGGGCGTCCAACGCGACGAGCAGTGCACGTGCGGGCTGGGCCGTGGAGGGCCACAAGGGCGGCGGCGTCCCTCTGTGTGTGCCCGCCGCCTCATCTCTGGCAGCGGCCCGGTTCCTCAAGTGCTGCAGAGGCCCCGCTGCGTGTTCTGCCTCTGCTGCCGCCGCCCCCTGGGGGGGCTGCTGCTGCTGCTGTGATTGCCTGCTCTGAATGGTGCTGGGGAGAAGCGAGACAAACGGATGCGAATTCTTTCCGCTGCTGCTGCTTGAGATGATTGGGGCCCTGCGCTGTGCTGCTGCTGCCGCGTCGGGGGCCCTTAGCGTTGAGAGTGCGCGCCTGTGGCGGGCCCGCCTCCTCCTGAACAGGCGCCCCGGGGCGGGGACTGGAAGACCTTGGCGATTCGGCGCGCTGTGGGGCCCCAACCGCGTGGCTCGCACGCTGGGTGCGTGCGCTTGGTGGCGGCGGCGGCGGCCGCCTCTGCTCCCTCCACAGCATCGTTGAACGGAGCAAAAAGGGGCGCGGAGCTGCGAAGCTAGCCGCCCCCAGGGTCGCATACACCGCACGAACGCACGCCAGGCGACGGCGTGAGATGCGGGGCGTTGGGGGGGGTTGGCGAACAGAGGGCGCAAACAGAGGACGCATCAGGCATGCCGAACCAGGCCACAGCGGTGGCGCGCCACGCGCCGCTTCCGCTGCCCGCTCCCGCGCTCGGTGCACCCCTAATTAGGCTCCCCTCTCAAAACTCCCCACGCGTTGCCGCCCCGCCTGCCCTGGCCCTGCCGCCTGATGGCACACTCACCGCCGCCCTTCTCTCCGCCCATGCCCATGCGACCGCCGCTCTGCGCTGTCGAGCTGGTTTGGTTTGCACTCGGTTAGAGCTGCTGCTGCGGTGGAGCGATGCGCAGGTGATGCAGCTGCTCAGTGGTTCTCTCTCTATCTCTCCCTCTCTCTCTCTGTTTCTCCTGCCCTGGGGTGGAGGCGGACGCCCCGAGGCCGTGGCACAGTGGAAAGGGGAGGTTGGCGGCATGTGCGGGTGCTGGGTGGACCTTGGCCAAGCGCGCACCATCCTCGGGCGGGCCGCCTGATGCGAACTGCGAGGCATTGGTTGGACGGGCGGGGCGGCAGGAGCGGCGCGCGCTGGGGCGTCCTCTCGCCCGCGAAGGGAGGGGCGCACGCCACACCTCCGGGGCTGTGGAGGGCGGGCGGCGGCCGACTAGGCCGCGCCGCGCTAGGCCCCCTTGCCCAGGACCAGGACCTTGCCAGTGCCCCGCTGATGCACCGCTTCACACTAGGCGCACGGGCACGGGCGCATTTATGAATGCTTTTCTGCCGCGGAGAACCAAGCCTGCAGCGGCGCCACCGCCGCTGCTGCTGCTGCTGCTGTTGCCAGGAAACAAAGTCGGGCGCGGAGACGCGGGGCGCGGGACGCGGGACGCGGGCGCCCCGCTTCCGCCGCCGCGCCTCTGCGCGCCCGGGCCAGTGACTGGTAGGACTCGCTGGGACTGGCTAGGGCTGGCTAGGAAGCACGCCGGACCATGCGGCGCCAGCGGCGCGACGGCGGTGTGATGGCTGGTGCCCGCCACGCCGCCGCTGCCGCCGTGCCGCCCGCCGCGTCTCTTTTGAGAGCTCGCTTTTCAGAGCCGCTGGGGGCGCCCGTCCCGCGTCCGCCGGGGCGGAGGGGCGCAAGCACACGCGGGCGGACAGACGGACAAAAGAGAGACGGACTGCACTTTGCATGCATCGCGGCGAGCGGGTGTTCTGCAAGTCTGGCGAGGCGCCCCGGCCTGCGCCCTGGGTGGGCGTTCCGGGACCGCCGACGTGTGATCTCTTTGCCTGCACCTGGTGACCTGCATCGCACCCGCCACACGGGCGCGCCGGTGGATGGACGCACGACGTGCGAGCGGCGCACGCACGAATCTCGGCCCGGTCGCAGATGCTGCAACAAGCGCGCCCTCCTTGCTCCTGCGCGCCCGCCGCGGGCGCGCAAGGGGGCCGTTCAGGGCGCGGAGGAAACAGTGTGCTCTCCCCCCCCCGCCTCTCCCCCTGCCCCCCTGCCCCCTGCTGTGCCTCCCCCGCTGCGGCCTGCGGGATGCACGCCCCTGCTTCGCACTTGCCTCCCACACTCACGTTGGCGGCGCCGCCCGCCCCCCTACCATTCTCACCCCAATTGTTTCTGCTGCAATGCGTGCAAACAAGCAGGGCGTGGAGACCCCTGGCGCGTATGCCTGTGGCCCCGCGCCCGTGCCCAGCCCTGCGCGATCTCTTCTTCAAGCTGGCACCACCAGCAGCCATAAATGCAATGCACTTTGCTTTGCTGATCATGCCTGAGGTGGTATGCTGGCGAGCTTCCAGCGGAGAAGAGAAAACCTGTCGCTGCAGGCGGCCGCGGGCCCGGCAGGCGCACACTGTGTGGCTTCGTCTCCCGGCTTCTCCCCTTCGATGCCTCTCTCTCTGCCTGCTGTGCTCACGCGCCCCAGCCTGCCTGTGCTGGCCCCACATGCATCTCCATCTGCACGCTGCTCTTCCAGGGCGGCTCTCGGGCGCTGCGCCCCGCCCCTGCAACGATTAGTGCACGCGCCCGGCCCCCTTCCCCCGCGGAAGGCTCCTGGGACGCCTCGACTGAGAGTCATCACGGCCTAGGAGCGCCTCGACTGAGATTCATCACGGACGCGTGCGCGCTGGCTTTGGCCACACATGGTTGCCTCCTCCGTCTGGCGGGAGGGGGGGGATCTGACTTTCGTGTTTGCTGCTGCTGCAAAGGCAGAGCGTGGGCACAGGCCCATTAGCGTAGATCAGGCGGCATGCGCGGCACGTGCCTCACGCCCCACCTTTTGCCCCCTCTGCAGACCCTGCCCGCTCCCTTTTCCGGCCCTGTCCGGCTCCTCTCGCTCCCGGCCCTGCAACCCAGCCGCAGATTTCAACGCTGGGACCTCCGCGTCCCACGCCCCCAAGTTGATGGCCCGCCCCACTGCGCAATTGATGGCCCTTGGCAGTCGTTTCGTCTGCTTGCTGCAAGTCCCCAACGATTCTAGATTCCTAGCCGTTTCCTTTCCGTCCTTGGTGGTGCTCAAGTCGGGGATTCAGGAGGCGGCCCACGTGTCGCAACGGCGGGGCACGTCGTCTTGATGCCCAAGTTTCTCTCTCCTCTCCTCTCGCGCCCAAGATGCATGGTCGACGGGCTGCAGCCGTCCTGTGTCAGCTTCTCGTTTGCATACCGTGCTGGGGTAGTGTTGTTGTGTGGGGGGGCGGGGGGCGTTTCAACCACCTCGTAGGCCGCGCTCACGACGTACACCGTCGTCGCCGCCGCCTGGTCGTTTACTGTTGCTGCACGTGGGGGGTTTGGGTGGTTCTTCCTGTCTCTCTCCAAGCGCACACAAGCTCAGATTGAACGAGCGGCGCGTCGACGTCTTCCTATGCGTCAGCCAGCTGTAGCGCTGTGGGTCGGTTTGGTCTCACTGGTTTAGCAGTCTGCTGGCCCACCCAAAAAGAGTGCACTCGGCTGCACCCTTGTTGTCGTGCACGCTCGAGTCGCACACATCTTTCGTTTCGTCAGCGCCCCTCGTCCCTGGTGCCCCAACAAGAAAAAAAAGCTCCGCCGCCTCGTGATTCCAGAGCGGTTGCTGTTGTGTGCGTGTTGCGTGCGAATTTTTTGCAAGGCGTCTATGGCGTGTCACGGGGACGCCAGCGCAGCGCATGCCCGCGTCAGCGCTTGCGTGCCGAGTGCCACCGCCTGGCCCCCTGCGCCCGCAGCGCCTGCCTCTCCCTCGCCCAGCGCCGCCTGCAGCAGCCTCAGCAGCGGCGGAGGGGCTGCCAGGGCCTCGTCCAGGAGGAGGTAGGCGAGGACGGCCCTGGCGCACTGCGCCACCTCGCGGTCCTCCGCCGCCGCGAGGCCCTGCTCCGCTCCCTGCGTGCCAGATGGGAAGCGCGGCGCAGGGGTCGTCGACCCGCGGTGCTCAGGCGTGTCGTGGCCGTCTACGTGCACCCGCACCTTGCGGGGGCGTGTCTTGCGGCCGGCGTCCCCGCCGCCGCTGGCCGCGGGCGTCTCGGCGAGGAGCGCCAGCGTCGAGCGCAGCAACCACGTGAGCAGCGCCGGGCGCCCGGCCAGCAAGTCTCGCACCGCCAACGCGGCGCAGGGGGCGCGCTCCTCGCGCGGCCAGGCCAGCAAGAGGCGGCGCAGGGCCGTCGACCGGACCTGCGCGTCCCTGCAGGTCGACAGCGGGCACCGCGAGGCCTCGCTTTGGGGGCGACGAGGGAAGCAGCGAAAGAGTCACCTCAGCACGCGCCGCTCACTTGTCGGAGCACTTGGCGAGCAGCACCTCGAAGACGCGCCACGCCACGCTCGACGACACGGCGCGTCGGTCGTGCGCCGACGAGCCTGTGGTCGCGGGCCAGTCGACGGGCACTGTGGCCAGCAGCTGCGTGCACGCCCTCCGGATCCTGCGCTCAGCAACCCACGGTGAGAGGCCCGCGGCCCGTCGACTGGCCTGGCCCCGCGCGGGGGCCAAACGGCGCAAGGACGCATTGCGCACCACCCGGCACGCACTTGGCGGACGCGTCGTGCATGGCGGTGAAGAGCACGACCTCGACCACGTACTGGGTCCGCGCCGCGCCGCCGTCGCCATCAGCCCACACGCCTGCCACCTGGCCGCCAGCCCCCTCCTCCTCCTCGCCCTCCCCGCGGCACGCGCGCTGCCGCGCTGCGTCGCGCATCACTGCGACGGGGCGGGCACAAGCGCACCGCGGGCGCCGCGTGCGGCGACCTCGGCGCATCGTGCGCCCCTGAACCGGGATCCGTGGCGCCCAAACAACTTGTGCAGCCCGTCGCTCACTGTGCAGGGCCATGAGCCGCACGTCGAGGGCGCAGTTGCTCTCGGGTCGCAGCAACTCCACCAGCACCTGCGCGCGGCATAAGTGCATGTCCTGTGCACGGAAGCTGCACACGTGCACGACAGCGCGAGGCTTCAGCCGGCCACAAAGGCAAAAAGGCAGTACCTCGAGCAGGCGAGGCGCTTGGTCCTGCCCCTCGTGCAGTCGGCGCAGCAGCTGCAGCACCGCCTCGCCACCTGCGGCAAGCCGCTGCAACCGCATGCACCGCTCGCTCGCCGAGCACGCACCCAAGGAACAAGAAGGCTCCCCGCTGCTGCTGCAGGGCCGCGCTGCCTCACCTTGCGCCCGGCCCTGGCTGCCGCCCGTGGCGTGCATCAGCGCGCACGCCAGCGCCGGCAGGCCCGGCGCGCACGCCAGCGCGCACAGCACGCGGTGCCCCGCACACGTCTCGGCCCACTCGTCCCACCCGCCCTCGCCCGCGCCTCCGCCGCCCGCGCCTGGCTGCGCCGTTGCCGCCACCACTGGCAGCAAGCCCACCAGGCTGGTGAGCAAGCACTGGCCCAGCAAGCGCTGCCCGCCAGCGTCTCCCCCCTCAGCGCCACCGCTCCCTCCCAGGCCGCCGCAGCAGGCCGCCACAAGGCCCGCCAGGCACCTGTACAGAAGCTGGGCCCTGCTGGCGCCGCTGCCGGCGCGCCGCCCTCCTCCTCCGATGCCGCCGCTGCCGCTGCCCCACTGCGCGCCCCGCTGCTCCTCCAGCCGGTGCAGCGCGTCGAAGCAGGGGGACTGCGCCAGCGACAGCGCCAGGCCAAACGCCTGCGCGCCGTACGGCGCGTGCGCCTCCCCCTCGCCGCCGTCGCCGCCCTCCTCCTCCGCGTCTGCAGGCCCGCCGGGCCGTTCCTGCGGCGGGGATGGGGGATGAAGGCTGTTGTGGCGCGAGGAGGGAGCGAGGAGCGGTGGCAGTCGCGTCGCTGTGGAGGGCGAGCGCTGCTGCTCCGCGTGCATGAGGCGCAGCTCGGCCAGGGGGCCGCTGCGCAGCACGCTGAGCATGCTGCCCACCACGGCCGGCGCCAGCAGCGGGTGGTTGCCGTCGTCGTGCTCAGGGCCGTCGTGCTCCGTGGGCAGCGCCAGGGCGGCGTGGACGAGCAGTGCGGTGCAGCGGGCGGCGCAGGCGGCTGGGGGGTCCTGGAGGGGGTTGCAGCCCGTGACGGCGACGAAGGAGGCCAGCAGCTGCACCAGCAGTCCCAGGACGTGGGAGTCGGCTTGGGCCAGCTGCTGCAGCTGCGCCTCGAGCTGCGCGGCGTCCGCCGTGGCTGACGCGTCTTGCTGGTGCGCGCGTTGCTGCCCAGGGTGCAGCAGCCACGACGAGAGCTCGCCCCAGCTGCACACCACGGCCTCCACCATGCTCTCCATGCTGTAGATGCGCCGCAGCGCGGGCTGGAGGGCGGCAAGCAGCTTGGTGGCGTCGGGGAGAGGGCAGCGCGCCAGGGTGCGCAAGTCCAGAAGGCGCGCAAGGACGCACTGGGCGGCCGCCGCGGCGTCTCCTGCACCTCCTGCTCCGCCGCCTCCTCCCGCTTCGAGCAGCGCTGCGCACGCCGCGAGCGTCTCCTCGACCTGCTCGCGCTGCGACTCGAGCGCTCGCGCCGCCGCGTCCTGCTCGGCCCGCTCGCGCTGCCGCTGCTGGGACAGCCACGCCCTTGAAGCCATCCTTGCAGAGTGCGCGCTGACTCCTTGCGCTGCCCGCTGAAGTCCCGGCCCCTCCACAGCAGCGTGCTCAAACCGTTTGAAAAAGCGTGCTGCGCGCGTGCACCGACATTGGACAACAACAGAAGAGCTGGGCAGAGAGCGGGAGCGATGAATGTGTGGAGAGCGCCACCACCTGTACAGTTACCACCACCAGTGCACGAGAAAACGGGAGGGAAAAGGCGAGCGCCCGGGCAGCTCAGTGCGCCTTGGTGACTTGCGGGAACACAAAGTGCGTCCAGACGTTGCCCAGGTAGATGGCCAGCGACCAGGCGGCCAGCACGGTCGCCGCCCAGAGCAGCACAAACGCCACGTGCACCAGCCACGCCAGCGTCCCGGGCCCTGCGGCAGCCACGGCACCAGGCGCCAGGCAGGGGGCACGTTGCACCTTGCTGGCCGCCATACGAGGCAAGCGAGCGGCACGCCCTGCGCTTCGCACCTGTGAGGATGCTGGGCAAGAAGAGGCTCAGGTCGTCGTGCGGCTGCCTGAGCACCAGCAGCGTGCTCATGGCCGTCATCTGGAAGGCCGTCTTCCACTTGCCCAGGCTGTTCACCTTGACGGCCTGCGGCGAACGAGCGGGCGAGACGGGTGCGCCTCCTGTTGCCCGCTCTCCCGCCCTGCGCCTCGCTTCCTGCGCCCCGCGGCGCCGCGAATGCCTGCCCAACGCACCTTGTGCGCGCCGCCGCCCGCCGCCGCCGCCCACTCCCTCAGCGCCGACATGGTGATCTCCCGGCTGATCATGATGCAGACGGGCAGCAGCATCTGTCCGCGCGTGAGCGGCGCCGGGGGGCTGGTGGTGAGCAGGATGAGCGACGAGCACACCCTGCGTCCGGGCAGGGCCGCATGCGGCTTCCGTCAGTCACGGCACAGTTTGCGCGTGCGCCTCCCCAGTCTGCGGCCCTCCTCTCTCGACACTCACATGACCTTGTCAGCGACCGGGTCCAAGAAGGCACCAAACACGGTGGCAATCTTGAGCTGCGGTGCGCCGTGTTGAGGCACGCACGCGTGTGCGCGTCAGCTGCCGGCCCCCCAGCGCATGCGCACACCCCTAACGACATGCCCATCGAAAATGCGCACCGTGCGTGCGAGGTAGCCGTCCAGCCAGTCGGTGAGCGCGGCGAGGATGAATATGACGCCGACCGTGATGGGCGAGAAGCGCCACTCCAGCTCCCACAGCGCTATGACGATGGGCACCATGACTAGCCGCACGAACGTGAGCACGTTGGGCAGCGTGAGCAGCGGCTGGCGCTTGGGCTGCTGCTGCGGCCGGGGAGGGTGCACCTGCGCCGCGATGTGCTTGTACGCCTCGGAGCGCCGGTCCAGCGGCGAGAGGATGGACTCCTGCGGCGCGCAATCGCAACGCGTCACGACTCGGCACCCGGGTGTGCGCGCGCGGGGCTCTGCCCGGGCCTGCGATGGCGCCCGTCGTGTGCGCACGCGAGCTGGCAGCAGCCGGCCGCCGAACCAGCAAGCGAGAGCGGCACAGCAGAGGCGATTGGCTGCGTACGACGCTCGCCTGCGCCGTGACGGCCAGCAGAGGGATCCGGGGGATGGGGCCCGAGTCGGCCTCGCCGGGGACGCCTCCATTCGCCTGGCCGCCCATTTTCCGCGCTATTGCTTAGGTGGTGTGGCTGTGCTCCTCAGGTGCATGCAGGCGCACGGAGCGGCGCAGGCCCCCGAGGCGCAGGCGTAACCGCCACTACGCGCGCGCCAGGGCGAGGACAACGCCTTCAGCGCGATGCTGTCAGCGGCACGGCACCGCGGCGCTGCAGGGTGCCGTCCTCGTCCCCAGCGCCAGGACTGGTGCTGCCTGATCCGCTCCGGCCGTGGTCGCGTGGGCGTGGCGGCCTTGGCCAGCAGCAGCGCTGCGCCACTGGTGCAGCAGCCAGATGGGGCACAAGCCCAGCACGTGTCACGGCGGAGGGCGCTGCTCAGCGCTGCATCCATCGCGCTCGCTGCCGATGCCACGGCGCTTGATGCGCACGCCGCGCCCCTGGCGCCCTTGGGCGGCATCGAGCGCGTGGGCGGGGAGAAGCGCACTGGGCTGGGGGCAGAGGGCGTCAGGGATGTGCTGGCACGGGACATTGGCGTGGGCCAGTACTTTGTCTCCGGCAACCTCACCAACGAAGTCTTTTCGGACACGTGGTGAGCCTCCAGGCGCCCCCGAGGCCCGGGATCTCTACAGCACCGGGACACCCGCTGAGCCGCACGCCGCACCTGCGTGCCGCCGCAGCGTCTTCAAGGACCCCACCAACGAGGTGACGGGCCTGGCGCGCTACGTCAAGGCGCTGGGGCTGCTGTTCGACCCAACCGTCAGCAAGGTGCGCCTCTGCATGCGATGCGCCGGAACGACGGCACACACGCACACTGGGCAGTGCGCGGGCACTGCCAGACGCTGTAGCGGGCAGCAAGGGATGGCGCAGCAAGGGATGGCGCGCTTAGGGGGCGGTGGCGTGTGTGGGTCCTGCATCAGCCGCGTGGGCCCCTGGGCGCCCGTGCTGAGGCAGCAAGGACCGACAGCGAGGCAGACAACAGGTCAGCCAGAGCACGCGCCGACCGATGACGAGTCACTTAAGCCTCAGAGCAGAGCAGAGAGGGGTGGCAGCGCTTTGCAGCTTGCTCATCAACAGAACGGTCCACCGCCCGCGTCACGCAGTTTGGACCAGCGTCGTGACGTGCACTGTGCGCCTCACTCGCTGGCAGGTGGAGCTGGTGGGCATCCGCGTGACGGGCCCCAGCACGGTGGAGGCGGACTGGCGCATGGGCGGGTGGCTGCGCTCCGAGTACTTCCCTTGGGGCGCAAAGGTGGAGCCCTTTGAAGGTGAGGAGGCGGGCATGCGTGCCGTGCACGAGGGCGCCATGCATGGGGGTCCCCCAGGTCGCCCGCGTCCTTGCTGATGCGATCCTGTCCGCACTGTGCGCTTGGCGTGCACGCAGGCCACACGGTGTACACGTTGGGTGCAGACGGGCTCATCGTGAGGCAGGACCAGACGTGGAGCATCAGCGCGCTGCGCGCGCTGCAGCAGACCTTCACGCCAGCCAGCGGGCCACGGGTGGTGCCATTTTGACGGACGGCAGGACGCCAGGGGCTGCTCGCGTTGGGTCTGGGAAGGTCATTGCCTGCTACTCGGATGATCTTGGTGGGCTCTGCCGTTTTGCACGAATGCAACAAGGCAACGCCTTCAATGTGGAGCACTCGTGTGGAGCACTAGTGTACAGCGAGCCACGGGTGAGCGACGATGCATCAGGAGAGTTCATGGGGACGCAGTTCCATTATTCTTCTTCGTGAGGCGCCGCCCGTTCCACCTCGGTTCTTGCCGTTCGCCGGTGCCACCGCCAGGCCGCCCATCTCCTGGTCCACGTGCTTGACGTAGACCATGCCCGGGTCGGCGCACCCAGCCCCCATGCAGGGCACCAGCGGCGCCTTGTTGCCAGTCGGGCCGGCGTGCGACGACGACGCGGGCAGCAGGCGGTGCGCCACCAGCGCCAGCGCCATGAGCATGCTGACGCACCCCAGCACCAGGCCGGCGATGGCCACGCCCTTGTAGCTGTCGTCGCTCGAGTCGTCGCCGCTGCCGCTGCTCGAGACGCCGCTGCCCTGCTGGGCGGCGGCGGCGGGGCTGGCGCTCTTGACCTTGGGCACCCAGACCAGGCGCTTGCCGTCCACGTTGCTCAGCGTGTCCATGATGGCCACCTGCATGTTGGACCAAGGCCGCTCGTGTCTGTGTGCGCCAGGCGGCGTGTGCTGCTTGTGCTGAGGGCTGCCAGAGACCCCCACCAGCATGGACACGCAGCCTCGCACCTGGCCCTGCGCGCCCTGGGCGCCGAGCGTGACGGTGTGCAGCCAGCGCATGCGGCTGGCGGCGATGAGCGCGTACATCTTGCCATCCGCCTGGCTGAGGCCCGCCACCACCTCGCGCGCCGCGCCGTGGCCCTGCGCCGACGAGCTGTTGCCGTCGTTGGGCACGGGCAGGCTCAGCGTGGTGAGCGCAAACGTGTCCAGGTTTAGCACCTGCGCGCGTGCGCCAGGCAGCATGTATACGAGCCCAAGGGTCAGTGAGCACGCAGCTGGCGCGCAGCGCAGCGTGCACAGCACGGCGCCGCAGGCAGCACAGCGCACCAGCGCAAAGTTGTCGGCCGTCGAGGTGAGCACGGCCAGCTTGCCGTCGGTGGCGCTGTTCACAAAGGCCATGCGGCTGAGCCCGCCCTTGGCAAAGCCGGGCAGGATGTCCTGCACCGCGCCGTCGTCGGCCTTCTGGGCCGACGCGCCCACCTGCGGCGACCACCAGCAGGCAACACCGGGCTTTAGTGCTGGTGGCGTGTGCTGGGCATGCGCAAGCGTCCACCGCCGGCGGCGCCGTGGCTGGCGCTTGGCCTGCGAGTGGAGAGGGCGGGCAGGGCCACGCGCCTTGAGCGTGTGCACGCGGTCGGCGGCCGCGTTGAGCACGGCCACCATGGTGCCGTCGGGGGTCACGAGGGGCGCGCCAGACACCTGCGCACGCGCGTTAGAGCAACGAGAGTGAGCGTGGCCACTCGCACGATCCCCTCAAGCAACAGCGCCCCTCAAGCAACAACGCCTGCACGCACGTCGGTGTGCACGTAGACGACGCGGTCCGTGGCCAGGTCCAGCTCCACCAGCGTGCTGCTCCTGAAGCCGGCGCTGTAGCACTGCGCACGGCCCACCACGGGTCCAGCAAGGCGGCCAGCGTGATCGATGTCGAACGACGCGGAGCCAGGGGACCTGACTGATTTGAACTGACTTGAGCGAACGCACAAACGCACCTGGACGTATCCGTGCAGGTTGCGGCCAGAGATGGACATTGGTCCGCAGCCGGCGCAGCCCACCGACGTGAGGTTGATGAAGGCAACGTCTGAGCGGTTGTTGATGTCGAGCTTGTGCACGCCGGCGTCGTTGAGGTTGGTCGAGTACGCAAAGTTGGGCGTGGCCACGTCCAGCGTGATGTAGCCGTGCGTCTGGGTGGCCGGGTTGAACGTCGCCTTGGCCAGCGGGTGGTTGAGGCCCCAGGTGGACGTGCTGAACACGTCGACCGAGCCCTCATCGTCGGAGTCGGGGCGCCTGCAGACGTGCGCCGTTGAGGGTGGGAAAGGGGGTCACGGCTTTGCCCAGGGACTGCAGGGAGGCCTCCAGGGCGAGAAAACGGCTCACCAGCAGTGCACGTAGACCTCGTCCCGCCACTCGGCAGTGTCGATGTAGTAAGGGTACCCGCATGTCGGCACCTGTCGGCACACGCAAGGGGCAAGGGCAGAGGCGTTGTGTGTGCGTGTGCCTCGCGGAACGAGGGGAAGGGGGGAAGGCGCAGGGGGCGGCCAGAGGTGCGGCGGGACGGCTCGGAGATGGAAAGCAAAGACGTGTGCTCTCACCATGGCCACGAGGATGCCCGTCATGATGTCAAACACCACGAGCGTGTCCTCGTTCATGTTCGTGGCAAAGACATAGCCGGTGCCGTCGGTCTTGGCGTCGCCCCACGAGCAGTCGTTGGAGAACCGGCAGCCCGCACCGCCGGACGCCGTGCCGGTTGGGCACACCTGCAGCAAGGAGGGCGGGCGGGCAGAGCGTGGAGGGCGGAGCGTGGAGGGCGAGCGTGCATGAGTGGGGCCGGAAAGAAGCCTTGCGACGCACGTGCGCGCCACGCACCTCGCGGTTCTTACAGAGGCCGTCCTTGCTGATGCTGTGAAGGAGCTTGCCGGACGTGTCGACCACGCGCACGCCGTCGCTGCCAAACACCTGTGGCGCAGCATCGCAGCGTCAGCGGAGCGTGAGGTCGGGGCACGCAGACCTGGGCGCCTGAGCCGTGAGCACCAAGCAAGGCACTCACCCAGAAGGCATCCGAGTTGTCCAGCTGGCGGAGGCTGGAGCTGCCGCCGGGGTTGAAGCTGTGGAGGGAGCGGCGGTGGTGCGCCTGCGTTTGGCACGCGCTTTGCCGGCAGGGCTCCCATTCACTGGCCGCAGGACGAGCACCACCACGCCCACCACCACGGCGAAGCGCAGCGGAGCGCAGCCGACCTCACCTCGAGTGCGGAGCGGCTCAGGACGGCCGCGATGGTGGCCGGCTGCGGCTGCGCCTGCGAGGCGGCCTGGGCCTGAGCAACCCGAGCCGAGCTGGCCGTGCAGACCAGAACAAGGAGCGCGAACTCGCCCAGTGCCCCAACGATCGACCCGCGCTTCGCCATTGCTCTGTAATGCGACTGCTGTTGCGCAGACTGGCCTCTGGTGCGCCTCGTGAGTGCGTTGATAAATGAGTGGGTGGGGTGCCGTCCTGCGCGGAGCCAACGCCAACCACCCGCGGAGCGCGTGCTGTGGCGCGTGCGGAGCAGGCGCCGGCGCGCAAGCCGAGCTCGAGCCACCCGGGAAACTCTCAGAACACGCACCATCGAGAGCTCGCACGCATCCACACCGCGCTCAAGCATGACGCCGTTCGCTGCCGTCGCCCTTCTTGGCGTGCTGCTCGCCACGGGTGCCGTTGGCCGCCCCATCCACCACCCCGCCAGCGATGGGGCCGCGTCCACCACCAACGCAAGGACCGTGCCCGTGTCTGCTGCCTTCCCAAGGTCCGAGCGCACGCAGCTGCAGTGCAGGGCAAGCCTAGCAACGCGCCTCGCGTAGAGCGCTGTGCGACGCTGACCCCCTACTGCGCACCCTGGCGTGGAAAGCCAACGTCGCTGGTGATGCCATGTGACTTGGCACCTCACCAGGCCCCCGCACCAGGACGGCGCGCGCATGGCGCGCTGGCTGGCGCACGTGACGGACTGGGGCACGCTGGCTACCGTGGGCCCGACTGAGGACGCCCCCGTCGTCGGGTGAGCGACAGCGCAATGATCATGTGTGACACGTTCAACTCGCCGGCCGGACGACAGCTGCCTGGCGCCATGGCCGCTCCCGAGCATGACGCGACGGTCATCACATGCGCTGCGCAGGGGATCGGTGTCGCACAGCGACGGCGCCGTGGACACCGCCACGGGCCGCCTGTTCTTCTACCTGACGCCCATGGACGAGCTCACGCAGAACCTGGCGACGAACCCCGCGGCCAGCTACACGCTCTCCGAGGCGCAGGTGCTGTGCGCTGGCGTTTGCATCGGGGCGCTGCACAGGACACGTCAGACGCAAGCAGCCGTGGGCACGTGGGAACCGACTGGTGTGCACCTGCCTGGTGGCGCGCCTGCAGGTGGTGCCGGGCGGCTGTGGCAGCCACGACCCCGAGGTGCGCATGGCCCAACTGCCTCCACCCCACTGGAGCATCTAGGAAGGCTGGCAAGCGAGCACACAGTGCTGCTGGGCCTAGCTCGGACTTCACCGCATCTTGCCCGCCATCGCGGCGCGCGTGCGTGGCATGTTCGCAGGACCCCGTGTGCGCCAAGGCCACGTTCCTGGGTCAGGTGGTGCGCGTGCCCGACGACCAGGTGGAGGCGGCCAAGGCGGCCATCTTCGCCCGCCACCCCGTCATGAGCTCCTGGCCGCCCCGCCACAACTTTGGCGTGTACGAGCTGGTTGTCAAGGAGATCCACCTGCTGGACTTCTACGGCGGCATGAAAATCATCGGCCACGCCGACTACTACGCGGCCGACCTGCAGCCCGCCAGCGCTGCCGTATAACCTCGCTGTTCCGCGGCTTTCCTGGACGAGCAAGGCGCGCCTCCCTCTCTGCTGCACACTCTCAAGCCCACAAACTGCACAAACGCACGCACGCACACCGCGCTACCCAGGGCGTCCAAGGTTTGCATAAGAAAGCCACGCACAGGGTGGAAGGAGAGGGTCGAGATCATTCAAGGCGCGCCGGCGGGGTGGGTGAGGCCGGGCGCCAGCGCCGGCTTGGTGGTGTAGGTGTTGCGCGTGAGCCACACGTAGCCGAGGAAGATGAGCGCGCTGCTGCTGGGCAGGCCCACGTACCAGGCCAGCGTGCGGGGCTCGGGCCGCTGCTCCGCCAGCAGCGCCAGGATCACCTGCGCGCACATCATGGCCACGCCGCCGTCAGCACAGTGCTTGACCGCTGATCAGGGCCACGCCCTGTGTTTTTCTCCCTGATGTGTGAGCTACTGATGCACGCTGCAAGGGCCGGATGACAGGTGAACGTTGTCCGCTGCGTTCCCAAGAAGAGCAGTCCGGCTCTGCGTGGGCCCGCGCGCGCCTCACCTGCACCAGCGCCCAGGCGAGGCACACGCCGCCCAGCTGGATCACCGAGTAGGACGAAGGCTTGGGCACCGGCGGCTTGACGCCCAGGTCCACCTGGCACACACGCACGCAGCGCGCCGCAGCGCAGCACAGCGTGTGCGCGCAGGCCGCGACGGGCCTCAGGCCGTGCACCACGCAGGCAGCAGCACAGGACACGTCGTCACACGGGGAACGCATGCACGAGCGAGCGTATCCACCGCAGGAGGCAGCGCCCGTGGCGGCCCGTGCATGGGCGCGGCCTGCCCGGCGTGGGAGCTCCCACACCCAGCAGTGAGGCAGGAGGAGCCTGCATGTGGCGCTGGAATGTGCGCAGCGCACCTTGTACGTGCCCAGCATCATGTCGATGGAGTCCTGCCGACGGTACTCGGACCAGTTGTGCGCGTAGTAGCGGTGCCAGCGGTTGAAAAAGGCGCCGATTCTGCGCGGTGCAAAGCAAACAGGGCGGCACGCGCGTTGCCATGGCGCATTGCACAGCAAGCGCGTGTGGAGCCCTGAGGCGAGGCCTCTCGCCTGGCTAGCACCCTCGCAACATGACCACCTTCTTGCCTCGCCTCCCATGGCCAGCCAAGAACGTGCACCTGCCGAGCGTGCCCTGCCTGGCCCCGCCGTTGCGCGCGAACGGCCCACGCCCCCAGCCACCGCCCATGCGCCCAGGACAACACGCGCACCTGCCCAGCGTGCCCTGCCTGGCGCCCCCGTTGCGCGCGTAGGCCGAGCTGAGGCAGGCGCTGCCCAGCAGCTGGTCCGCCAGCACGCCGCCCTGGTGCGCCCACAGCACGCGCAGCGCGTCGTCCAAAGCAGGCAGCTCCCGGCGCAGCGAGGCGCCCGCGCGCAGCACGCCCGCCCGCGACAGCACGCCCTCGGCCCACTCCAGCGCCACCTCGGCCTGCGCGACGGCCACCAGTCATTAGCACCAGTCATTAGCATTAGCAGCAGCACCCTCTCTCTGCCGTCAGCAGAAATGGCCTTGGCAGCACTGCACCGGCCCACTGATCGAGCGCACAGCCTCTGCTTGCGCAGCCGCGCACCACGCCGTTTTGAGTTCCCGCAAAAGCACCTTGCCAGGGCGCACGCCCTAGCCTGCGGACTGTGCAGAGTGGCTTCCCCTGGTTCGAGAGCAGAGTGCTGCCCCTGGCTCGCCCCTCCTCACCTGCAGCAGGTTGGAGAGGTCGGTGCTGCCTGGGCAACTCAGCCTCAGCACGCCGCGCTGCACTTGCTCGGGCTGGGCGCTGCCCTCCACCTGCGACCATGTTGGCAACCCCAACACCCACAGTCTCCACCCACACGCCCTGGCCGACCACCTCCGCAACACAGCAGCAAAGACGGGAAACACTTGACGCTGTAGTGGTGCGAGGAGGAGAAGGGACGCACCTGCACAAAGCTGCCGTGGCGCGCGCCCGCCCGCACCCGCGCGCCCTCCAGCAGCCGCCGCCGCTGCGCCGGCCGGTCCAGCAGCCACGCCGCCACGTCGCCCGACAGCCCGCCGCTGCGCAGCACCTGCTCCACCGTCAGGCCGCCGCCCTCCTCCTCCTCCTTGCCCACACCGCCTCCACCGCCGCGCACCACGCACAGCTCCCCCGACGCCCCGCCCAGCAGCAACACCTCCTCCAGGGGCGCTGCCGCCGCCGCCGCCGCCGCACCGCCCAAAACGAGCTTTGCCCCGCCCGGCCGGGCCTCCCCGTTTGCTGCCTTGCCCGCCTCTGCCGTGGCCGAGTCGCCGTCGTTGGCGGCAGCGTGCGTGCCGTTGGCGTGGGCGGTGGGGCCGGCGTCGGGCGCCGTCGGGGCCGGCTGCGCCTTGCCGTTGGGCAGGGCGTGTGGGTGGGTGGTGCCGGGGAAGAGGGAGGCCAGGGCGCGCACGAGGTCGGCCTCCCCGGTGGAGGGCACGTGCAGCAGCGACACGCTCTGCGTACACATCAGCGTGCGAACAAGGCAAGGCCACCGCACCGTCAGCACTGTGCGCTCCAGTGCGTGGCACACGCCAGTGAAGCTGTGCCCTAAGTGCACACAGCGCCGCGCTCCACGTGGCCCAGACATCGCGCCCGACAGCGGCGCGCAACGTCAGCTGCCCATGCCCCCTTCCCATGGCCAAATGGCAGCCCCGTGAGCGGGTCTGGAGCATACAGACGAGCACCCAAACCCTCGGGCCCGCCCTGAGCACACCTGGTAGCGCTGCCTGAGGTCGGCCAGGTGCGACTGCAGCGCCGCGCCCTGCAGCTCCAGGTCCCGGCACATGCGCGCCTCGGGCCGCAGCTCCAGGTTGGGTGGCCGGCTCCACAGCAGCGGCAGAGAGCCCCGCAGCTGCACCAGCGAAAAGACCGTCCGGCCGCCGGGGGGGCCGCCGCCGCCGGCGGGCTTGCCATTGGCGGCGGGCGGCGCCTGATCGGGCGCGGCGCGGGCGTCGGCGTCGCCTGCCCCCTGCGGCGCCACGACAAGCGTGCGGCGATAGGTGGGCGACGTCTGACACGCCCCGTAGCTGCCAATGCCACCACGTATCGATGCTGTCCAGGGTCCTACAGCAGCGGCGAGGGCAGCATGCCCGCATGGCGGCGCAGATGTGAAGGGACGCCAGCGCGCACCTGCTCAGTGGATGGCGCGGCGTCCTCAGAGGCCGCGCTCTCCCCATTGGCGTCGGCGCCCGCCGTCGCCGTGGCCTGCGCCGCCGCCGCCTGCTGCGCGGGCTGCTGCTGCTGCTTGGCGGCCGTGACGAGCACGCGGAACTCAGTCTCCACCACGTGCCCGCAGGCGCCCTGCGGCTCCGCAGACGGCGTGAGAAAGGCAAGCACACGACCTCTCCTCCTCCTCCTCTGCCTGCTGCCATCGGCTGGCACGCGCACCGCCTACATATGCGCACGTGCACCGCCCATGCGCACGGCGAAGGACAGCGCTGGCAACCCCTCTTCCCCCTCGCAGCTGAGGAACACGCATGGAGTGGTCGGGTTCCACAGGTGGCGCTCAGAGGCCCCCATGCAGGACCTGGAGGCCCACCTGCAGGTCCAGGCCCGAGCGCCACGCCACGGTGCCGCTGCGCGTGCGCTCCACCCGCGAGATGAGCGACACGCGCAGCGCCACCTCGGCGTCCGCCGCCGTCGTCACCAGCGGCAGCGTGATGTCCGGAACCTGCGCGGCGCTAGGCGGGGCACCGCTTGCCTGCGAGCCACTGGCTCTGAAAAGAGACGTCGCGCTCGCCTTGGCAGGCACTCTGTGTGGGGGGAGCGGCCCGCTCCCGGGTCCCGCCACGGTTTCCTTTGGTGGCTGCACGCAGACGCGAGCAGGGGTGGAGGTGCGCTCACCTGGCCCACGTAGCCCACCATGACGGGCATGGCGAAAGCCTCGGCGCCCGCGTCTGCGATCAGGGCAGCAAGCAGCGCTAGCCTCGCACACTCGCCGGTATCAGGTGAAAGGTGCGCAACTGCACACCCAGCCGCCCGCTGGGCCCCGCATGCCCGCTCTCCCCCTCACCGATGAGCGGCTGCATGAAGGCGGTGTTCCAGACAAAGCGCTTGTCCGCCTGCGCCCAGGGGCTGGGGGGCGTCTGCTTGGCCGCCGCCTTGCCCAGCGCCTGCTGCTGCTGCTGCTGCTGCTGCCGCTGCAGCGCGTGCCGCTGCGCCGAGAGCGTCAGGTGCGACTTGTGCGAGAAGTAGAGGTGCATGCCGGCGCCGTCCTTGGCGTCCCACGCCTCCTGCAGCAGCGCCGCGATCCTGCGGGAAGGTGGCGGCAAGCGGGACAGCGGGGAGAGTAAACTGCCGGCCAAGGTCGGTTGCGCCAGGTGGGCGGGTGCCACAGCTGTAGCTGGGCAATGAGGCTCAGGCGGGCCTGATGCATGCCCACCCAGGCTCAGGAGAGGGGGAGGTTGGGTGGGGATGTGTCACAGGGTGCCCCACTGGGCGGTGGGCGCTACGCCGCGCTCACCTGAGGTCGGTCGGGTCGTTGCGCGTGGACTGGTGCGTGATGAGCTGTGTCTCCTTGATGTGGAAGAAGCTGTCCTCCTGGCAGCTCACCTGCGCAGGGCCGCCGGTGGGGTGCACCCAGTGAGTGAGAAAGGCAACGGGACGGCGGCGCCTCGCCGCCGAGCAGCTGGGGTCCATCGAGGGCGCCCCGCCCCGCCCCGACCGCTCTCCATGGCCATGAAAGGGCAAAGGTGACGCTTCAGGCAGGCGCCCAGCACGCCCAGCCGCCAGCACGCTTCCTGGTTTTTGCGGAACGCTGCAGGCAGCTGTCGTATGTCATGCAGGCCTCGCACCCGCGACGCCTTGGTGATGACGCCGATGAGCATGCTGGTGTTGAGCTTGACGACGCCCAGGATGCCGTAGACGCTTGGCGTGTCGTCGGGCAGCAGCGAGGCGTTCGGGAGCACCGTGATGCCCTGTCGCCTCATGTCCAGAATGAGGGACGGCACCTTCTCGCCTGGAGCGCGCTTCGGCTGCAGCGTCAGCGTGCTGCCGTCAATCTTGAGCTTGAGGGGCCCCAGCCACGAGCCGGGCTCGGTCTTCGTGTACGTCTTGGGCGGCGGCGGGGCCACGGGCGCGGCGCCACCGCTGGCCTGGGCTCCTTTGGCTGCAGAGGCTGCTGGCTTGCGCCGCACGGTGCGCAGGTCGTCGTCATTTGCGGGAGCGCTGCGCTGCCGGGCCATGGCGCTGCTCTGCCACGCTCTGCTGGTGGGCGTGCGCGCATGTACCCACCGCTGCATGCAACAGGAGGGAACAGCAGCACGAGGACTGAGCAGCGAGGAGAGTGGACCTGTCCACTCTCCTCCGAGAGATCACATGTAGCGCCGCAGGATCTCGTCGCGCAGCTCGCGCATGACGCGGATCTTGCGCGGCGTAATGCTCTCCTCGCTCGTCTTGAGCCGGCTGCGCGCCGCCGCCTGCATCTCCTGGTAGGCCTGCAGCGTCGTGTCCAGCACAATGTAGAGCCGCGTCGGCGTCGACCACATGTAGTCGTGCGTGTCCGTCGCCCTGCACACGCCCACACACGCACACGCGCACGGTCGCGTAAGGCTCAGTGAGGCTAAGAGGGCTGCGTTCAAAGGCCCCAGCGCACGAAGCACGGCCTCTGGCCCCCGACCGCGTGGTGGCGCGCGCGCACGTGCCTGGTGGGCCCCGGCGTGACGGCCTGGTCGAGCTGGTTGCGCCTCTCCTGGGGGTCGGGGATGGAGCACAGGTACTCGATGATGCGCTTCTCCGCGGGCTGCTGGCGGTCAAAGTAGTCGCGCGCGTTGCGGTACAGCTTGTACGCCACCCACTTGGCCTGCGGTGTGTGTGTGTGTGGGGGGGGAAGGGGGCACACGCGCAGTGAGGCAGGCGGCGGAGCGTGAAGCAACGAGCAAACCGTGTGCGGGAAGGTGTGGGGGCCGTGTGGCGCAGCAGGAGGCAGGGCCGTGCCACTGCTGGCCGGCGCACGACCGCATCGCTCGTGATCATCCAAGCAGGCAGAAGGGAGGCGCGCGCACCTCGTCCAGGGTCATGTTGGTGTCCCTGGCCGCGCCGTACGCCTTGGCCGAGATCTGCGTGGAGCGCGGCAGCGGCGGCACTCCCCAAGCCCCAGATCGCTTCCTGAGCGCGGGAACCCATGCGCAGCAGGGGCCGTGGAGGCGGAGCCAGGGCGGCGCGCACCTGCAGGAAGGCGGGGTCGATCTTGCCCTGCGACGCCAGCTCAGACATCTTCTTGTCCGCGTCCTCCAGGCTGCTGATCTGCGCGGCGCGCCACCCATGGCGTAAGCAACGGAGGCCGTGAGGGCTCAAGCAGGCACTGAACGGCAGCGAGCGCGCAGGGAGGACGGGGTCACTGCACGTCAAGAGCGCAGGCCAGTACCTGCCACCCCCGAAACTCTCCGAACAGGCCCCTGTTTGCCTCTCCACGCACCGCTGAACCCCCCCCCACGCTGCCCCCCACAACGCACGCACCGAGCTGAGCAGGTCCCTGTAGACGTCTGCGGCCGCCTCTAGCTTGTCCTCGTCCTTGGCCACGCTGTCGTAGTTGGCGCACAGCGCCACCAGCCGCGTGTTCATGAGCACCAGCTTGTCCAGGTCCTCCTGCCCGCCCTCCTTCTTGGCAGCCGCTATCAAGCACTGCGGCCGGCGCGCAGCACCACATGCACGACCCACGCTGGGACGGACGGCGCCCAGGGGCGGCGCTCACGCGGCAACAGCCGCCCGCCAAGCACGTGGCGGCGGGGCCCTGCCGGCGCGCTCGCCAGGATGGCTGCGGCTGGGTTGCGGCGCCTGCGTTGCCATCGACGGCCGCGTGGTTAGCGGCAGCCACACGCCCCCAGTGTGAGGATCAGAGGCGCACCTGCATGTGCTCGAAGAAGCCGCGCTGCAGGTCGCCCCGGTACACCGACACAATGGGCTCCCACTCGTCCGAGGCGGCGTCCGTGAGCTTGCTCAGGATGCTGTTGTAGCGCTTGACTTCCTCGTTCACCTGCGGCGGCACGTTGGGCAGGCACGCGCCGCAATCCTCCCTCCTCCCTCCTCCCTTGTGCGTGCAGGCAGGCGGGCACGACGGGATCTGTTGACTCCGGTGGTTGCGAGGCGTAGCCAGCACCTCACCCCCTGCAGGCCGCGGAACATCTTGCGCAGCACCATCTTCTTGTCCACGTCCGTCTCCTGGTCAGCCAGCTCCTTGATGCTGCGGGGAGCGCGGCGAGGAACAAGGGAGCGTGCCGCTGGTGCCGCAGCCCCACAAGCGGCCAACTCGTCACGTCACGGCGCGAGCGCCACCTCACCGGTCAAAGACGCCTTGCTGGTGCTGCGGCCACTGCTTGCTGAAGACGATGAGCTTCTTCCAGTCGTCGCGGGGTCTCTGCTGGAAGATGCTGATGAGCCGGTCGTAAATCTCCTTGTACTGCTCCAGCGTGAGCTGCGCCTCCTTGCGGGGCGACACAGAGGCCGCGTCCTGCACTGGCGAGCTGCCCTCTGGTGCTGCCTGCTCGGCAGCCTGCTGTGGCTGGGCCGCCGCCTGCTGTTGCTGGGGCGCCGTGGCGGTCGTGCCTGCGCTCGTTATCACCGTGATCATGCGGCCCGCAGGTGATCCACACCTCCCATCCAGGCACGCTCTGTGCCGTGCTGCGGTTGCTGCAATCTGGCGCGGAACAACGGTGCTGCAATCGCACCTGCGCCGGCGTCCGCAACGGCGTGGCAGGGGGGCAGCAGCAGCCGGCTGTGGCCAGCCACCACGACGGCGGTAGAGTCAGGAGCCGTGTGAGGCCTGCTGCGCTGAGCCTGCGCCGCTGTTGCTGAGAGGCGTGGAGGGGCGCAGGCTGCGGGAGCTTGACACGCCGCCGGGGCTGCTAAGCGCCGGGGCTGCAGCAGCGCCGTCGGCATGCTCGCGCCACCGCCAGCGAGGAGCGAGCTGAAGGCCATCGCGGACGTGCGCAAACAAGCAGCGTGTCGAGCAGCACACGCCACAAGCCCTTCCGCCACGAGCATGCAGTCGTTTTCGCTCCTCGTGCCTCGCTCTTCTTGGCTGCGCGACAGCAACTCGTGATGGCGACCTCCACGGCGGCGATGCGCTCCAGCTGCGGCTCCCTGGCCAGCGTGTCCCCCCGGTGCCTGGGCACTGCCTTCGTCCCTCTGGGCGCTCGGCGCTGTGCCTCCTCGGCGCCACAGCAGCAGGAGCAGCAGGAGCAGCACGGGCGGTGCAGCAGCAGCAGCAGG
>VFQP010002179.1_pt1 | contig 22749 bp, 29 predicted proteins | sample 3512351 | NCBI WGS metagenome assembly VFQP01 (sample SAMN10412372, study PRJNA504923) | tailings metagenome | isolation source: Relicate 1 Philex TSF1 revegetated site | place: Philippines: Tuba, Benguet | collected 2017-08-29
GACGTGGGACGCCGCAAAGGCGGTCAAGGAGGCGCAGCAGCTGTCGCGCACGCTGGGCCGCAGCTCCAGCCTGGGCCCCAGCAGCGCCAGCGCCGCCGCAGCCACCCTGACCACCTCTGCCTCGGGCAACGCGCTGCTGCCCGCTGCTGCGGCCGCGGCGGGCCCCGCGGCGGCGACGGCCAACGGCGCGCCCTCGGCGTCGGGCCCTGCGGTGGCGCCGGCCTCCAACGGCCACGTGCTGCTCGAACCGAGTGCGTCGGCAGAGCCCGGGTTTGGCGGCGTGCTGTCGTTCGAGCTGCGGGGCGGCTTCAAGGTGTGTTTGCGGCTGCGCAGCCTCACACCCTGCGCGGCATGCGCCGTCGCGAGCTGAGCTGTTGCCTGTGGCGGCTGGCGAGCCGCTGCTCGCAGGCGGCCGACGCGTTCATGCGGTCGCTGCGGCTGGCGACGGTGGCGCCGTCGCTGGGCGGCGTGGAGACGCTCGTCACGCTGCCGGCGGGCTCGTCGCACTCTGGCCAGAGCAGCGAGGTGCGGCGGTGCGTGCGCTGGGCTTCAGGCAGGCGTGGCTGTGGCTTGAGCTGTTGAGTAGCTAACAGCGCGAGTGTGGCTGCTGTTGTGCCGCAGGTGCGCGCTTCGCTTGGCATCAGTGACGGGCTGGTGCGCGTGGCGTGCGGCATCGAGGACCCGACCGATCTGCTCGAGGAGTTCCTGCTGGCCGCCGGGGCAGCCATGAAGGCCGTGGCGTGACCATGCACCGCTGTCCTTGGGCTCCTCGCGTGACATTCTCGTGACTGAGATTGAATCACTTGCCCAAACCAGGCGCAGCAACACGCAGCTTTCCCCGCTACAGGCAGTCCCGTCACGTCCTTGGGCTACAAGAGGTCAACCCCATTGTCTGCGCATCACGTCCTTGTGCGACGAAAAGGTCAACCAGTGTCTGCTGCGCTGGGCCAGAGCGATGGACTAGCGCTGCACCTGCGTCCGCGCGTTGTCCCTGGGCGCGTGCATGCGCCGGACCAGCAGGAAGTCGTCCGGCAGGTGCCCGCCCTGCGGCAGCGCGCCCTTCTTGCACAGGTTGGCCTCGGTGTCCCCGCGCGCCGCCCGCACCGTCTCCACGTCCTGGGGCGTCAGGAAGACGTACTGCGCGTGGCTTTGCGTGTGGAAGGCGTACTCGAGCAGCGTGCCCGTCGCCACGCGCCGCGTCACCGTGTCCATGAACACCTGCGCGCCGCCAAGTGTCGGCACATGCTGGCATTGACGCAGCGCGCACGGCGCCGCGACGCGGCTCACGTGGCAGCACGCAGGACGCACAGGCAGGCAGGCACTCACGTCGAACTCGTCCATGCAGCGGAAGGGCGTCTCGGCGGCGCTGCCGATGGCCAGCAGCAGCGACACCGTCACGTACGAGCGCTCCCCACCTGCGCACACGCCACGGGCGCGTTGGCGAGCGCAGGTGTACGCTGCGTTTCTGGCCGTGCGCCGCCGGAGGCGTGGTGCTCCACAGCGACTCGCACGCACCCGAAAGCTGCTGCAGGTTCTCCACCCAGGGCTGCTCGGCGCTGCCGCCGCCGCCGCCGTTGGTCTGCACCGCATTCACCTTGACCTGCGCGCCGGCTCGTTCATTCCACGCGAGCGGCGCGTCTGAGCGCACAGCCAGAGGCGTGGGCCCGCTCGCAGGCCTGAGCGCAGGCGGGACGGCCCCCGCACCTTGAGCTTGAGCGTGCGCGAGGCCCGGTCCACGTCCACCTGGCCCAGGTGCCGGCGCCGCCTCATCAGCTGGTCGAACTTGCCCTGCGCAGCGGGACGCGCCGCCGCAGCAGCACACCACGCTCCTCTGAACGCGACGTGGAGAGCACCGGGCAGAGGAATCGGCGCGCCGTGACGCTCAGGGCGTGGGCGGGGGCAGCGCCGCCAGCACCGCACCTGCACGGCCGCGACCGTCGCGGTGAAGATGTGTTGGTGCTTGACCTTGCGCGCCTCGAGGCCCTCCACCAGCTTGCGCACCGCCTTTTGGCACACCTCGGTGGCCAGCTTCTGCACGTCGTACTGCGACAGGACCAAACACGGCGGAGCCGCGAGCGGCCAGCAAGCCACGTCAGAAGCGGGACGGCACTCTCACCTCATTCAGGCAAGCAACGCAGCGATGAGGAGAAGAGAGCTCCATCGCGCACCTTGCCCTGCAGGTCGTGCACCTTTTCCCGCAGCTCCTCCTCCGTGCCGCCCGCCGCCTGCTCGGCATGCCGCTGCTGGTCCACCAGGTGGCGGTGCCGGTCCTGCACAAGCACGCACGACACACGCCAAGGCCGATCCCGCTCACACCGCACACCACACCCAGCGTCCACATCCACGGTGCGCTGCTGCAGAACACCCCGGCAGTCAGGCTCAGCCGCACAGAGCCGCCCGAACCGACGCAAAGGGCGCCCGCGCCCCAGAACCGCACCTCGAGCTTCTCAAACGTCATGAGCTCCTCCAGCAGCTCCTCCTCCACCGTCGCGCGCAGCTCGGCCACGTCCACGCCGGCGCCCAGCTTGGCGCGCTGCTGCGCCACGGTGCGCTGCACCTGGGGCCGCACCGACGCCCGCACCACCTCGCGCAGGTCGGCCACCAGCGCGCGGCCGCCCTCGCGCGTCACGCCGTCCTGCGCGCGACCCCCCAAGCCAACCAGCAGCGCAGCACCAACGCGTCGCACCAGGCTCGCTCCCCCCTCCCCCCCTCCCCCCCTCCTTGCGCCGACCTCCGAGCGGAGCACGAAGCACTCTCCCTTCCCCTAAAGGCATGCCCAAAGGCAAGGCGCGAGGTTGCTGCTTCCACAGTGCAAAGCCAGCGGCGCGCACCTTGCCGGCCTCCTGCAGCTCCTGCTGCAGCTGCTGGTGCAGCGCCTGCCGCACGTCCAGGTGCTTCTGCAGCGCGGCCTGCGCCACCGCCACGTCGGCGCGCAGCCGACGCGCCCGGGCGAGCGCCGCCCTCTGCCGCTGCACCGCGTCGTCGCGCTGCTGCACCAGCTGCGCGTAGCTGAGCCTCTGCGCCTCCGTGTCGGCCGCGTCAGCGTGCCGGTCCGCCTGCGCGCGCTGCACCTGCCGCTCCGCCTCCTGCGCGCGCGCACAGCCAGCGCCGGGCCACAGCGGCGGGAGATGAACAGACGAGCGCAGCCAGCCGCGAGGATTGCGCACGGCTGGGCGTCGCGGCCGCGTCGCTGCGCGCGGGTGAGGCAGTGACGTGCGAGGGCTGCAGAGCGCTCACGTCGAGGGCGCGCTGGAGGCGCGACTGCTCCTCCGCGGCGTCCAGCAGCAGCTTGGTGGCCTCGGCCAGCTGCGCCAGCGCAACGAGGGCGCAGCATGGGCGGCGCTTGCAGCCCGTGCTGAGGGAGCGCGTGCTTTGGGGGCGGGGAGTGCGCTGCTGCGACCCTGCGAGTGGGCTGCAGCCACTCCCGAAATTGAAACGCACCTCGGCGCCCAGCGCGGCGGACGGGCCGGCGTCCTGCTGCGTGAGCTCGTCGAGCTGGGAGGCCGCCTGCTCCCTCTGGCTCTGCGCCACCACAGAGGCACGGTCACGCAGCGCACACGCGAGCTGGGCCACCATGGCACCCACCAGTCGGTGTGGTGTCGGCGACCACCAGGCACCCTGGCTGGCAAGTGAGATGCGAACGTGAGGGCGCGCAGCGCAGACCTTGGTGGCCTGGTGCTGGCGCACATGTACGCGCGAGTCCTGCACTCACCCGCAGCTGCGTGAGCTGCTTGAGCGACTCGGCCACCTGGGAGCGGCACTGCGCCAGCGCCTGGCTGGCCGCCGTCTCGGCGCCCCGCGCGGCGTCCAGCGCCGCCGCCCCGGTGCTCACCTGCGCGCCGCCGTTCGCAGGCACGCGCTCAGGCATCGCGCGTCGTCGCCGACGCCGGCGTCCTCTGCCGTGCTCTGCGCCGCTCCCTCGCAAGGGAAACGCGTGCGGCAACAAGGTTGGGCGCACCTGGGACTGCGCCTGCTCCAGCGCGGCCTGCACCTGCGCCACGCGCTCGGCGTTGCTGGCGCACACGCGCGGCACGCGCCGCTGGTCGCGCGGCGCGACGCGCGCCGTGCGGCCCACCATGGAGTGCAGCGTGCCGTCCTGCGTGTTGACGGCGTGCCTGGCGCGGTCGCCGTGCACCAGGTCGCGCGCCTGCGGCAGGCGCGCAGGGCCACGCCGACAGCCGACGCCCAAGCCTGGCTGAAGGACGGCGCGCGAGCTCCAGCCAACGAGCGGAGCAGCCCATCAGCGGCACGTGCTGGCGTGGGTGCCGCGTGTGCACAGCTGAAGGCGAGGGCGCGCTGCCGTGCCGGCGCACGGCGCACGGTGCCCGCGCTACGACGCACCTCCCTGTCGTTGGCGACCAGCACCGCGGGCACCAGGTTGGTGCGGTCCACGAGATAGTTGTACACGAGCGCCTGCCAAGCAGCAACGCCACAGCAAGCCAGGCGCAAGGACGTTACGGCGCGGCTGTTTGCAAGGCAGCTGCGCAGCACGCAAGAAAAAGCGCAGCTGCGGGCCCGTGGTCCCCGAACATCGCACCTCGGCGAGGCCGGCGCTGTCGCGGCCGTCCACCTGCACCACGTCCATCAGGCTCAGCAGCGGCTGCTCGGGCTTGTCGTGCACGGCGTGCCGCGGGATCTCAAACGGCACCACCGCCACCGTCAGCCTGCGCGCAGCACAGCACGGCAAGCCCACCACGCGCCACGCGCACGCAGGCTGGCTGTACATTGCCGTCCAGGCCGGAAGGCGCGGGCAGGGGGATCTCTGGCGGCGGCGAGGGCCCCGGCACGATGCACACAGCAGCCGAGAAAGGGTGGCGCGACGGTGGCGCTAGTGCACGACTCACTTGGCCGTGTCCACGCCCACGCGCTTGGCCAGCTGCGAGAGCGCCTTGGCGTCGTCCATGCAGCTGGCCAGCCAGTGGTTGAGCACGCCGCCCAGCACGCTGTCGGCCGCCTTGGCGTACCTGCGCACAGCACGCGCACAGCACGCGCGCAGCACGCAAACGCTTGATCACTTCCACCCTTGGCCAGCTCCAGCCAGCAATCACGCGCCTTGTGCCGCGAGGTGGCAGGCTCCACGGGGCGGGCTGCAGAGAGAGATGAGAAAGGGGGGTTGAGGCAGGGCGGGAGGGACAGCGGCGCGCGCGCACCGCTGGTCGCTGACGCGCACGTAGAGCCCGACGGGGCCGATGGGTGGCCGGCGGAAGCGCCGCAGCTCGCCCGGCTGCCTCAGCGCGGCGTGCAGGCGCTCGGTGCTGGCGCCGCCGAACTGCGAGACGGGCACGCCGTCGCTCGAGGCGCGCAGGCTGCGCAGCTGCTCCTCCAGCTCCGCCGCCTGCGCAGCGCGTACGTGTTTCGTGCGTTTGCCCGGCAGCAAGGCAGCACGCCCGCCCTGAGTGTGGCCCTCGCAAAGCGCTGGGGACGCCGTTGCGACGCCTGGCGCAACGCAGAAGCTTTTGCTGTGGTGGCAGGATGAGGAGGGGGCGGAAAGCTCACCTGCTGGGTGGCGGCGCGGGCGGCGGCGGCGGCCTCCCGCGCGGCGCGCTGCGCACTCTGCAGCGCCTCCTCGGCCGTGCCCTGCTCCTCCACCGCCTGCTGCCGGAGCGCTTCGGCCTGGCTCACTTGGGCCTGGGCCTGCTCCAACTGCACAACACAGCAGCACGTCGCGCATGCGAGCACGGCGGTGACGCAGCGAAAAGCAAAGGACGTGCGCGGGGACCAAGAGCAGGGCGCGCATCACACGGCGCTCACCGCGGCGGCGCGCTGCTGCAGCTCCTCGCGCTCCTGCGTGGCGGCGGCGCCGCTGCCGCCGCTGCCCTGCTGCGCCTCGTGCTCGGCCACGCGCCGCTCCAGCTCCTCCTTGGTGCTGCGGCACAGCTCCACGTCCTCGCTCGCCTGCGGACGCCGCGCGCGCCCACACGCACACGCACCCAAGAATCAGCTGCCCCAGAGCCCCTCTGAACAAGTGCCCAAGCAACCGGCCGGTCTCAATGCACACTAGATAGAGCCAGGGCCAGTCCCGCAGCGAGCGTCGCCCTTGCCCCTCCAAGCAGCCTCCCGTCTCCATTCCAGGCCACACGCCCCGCCCTGGTATAGGCGATCAGAAAATCCGCGCACCTCGTCCAGGGCGCGCTTGGCCTCGTGCGCCGCCTGCCGCCGCCCGCGCAGCGCGTCCTTGAGCTGCCGCTGCCGCTCCAGCGCCGCCTCGATGAACGCCTCGCTACTGCGCACCGCCGCCATCTGCAGAGCGAGGGGGGCACAGTGTGCGCGCCCGCGGCTCAGCACACCTGGTCGTTCTTGCTGCGGTGACGGCGTGAGCCCAAGCGCCGTGACGCCCGCGGCACGGTGAGCGACAATGCCAATCCCTCTGTTTCTGGCCCTGGGCAGGGCGAGCGGAGCCCTTGATTTGTGTGGACGCGCAGGGCGAGAGCGCGTCCTGTGCGTGGCCCTGTGTCGGGGGACAGGCAGGCGGCAGTGGGGGGCCTCACCAGGCTCTCGGCCTCGGCGTCGGCGGCGGGGAGCGCCACCTCGGCCGCCGCCGCCTCCTGCTGCAGGCAGGCCAGCGCGCCGGTGCGCTCCTGCGGGGCGGGGGCGGCATGCGCCACGGCACACCAACGCACGCTCTTCAGCCCTCGAGACGAGCGAGCGGTTGTGGTCATGCGGCCAGGTAACAGCATCAAGGCCAGGGTCAAGGTCAACATCTGACCTGGATCTTGAGGTCCAGGTCGTTGACCTTGAACTCGGTGTCGTCCACCAGCACCCACAGCAGCGCCTGGTCGATGAGCCGCAGCTCCTCGCCGGCCCTGCGGCGCGCCACACAGGGCGACAAGGAGCGCACCAGAGCCTCCTCAGGCGGCGATGGCGGCAGCTGCACGCCAGGCGAGGCGCCTTGACGCTGCGAATGTGTGTGGGGTGGGGTGGGTGGGGGCGGGCGGCTGACTCACTGCGCGAGCTCCTCCAGCCGCCTCAGCGCCGCTTTCTTGGCGTCGAGGGTCTCCTGCGGCGCGAGCGATGCGGCGCGCGCGCGGCGGGGCCTGTGCGGCGAGGTGCTGTCCCGCCGCGAGGGAGGCCCTGGGCACGCTCAGCGTGCCCCGGTATCCGGAGCCACTCCCCATAGACGGGAATGCGTGCGTCACACGGGGCACACTCGCTCTATTCTGCACCTGCCCACACGTGAGCGTGCGCGCGTGGCCCTCACGCCCACGTCGCGCTGCTCCCCTCCCCTCCTCCCACCCCCTCACCAGCAGCTGGGCGGTCCTGGTGACCTGCTCCTGGAGCAGGGCGCGCGCCTTGGCCAGCTGCTCCTCGGCCGACGCCAGCCGTTGCTCCGTGTCCCCCAGCTGCGTGCCTGCGACCGAACGACACGCAATGGGGCCGCACGGCATGATGATGCGCCTCGAGGGCCACCATGCCGACGCCGCGGCGCATGCAGCCGTCGTGGCGGGTCGCACGACTTGTGGAGGTCGTGGGCAGAACAGCGACAGGAGCGAGACAGCTGACGGCGCCAGCCGCGGCGCACCTTCGACAAACATGCGGTACATCTCCTGCGCGTCCTTCTTGCTCGCTGCGCGCGCGTCAAGAGCACGACGCGCGCACGCCCGGCGGATTATCCGGCATCAGCGTGCACCGGCGCTCCTCCACGGCCCCGGGCGGCGAGCAGCTGCCGCGAAAAGAGGGCGCGCACCGGCGAGGAAGCTACGGGCCCGGTCCTGGGTGATCACTGTGAGCGGGTTGGCGGCGTTGATGTTGAGCTTGTCCAGCAGCCCCTCCACGTCGTCGCGGCGCACCGACACCAGCTTGGCCGAGCCTGCGGAGGGTCAGGGCCAGGGTGAGGACTGAAAACTTTGGGGGCACGCTGCCACGGTCTATGGAGCGCGCAGCAAGGTTGCGGGCAGCGCAGCGCAGGAACGGTGCAGCTGGCAGAGGGGAAGGCCGGCAGGTGGGTGGTGGCCTCCGTTGCGCACCCGCGCAGCCGAGGCGGTAGGTGGCGCTGCTGCGCGCGTTGCTGGGGATCTTCCTCTCGATCACGATGGTGTCGTCAAACTCCACGCCGTGCCAGCTGCACGCGGGGACAGAGGGCGCAGGCGCACACGCACACGCACGCACGACATCTGGGCGTGGCTGCCAAAGGCCGCGCTTGCGCGGGCCGCCAACGCATGCCCGAGCGTGAGGCTGAGAAGCAGAATTGGGGGCGGAAGGCGTGGCGTGGGGGCCGGCCCGCACCTGGGCACGGCCTCGTCGCCCGTGTTGTGCAGCGTGACGGTGACCTTGGCGGCGCCGGCGCCGGTGCGGACGAAGCCCTGCAGCAGCGTGCCGCGGCCCGTGCTGCGCGCCGCCACGCCCAGCGCCGCCTGCAGGCCCTGCATCACCGCCGACTGCCGGCACGCGGGCACACGCGAAGCACAAGGGGAGCGTGGCGGGGCGCGGGGGGCGGCACTCGTGCAGCGCCGAGCGCGCGCTTGGGGGACAGAGCGAGCGCCGGGGCAGCCAACGGCACTTGTGCCTCGGTGCACTCTTGCATCCATCTGCTGCGCACCTTGCCGCTGCCGTTGGCGCCTGACACGAGCGTCACGTACGGCCTGCGCACAACAATATATACACACGAGCCGTGACGTGACAGGGGCCGCTCACCACTCCAAGGCTGCCGGATGTCGCCCCGTAGCGCAACCGCCGCGGCGCGCGCACGCACCCAAACTCGATGAGCAGGTTCTGGTGGCACATGAAGTCCCTGCGGAACGCGAGCGCGGCTGTGAGTTGGCGCGCCTGACGCGGCATGCGACCGCCTGCACACCTGGTGTCCTTCTCCACCTGAACATGTGCTGCACTCACTGCAGGTGGATGCTCTTGAGGCGGCCCGCCATCACCAGCGGCTGCCCGTCCGCGTCCAGGTGCTGCTGCTGCTGCCGCTCGAGCCGCCGCCGCTGCTGCTGCTGCTGCTGCTGCTGCTGCCCTGGTGTGGCTGCCGCCACCGCGCCCGAGCCAGCGGCCTGCCGCGCCGGCGTGGCGCCCATGCGCTGCTTCTTGGTGGGTGGCTCGTGCGGCGCTGCGGCGCCGTCGCCGGCGAGGTGCTGCTGCTCCTGCTCGTGCGGCGGGAGGTGCAGGCGCCGTGCTGCGGCGGGCCCGGGCCGCGGCGTCGCCTGCTCCCGTGGGTGCTGCGGCGGGGGCTGCTTGGCGGGCGCGCGGGGGGAGGCCACCAGGGGCATCTGCCGCCAGGGCTCGGCGGGGGAGGCCGGGGTTGGCTGCGCCGCCGCCGCCGCCGCCGCCGGCCCTGCGTCGTGCCGTGCGCGCTTCGCCGCCGGTGTGGCGTGGCCCCCCGCATCGGCGTCGTCGCCGCCCTGCTCCTCCTGCCGCTCCGCGCCGTGGGCCGCGGGCGCGCCGGCGCCTTGCGCCTCCGCTGCTGCGCCTTGCCAGGGCCGCTTGGCCTGTCGCGTCGGGGCGGCGGGCGCCGCGGCGCCCGGCGGCGCCGGGGTCTGCGGCTCTTGCTTGGGCAGCAGCACGGGCAGCAGGGCGCTGCTGCGTTGCCCCTGCCCCCGCCCCTGCGGCGACGGTGAGGCAAACTCGAGGATGGTGCGCTGCCGCTGCGGCGGCGGCGCCGGCCGCTGCGCCGCGCCTCCGGCAGCGGCGCCGCCAGGCGTGCGCGGCGGCCGCTGCGTGCCCGCCTGCCCCTGCGTGGCCCCAGGCGCGTCACCGTCGTCCTCCCCCTCGTCGTCCTGTGTGAGGTCGATGACGAACGCCGCCGCGGCCTGGGTGCCCGGCACTTGTGCGGCGGTCCTGTGTGGCGCGGACTCGTGGCCGTCGTCGTCGGACGAGCTGTCCAGCAGCTCCACCACCTCGGGCTCCTCCTCCTCCTCCAGCAGCAGCGCCTGCTGCTGCTGCTGCTGCTGCTGCTGCTGCTGCTGCTGCTGCTGCTGTGGGGGGTGGGCAGGCGCCTGGTGAGCGCGTGGCGCGCCCGCTGTGAGCGCCCCCGCCGGCGTGGCCTGCAGCTGCAGCTGGCACTGCTCCTGGAGATAGGCGGCCACCGACGGCGTGAGCGCCTGCTCTCCAGCACGGGCGAGGCAGGGCGGCGACTGAGCATGCCGCAGCGCGGACCGCCCCGAGGTGTCCCACGCGGTGGCACGCACCTGGAAGTCCCCTGCCGCGACCGCATCCAGCAGGCCGCCCCACTCGTAGATGAACGGCAGCTGCTCCCCAGACTGTGGCCTCTTGTACGTGACGTAGACGGCCGGCGCGGCGCTGCTGAGCTCCACGCCCGAGACCCATCCCTGCACAGGCTGGCCCTGCGCACACGCACGCGTGCGCGATGCGGCATGCATGCGGCTGATGCACGCACACGCGCTGTGCGTGCGGGACCGGCCATCACGCATACATGCGCCCGTGATATGGGCGGGCGGCCCCCAGCAGGCTCATTGCCTGCTACAACACATGCAACAGTCTTGCAGCTGCGTCTCGCAACCGCTCACCGCGTCCAGGTGCCACTTCGGCAGGTGCACCAGCACCTCGGCGTTCACGAGGCGAGCGCGGATGGACGCCACATCCTGCTCGGCCATCCTGCCCTCTGCCACACTGCGAGACAGCGCCTCAGCGGCGCATCGCTGCGCTGCGCGTGACTTGCTCGCGCGGTGCCCAAAAAGTCAGGGTTTGGCGCGAGGAGAGGAGAGGAGGGCGGGCAGAGGAGGAGAGCAGAGATGCCGCAGCATCAGGATGAGGCCCACGACGCAGCGCTGCTGTCTCCATCAGCGATCTTGGACCTGCCCACCGCTCTGCTCTCCTCGCTCGTGCTGCCGCACCTGGACGCCAACACGCTGCTTGCGCTCTTGGGCACCTGCAGGGGCCTGAGAGACGCAGCGGTGCAGGTGCGTGGTGCCCTGTGGGTCAAGGCACCAATGGCGCAGCGGAGCCATCACCCGATGCTGCCGCGTGCCCCTGCGCAGTTGATCGCGACGCGCCTCCGCGTGGTTGCCGTGGACCAGCGCTCCAGCCTGATCAGGAGTCGCCCCTCCATCATGGCCAGCCAGATGGAGGCAGGGGCCTGTTGTGCCGACGAAGGCTGCAGCCTGGAGGCGTCCTCCTGGCCCAGGACCTGCTTGGGCACGCCCGTCTACGTCCACCGACGGGCGCGGGACCCCCACGGCTCACAGCCAGGCAACGTCTGCCTCGCCTGCATCACGCGGCACGCCTCGAACCTCGTCACTCTCGACCTCCGGTGAGCACGCCAAGCGGGCGGAGGCCACCAGGTGCAGAAATTGCGCGGAGGAGTGCACTTGCGCTCACGCCACAGCTCCCCGCGCACCGCAGGTGGGCCTTCTCATTGGTCGACGACTCCACGCTGGCGCTGTTGGCGCGGCACGCGCCGGCCACGCTTCGGCACTTGGTGCTGGAGCAGTGCAACGGCATCACAGCTGCTGGCGTCCAGGTGCGCAGCTCTTGCCTGTGTCGCAGGGTGCACCAGGGCCCTGGGGCCGTGCGGCGCACGCCACTCTGCCGCACAGCGATGCGTGCCGCCGCAGGCGCTGTGCCGCCCGGGCGGGGCGCTCGCAGGCACGCTGCGGTCGCTGGTGCTGCGGAGCTGCGGCGACGTGGGCGACGGCGCAGCGCTTGCTGGGCTGCAGGCCCTCAGTGCGCTGGACTGCGCCTGGTGCACCAGCATCACGTCAGCCGGCGTGAGTGGCGTTGTGTGCATCCCGTGAGTGCTGACGCGCCATGGACACGCAGCGTGCTGGCACCTGCACCTGCTGCAACTCTGTGCGCCGAGCTGGCGCGCTGCGCAGCTGTACGAGTGTGCCGAGCGTCTCCAGGCGGCCTGCCTGCGTGGCTGCGATGGCGTGGACGACCGGCTCTGCCCTGGTGAGGCCACGCTGGTGCGCCAGCCTGCTCTCCTCCATGGGCGCCCCTTCAGGGACCTGGCTGCCCGTGGACACGTCGTCCCTGCTTTTGCAGCGCTGGCCCAGGCGGCCCGGCACCTGGACCTGGCCTTCACGCGCGTGGGCGACCCAGGGTTGCGGAACCTGATGTCGCCAGGCGGCCCCCTCAACACGCTCGTCCTGGCGCAGCCCATCGCCAACATCTACGTGACGGGCACGTTCACGGCCGCCTGCGTGGCGCAGCTGATGGCTGAGCGGCCTGGCGTCGTTGTGCGGCTCGTGTCCGCGTGATGGGCGGTGGCGCAGGTCATGACGGTGATCGTGGTGATCCTGTCCCTGGCTGCTGGCTGCTGCTGCTGCTGCTGCTTTCTTCTGCTTTTCTTGGGCAAAAGGCGCGGGCTTGCTTCCATGCATCGAACAGCAGGAGCGACGCCAAGCGAGAGGCGCCGCACGGTGCTAGCTTCCTGCACGCCCTTGTCGAGAAGCAGCTGGTGACGGAGCCTCTTTCGGCAGCGGCGTGCGCACTCTTCGTGGGGCCAACAGGGGGGAGCCCCCACGCTGTTTCAGCGGGGCGCGCAGCAGCACTGCGTACGAGAGCGGCGCCTGATTCTGCGGCGATAGGCGGCCGCGCTGCGGGCCGTGTTCTGGAGCCCATGAGGAGCACACCGCAGCAATGGAGAGCGTAGCCACGCGCGGCGTCCAGGAGCGGCGGGTGGCGGAGCGGCTGGCGAGGCGGACGACGTAGATGTCTTACTTTGTGCCCACGCGCTTCGTCTGGCGATTTGGAGGACGCCAGGTGCGCCGTGGGCGTCGTTTGCCACGGTGGAGCGCACGCCCCAGGGCCGACGCAGCAGCGGCGGGCCACCGTGGCGCAGCGCAGCGGGTGGGCATTGCGCGCGTGCAGCCATCGACGATGGAAGCGCGCCCTGTGGCGAGCTCCCGCCACTTCGCCGCGACTCTCGCGATTCGTGTCAGCACGGTGCGTGCCGGCCGCCACGCGCGAGAGCGACGCTCCCGATGGCGCGCGCCGTGCTCCTGCAGGTGCATCTGTGCGGCAGCTTCACCCGATGGGTGGAGACGGTGCCCATGTCTCCCGTTGAGGGGTCGCCCTCGGTCTTCGCCGTCGTGGTGCACCTCCCGCCAGGGTGCGCGCGCGCAGTGCTCGGCCGGCGGGGAAAGGGCCGTGCTGATCATCGCCTCCAATGTGGCTGGCGCCGGCCACATTGGCCTGCAGCGTGGCCGCCGTGCCGCTCGCCGCGCCTGGTGCGGGAGCCGGGACACTTGGGCAAAGCGGTGGTACCTGCAAGGTGCGCGCCCCGCAGGTACCACCAATACAAGTTCATCGTCGACGGCAAGTGGCGGCATGACGAGACGGCGCCCTTCATGCCGGACCCTTTAGGCAACGTCAACAACTGGCTCTTCGTGCGACGCATCGATCCCACACCCAAGTGAGAGACAGCAGGGGGGCCCAGTCTGCTGGGCCGCATGTTGGGCAAAGGCTAAGCAGGGCGCGCCCGCTCATCCGGCATGGTGCCGCTGCCCCACACTGCCCGCGCCCCGCAGCTCCTTCGATCAGCAGCAGCAGCAGCAGCAGCAGCAGCAGCAGCAGCTGCTCGCCCAGCAGCAGGCAGCGGCGGCGGCGGCTCAGCAGCAGCACCTGCTCGCGCAGGCGGCGGCGCAGCAGTCCTTGGCGGCGGCGGCGCTCGCCAGCGCCGGCAACAGCGTGGTGGCCCTCAACCACCCGCACGCGCACAGCCAGCAGCAGCAGCAGCAGCAGCAGCAGCAGCAGGGGCACCCGCACAGCGCCAGCACCAACAACGTGGTGCAGCCCGCGGCGCCGGCGGCCCCCGACGTGGACATGGCCAACGCCGACGCGGCAGTGGTGGCGCCCATCGTCATCCACAACCCCAAGGAGCCGGTGAGCAGCCAGCCGAGCAGCCGTGGGGGTGGGGCCCCGGGCCACAGCAGCGGCGCACCCACCGCCTGCACGCCACGCGCCCGCGTGTTCGTGGGGAGCTCGCGCGGCGGCAGAGGCCACACGTGGGTGGCTGAGGCTGCCAAACCTGCGCGCCAAACCTGCAGGAGTACACGCGCAAGAAGATCTCGGACTTTTTGCACAACCACACGGCCTACGAGCTCATCCCCGAGAGCGGCAAGGTGGTGGTGCTGGACATGGACCTGCCCGTGCGGCAGGCCTTCCACGCCCTGCACGAACAGGTGCGCCCGCCCGTTTGCTCCGCTCAAGGGCACCGCGGCGGCTCAGAGCCACTGGGGGCGCGAAAAGGAGGCGGGAGAGGGGCAGCTGCGAGGCCCCTCAGCGGCGGGCGCGGTCACTGCCCTGGAAGCAGCACGGGGGGGAAGGGTTGTCGGGTTGATGCGTGGCGCGAGGCGTGTGGCGCGCACGCTGCTGGTGGGCGCCCCCGCAGGGCATAGCGTCGGCGCCTCTGTGGGACTCGGAGGGCTGCACCATCATGGGCGTCATCAGCGCCAGCGACTTCATCAACATCCTCAAGCGCCTGCGCACCAGCGTGACGGCCAGCGGCAACCCCATGAGCGAGCAGGAGATGGACGCGCACACCATCCGGTGGGTGCCTGACAGCGGGGTGGGGTGCACATCTGAAGGCAGCCTTTGGTCAGCGAGAGCACACGGTGGCGCTCCGTCCACACGAGGCGGTGCGCGCACGGGGGATTGCTGGGCTCTGCAGAGCCTTCGGGAACGAGAGGCCCGGGGCCTGGGGCCGCGCACACCACCAGCGGCATTCTGGCCTCGCACCTGGCGTTGCCTCTGGCAGGGCCGGCGCTGCGTCCCAGCCCGCCAACCCAGCATTCCCTCGTCCTGTCGGTCCGCTCGCGCCTCCCCCCCCCACTGCACGGCCGCTGCTCGCGTGCGCCTTGCCGCCGCCGCCGCCGCAGGGGCCTGCGCGAGCAGGTTGTGCTGGAGGGGCGCGAACCCAAGCCGCTCGTGTACGTGCGGCCCGACGACGACCTGGGCCAAGTGGTGCGCACGCTCAGCAACAACAAGTGCAGCCTGGCGCCCATCCTCACGTGCGACCCCGGCGGGCCCGAGGTGCGCCGGGCGGGCCTGGGGCCGCCACGCCGGGCCTGCACACAGCCGTGACGCAACGCACGGCCGGTCGCTTCCACAGCTCGGGGCTGTCGCGTGCTGTGGAGCACTGAAGCGGACCGTTCACGCGCCCTGCACCTGCATGTGCTGCGCGCCGGCAAGCAAACCTCTGCTCGTTGACGGCGTGGGCCCTGCCCCGCTGCGTGGCGCGCGCGGCGTGCCCGCAGACGCCGGACGTGCTGCACCTGGCGACGCTGAGCGCCGTGCTGGCGTGCCTGATGCGGCACTTCCGCGCGTCGCTGGCGTCGCTGCCGCTGCTGGCGCAGCCGCTCGTGTCGCTGCCGGTGGGCACGTGGGCGCCCGACGCGCCGGCCGCCATGCAGGCCGACATGCTGCCGGACGCCAAGGACACGCGGCGGCAGTGGAGGCGCATCATGCCGCTGCACACCGTCACGGCGGCCACGCCGCTCACGCAGGCGCGCGCACGCTCCCTTCCTCGTCGGGCGGGGTGGGAGGGGCGCTGGGAAGGCCCGGCGCGGGTGGTGCTGTTCGCCTGGGCAGGGCAGGCGGGCGGTTGGGACGGTTTGCTGTCCTTACCCGGGCGGCCATGGATGGTCAGGCTGCTCCGAGTTAACCTGTGCGTGCCCCCCCGTTCCTCACCGTGCAGGCGCTGAGTTTGTTGCTAGAGGCGGGCGTGAGCGCGCTGCCCGTGGTGGACGACAAGCGCTGCCTGGTGGACGTGTACGCGCGCGGCGACATCACGGCGCTGGCGCGCGGCAACGCATACAACCGCCTGCAGTGGGAGGACGTCACGGTGAGCGGTTGTGGCGGCGGGGCGGCGCGCAGCGGGCCCGCCGACGTCGAACGCAAAGAGGAGCAGGAGCGGTGGGCCGACAGGGCAGCCGCTGGTGGGCAGAGCGCAAGCCATGGATGTTGCGCCGCGAGTGTGCTTGCGCGCTCGCTCGACAGTTCACGGGGTGCTCCTCGTCGTTTGGTGTCAGGTGCCTGGTTGCACACCGCCCCCTCCCACTGGTTGCGGCGCTCCTGCAGGTGGGGCAAGCGCTGTCGCTGGCTTCGAGCGGCATGCACCCCAGCAGCAGCGGCAGCAGCAGCACGCAGTGGACGGCGCACGGCGGCGCGGCGAGCGCCGTGGCGCTGGCGGCGGCGGGCGGCAGCAACCCGGCGCTGTCGGCGCACCCGGCCATGGGCGGGCTCAGCGCCGAGCTGCAGCGGCAGCACCACCACCACCACGCGCAGCAGGCGGCGGCGGCGGCGGCGGCGGCGGGCGGGCGCGGCGGCCTCGCCGGCGTGCACGGCGGGCAGTCGGTGGGCAGCTACCAGTCGCTGGGCGGCGCCGTGTACGCCGGGCCCGGGCCAGGCGGCCGCAACACGCGCGTGCACGTGTGCTCCAAGGACGACTCGCTGCGCACGGTGAGTCGCGGCCGCCGGCCCGCGCTTCCCGCGTGCGGCTTTGGGAGGGGGGATGCTGGCGTGACGACTCGTGCAGCGTTGTGCCGTTCTGCAACGGGTGCTGCGAGGACCGTCACCCACGGAGCAGCAGCTACGCGATGTGTGCACGGGCCTCACCCCTGCTGCGCCGTTGTCGTCGTGGTACTGGTTGCTTGCAAAGGTGGTGGAGAAGCTGGCCATCCCCGGCGTGCGGCGGCTCATCGTTGTGCAGCCCGAGACGCGGCGCGTCGAGGGCATCATCTCGCTGTCGGACGTGGCCGCCTACCTCTTCCTCTGACGCGGCGCGGCGACGGCCCGGCCCTGCGGCAGCAGGCGGCGCCACTGGCTGTGCGCAGCCGCGTCGCGGCAGCGGCGGCGACGACACGGCCTCGTCGCTCTGCTGCTGCGGCGGCGGCGGCGGCGCGCGCCTGTCCAGTCGGCGCCAACGTGCGCGCGGGCGAGGGCCGGCGGGAGGGCGTGGGCGGCTGGCTGCTGTACAGTCACCGCCCTGTTCCGCCCCACCAGCAGCCTGGTGTGGGCGTCGGCCCTGGGCCTCGTCGCGGCGGCTCGCGGCGCGGGCGCGCTCAGGACTCTCAGCACTGTCTGGCAGGATGGCTGCACCGCCCACCGCTGGACGCCGGCGCGCCTTTGGGATCTGGAGGGCGATGTAGTGCGGCGTCCCGACGCTGCGCTGCGGGTGCGCGGTGGCGTGGGGCTGGCGCGCACTGGGGCGCACGGGGCGAGCTCGCCACAGCACGCTTGGCCAAGGCCCAGACTTGACCCAGGCGGTCCCGCAGCGCTTGTCCCGCTCCCGGGTGTGGCGCCGTCAACCTCGCAAGCGCTCGTGCCCTGCACTGGCACAGCGTCTGGTGGAGGACCCGGGCGGGCGCCTTGAAACGCGGCCTGCTACCCTGGTGGGTCGACTCGTGATGGGGCCGCGCGTGTGGCTCTGGCACGGCACGAGGCAAACGCGTGGTTCTTGCCTGCAGCCCAGCCTGTGGGTGGCGTCGTGGGCGCACGACCGCTGCCTCTTTCGTTCTGCTCGTGGCTTTTGGCACAGGGCCGGTCGTGGCTCTCCCATCGTACCCTGTCCTGCTGCCCCTTACCCCCCGCGTGTGCAAAGTCTCGGGGCGCGCAGGCTCACACGAGTGCCCATGCTGATGGCCGGGCAGCGGTGCCTGAGCATGGTGGCTCTCTGCAGGCGGCAGTCGCGCTTCCTGGGGCTCCTGCGGACGGGCGGCTCACTGACACAAGGAGCCGCCGGCCCCCCGCTGGGCCTGCGGCCAGCGGGATCGGGGTGGAAGGGGCAGAGGTGCAGCGTCACAACCCTTGCTGCCCAGTCAGGAGGGCCCGCACAGGTGATGCCCCCAGTAGTGTCGCATCTCGGTCTCGTCGAGGTGTCGGAACGGTGGGGTCAACTACCGAGTAAAGTGAGGCTCGACAACGAGTGAGATGCCGCCTGCGGTCGGTCAGGCACAAGCAGAGCACGCGCCAGTTGGAGCACACACGGACGGCGCGCACCTCACAAAGCGCTCACACAGCTACCGAGCTCGCCGTCCTCGCCAGAGCTGCTTGCGCGTGGAGCTCCAAGCGCGCGCGCTGACCAGCTCACCAGCTACCGGCTCTCGACACACGCCGGCATCGCAGCAGCAGAATTCCTCGCAGCAGGCCAACGACGAAGGTTCCTTTTCACCTTCAATTCGAGGTGCGCCGGCCCTCTCGCCTTTTGCTGGGGAGGGGCCTTGGCGCGCCATGGACCGGACAGGCTGGGGGGGACGGGTTCGCAGAGGCAGCCTTTGCGCCAAGCGAGAGGCGCATCGCACGCCTCATCATCAGCTGCCGGGGGCGTACCGTCTCGCCGACGCTCCGCGCGCGTGCTGGGGGCAGCGGCGCTTGACCGGCCGCCACTGGGCAGATACACGCCCAACGAGCACGACGCTCGGTGACGACTCGGCTTCCAATTGCACCTGTGCTTGCGGCACGCAGGCGTGCTGCGGTCCCGCGGTCCCGGGGCGCTCGAGGAGGCGAGATGCGCCACCGCGCCGCGTCCGTCCTACCGGGACACGAACGGCCTGGGGTCGCACAGCCCGACCTGCCGCAGGCGCTTTCAGCCCGATGGCGCAGCGGCCACTCAGCCGGCCAGGGGCACGGCGCTGGGAGCAGCTGCTGCAGCCAAGGCGGCGAGCCGTGCTGCTGCGAGGCGAGCGCCCCGACCGCCGCAGCGTCAGCGCGCATGGCGTGCGGCGCCCCCACCCCCACCATGGTCATCGTGTGCGCCACCCCAGAGCAGCAGGGCGGCCGCCCGAAAAGGGCCCTATCGTCGCTGGAGTCGCTGGGGTCTGAGGAGTCGGCGGCGACGCTGTTTTCTCTCGACTCGGCGGCGGTCCAAGGCGGGCAGGCCACCAGGCACAGCAGCGAGGGAGCCGCTTGCGGCGCAGACTGGGAGCTGGCACCCAGCAGCAAGCGCTGGAAGGGCGACACGTCCGCCGGCGCGGAGCGCCACCACCTGCAGCGGCTGGCGGTGCTGAGCCCCGCCACCCTCGCCGGCTTGCAGCAGCGGCTGGGCGAGCGGGCGCTGCTGTCGTTTGTGGGCGGGTGGATGCACGCCATCGCCGCGCAGGGGCGGCCCGCCGCCGCTGCCGCAGTTTTGGCACCGCCCTGCGTCCCGGCCAGCCGGCAGCTGCCCTGGACCGCAGTCGATTTAATGGCCTCGGCGGCGCGCCTGCTGGGCTGCACGCAAGCCAGCACGCTGCAGCTGGCGGCGCACTGCTGGCGGCGCGTCCAAGTGCTGTGCCCCTCTGGCGGCAGCGGCTGGGAGGAGCTGCGCCCCGAGGAGGCGCCGACGTGCTGCAGCGGCGCAGACGTGGAGAGGGGCGCGGTGGTCACGCTGGTGTGGCTGGCGAGCAAGTGCGAGGAGCCCCGCAGCGCCGTGGCCAAGGTTGCCGCCGCCACGCCCCTGCTGCCGGCGTCGCTGGCCCCGCTGGGGCCGCGCGCCGTCACGTCGCTCGAGCTTGTGCTCATGCAGCTGCTCGACTGGAGCCCATACGCGGGCTGGGCAGCAGCTGCGTGAAGCCGCTGGCGTTTTGCACTTGGTGTGAGTTCATGGGGTCATGGGGACGCACTTGCTGGGACATTGGGAAGCGGGGGTCGAGGAGATTTGCTGCTCAGGCTGCCGCTCAGGTCTGGCCCAGACACTTGCGGCGTGGTGCTCAAGGGACAAACTGACGCAGAGACTCCGGGGTATTTGGCCGGCGTGTGATGGAACGGGACTCTGCTGCGGGATGGTGGGTGCTGGTCGCGTTGGACAGCGTGCCAGAGATGTTTGTACATACGGGGGGAACCTGGGATTTTCGCGTTGAATGGAGCTATCTGTTTGCCGCTGCTCGGCATGCTGGCGCATTCTTTCGTGTGCTGTAGTGTGCGGTGTTGGAGGCGCGTTGCTGCCTGGCCGGTCGATGGCTTTACAGTGGCCCACCCTGGCTCCTGATCATGACGGGAACACTACCGAGCAGTGTGGTCCCTGATATCGGGCAGGAGAGTGGCCTCCTCGTGTACGCGTGCTCTGTGGGTCCTGCGCGGGACGGGCCCAGCTCGCGTGAATCGATCTTGACGTGTACTCTTGCTCCCTGCCGAGACGCTCTGCGTGCAATGAACAACTATGTTGCCACATGTTGCCACGGAGGCACGCCAGCGCAACACTCTAGCCTCAGCTGCCAAGGTACTCCGGCTAGGGTGCACTGTCTCTGCAACGCCATCCGCCCAGGACGATTGCCAGCGCGCCACTGTCGGCATGCGCGTCGCGGTGGGCGGCTGGGGCGGCGCCTGTGATGCCGCCCGCCTCGCAGCAGCACGGCTCGCCGCCTTGGCTGCAGCAGCTGCTCCCAGCGCCGTGCCCCTGGCCGGCTGAGTGGCCGCTGCGCCATCGGGCTGAAAGCGCCTGCGGCAGGTCGGGCTGTGCGACCCCAGGCCGTTCGTGTCCCGGTAGGACGGACGCGGCGCGGTGGCGCATCTCGCCTCCTCGAGCGCCCCGGGACCGCGGGACCGCAGCACGCCTGCGTGCCGCAAGCACAGGTGCAATTGGAAGCCGAGTCGTCACCGAGCGTCGTGCTCGTTGGGCGTGTATCTGCCCAGTGGCGGCCGGTCAAGCGCCGCTGCCCCCAGCACGCGCGCGGAGCGTCGGCGAGACGGTACGCCTCACAAAACGGTCGGCCCTGGCGAGCCTCTTTGCCCAAAGCTTGAGCCACGCGCGTCCTGCTCAGTAGGCCATGTCATCCACCAAGCGAAGCGGGCGCGCCGCAGCGGTCGGAGTCGTCGGCCGTGGAGCAGGGCCAAGCAGAGGCTCTGCCAAAACAGCGCCTCGGCCAAGGAGAGCAGCATGATGAGCGACATCGTGCAGAAATCGCCCGGTCCTGGTCTCTCTCGCAGGTGGTGCCCTGCCGCGGGCTTTGCCGGTGGCAGCGAGCAGCGAGCGGCAAGACGAGTGCAGCAGGAGGAGGCGTCATTGCTGCGAACGCCACCTCGCGCTAGCGGCGGTGCTTCCAGTGGCCGGCGAGACTCTGCGAGGGCGTGCAGGAGGCCGCTCGCACACCTCCCGGGCGCCCTCCAGCGAAGCGTGGCTGAGCAGCTGAGCGCTGCGCGAGTGGCCCTCGAGCTCTGAGGCCTGCAGGGCCTGCAGCCGGCTGCGATGGGTGAGTGCCGCTCCGCCAGCGCGCACGCCAAAGCTGGGTCAGCGGAACCCCGCCACCACACGGCATCGTCGCTCCACGGGCAAAAGCCGAGCTGCCCGGCTTGTGGTGCTGTCTCTCATCGCGCCCGCGCAGGCTGCCTGCAGTCCAAGCCGGAGCCGGACCCCTGCATCAACATCTCCAAACACGGCCAGAAGCACGAGGAGTGCAGCGTCAAGCCGGAGGAGCAGCTCCCAGACTTTGCAGTGGGGGCGCACTACAAGGTGCGGCGGCGCGCAGCGCGGCGGCCGTCGCACCGCCCCTCTGCGCGAGCGTGGCGCACAAGAACTCCAGCAGCGGCAGAGAACGCGGGGTGGTTGTGGATGGTGCTGCTGCTGGTGCTCCACAGGTGCTACGCATGCTCGGGGAAGGCGGCTCGGGGGAGACGTGGCTGTGCCGCGAGCTGGACACGGGCCAGGAGGTGGCGGTCAAGTACATCTCGCGGCCCATCCCCAAGGTCGTGCTGCCCATGATCTACCACGAAGTCAAAGTGCGACACCGGAGGGGGCCGGGGGGACCAGCCGCGCGGCGCGGCGTCCCGGCGGGCGCTGGCCGCCGCGCCCCCAGGCTCCGGCAGGCCTGCGCCCCCTGCACGCGCGCGCGCCGGCGCAGCGATGCGGTGTGCGTGCCCGGCTGCGCGTGCGTGCGTGCGCTCGCGGGCGCAGATCCAGGCGTCGCTGGGCGAGGGGCACGTCAACTTGGTGCAGGCGCGCGAGGTGATGCTGAGCAAGACGCACCTGGGCCTGGCCATGGAGTACGTCAACGGCGGCAACCTGACCGCCTACGTCATGCAAAAGTACGACAGCACCGGCATCCGCAACGGGCTCTACATGACCGAGCCAGAGGCGCAGTACTTTTTCAAGGTGTGCCACGGCGCAGCGCCTCGTCCACCCGAGCACAGGGGCAAGCAGGCGGGGATCCACACACGCGCCAGGGAGGCGGGGGCGCTGCACGCGCGCCTCCTCTGCAGACGGAGCGGAGAAGCACGCGCGGCGGGAGCGCCTGGAATGGGCGCGGCGGGCGCGCGGTGCACGGGCGACTCACCGCGCCGAGGATGCCACGGTCGCGCTGCCGTCGCTGTCGCGCAGCAATTCCTGGACGCGGTCGAGTACCTGCACACCAACCACGTGGCGCACCGCGACATCAAGCTCGACAACATTGTGCTGGACAAGAGCGCGCCGCCGCGCATCAAGCTCTGCGACTTTGGCTTCGCCAAGAACTGGGGCGAGGAGAGCAACATGTTCACGCAGATCGGCACGCCCGTCTACATGGTGAGGCGCAGGCAGGCGCTGAGGGGGCAGCGGCGGCGTGCAGCATGGCCCTCGCGTCGGTTCGCCGCGCCGCACCAGCCGCCGCAGCGCCCACCGCCACACCTCTCCATCCAGTGGGCGCTGCGCCTGCGCGGTAGCGGCGCAGGCCGTCCCTTGCGCTCCCGCAGCTCACTGCTCTGCACGTGGCACGGCCAGGTCTTGCCCGCTGGCGCCATGAGCCAGGGCTGCCTGCGCACGCGTGCCGCGCCGTTCTTGCTCACGCGCTCCTCTATCCTGTCCCTCGCCCGCGCAGAGCCCCCAAGTCATCAACAGCAAGGGCAACAACAAGGGCTACGACGCCACCAAGGCGGACGTGTGGGCGTGCGGCGTGCTGCTTTTTG
>VFQP010002180.1_pt1 | contig 22722 bp, 24 predicted proteins | sample 3512351 | NCBI WGS metagenome assembly VFQP01 (sample SAMN10412372, study PRJNA504923) | tailings metagenome | isolation source: Relicate 1 Philex TSF1 revegetated site | place: Philippines: Tuba, Benguet | collected 2017-08-29
GCGCTGTGGGGCGGCCTCCAGAACCTTCCGGGAGGGCGAGTCGCGCGCGCTCGAGCGCTCGCCACGGTGGCGCCGCACAGCCCAGCCTCCACCAGAGGGCGCGGCGCACCCGCGGATCAACACTGGCACCTCCCCTCACCCCTGGGCGCCCTGCCTTCATGCGCTCATAGGTGGCGATGGTCTGGCTGCCGCTGCGGCATCCGTCGAGGTGCGGCTGCCCGCCGCCCTGGCGGATGCGCGCAATCTCTGTGCTCTTCTGCGCGCGTGGCCGAGCGGCTGTCAAGGACTCCGACTGCTGTGCGCGTTGCTCCAGAGGCTCGCCTCTGCCTTTGCCCACACTCGTATTCCTGCCAGTGGCCAGGATGACGCGCACAGGAGAACTCCGCGTGGAAGCCTACACCCGCGCATGGCGTCTCAGAAGGTCGGAAAACTTTCACGGCGCACCAGGATTAGCGGACACGCTGGCAAGCACGTGAGCACGCGTGCGCAGCGGTGCAAGATCCCCCGGTGTCCCCTTAGGTTGCCACGAGCATAGGTGTCGCGCACGAGACAACTGCCGCCACAAGGAGAAGATGTGGGGAATCTCCACAGCGCCGCCCAGGTCAACCGTGCCGTCGCTGCTGGCCACCCTTGCCGCCGTTGTACTTGAAGCTCGCCAGACGCTGCTGCTGCTGCTGCTGCTGCTGCAGAGGCCCAGGGGGCGCGGGCTGGGGCGCCCCTGCCCCCATGCCTGTGGCCTCCTTGGGCGTGGTGGCCACGGCCCAGCGAGACGTCACGAGCTTGCCGGAGGCGCCGCCGCTGCCGGACCCCACACGGGGGTCCCCGCCCACCGCCACCCTGCCGGCCAGCCCCGCTGCCGAGGGAGCGTCCGCTTCTCCCGCCGCGCGCGCTGTCGTGGCGCCCAGGGCCCCCGGCCGCCGCTGCAGCTTGCGCACGCCCTGGGACGCGCCGTCGCGCGCCATGGCCGCCGCCACCGTGGCCGCCAGGCTCTGGGTGGGCTGCGCCCGCGCCGCCGCTGGCTCCGCCCGGGCCAGCGCCTCCGCCCACGCCGCGCCCTTGCACCCGGGCCGCACCACCATGCGCCGCCCGCCGCCCGCTGCAGTGGCAGCAGCAGCCGCGTGCTCCGCCGGCGCCCCCTCCATGGCCCCGCCCCCGGCAGGGCGCTGGAAGGCAAAGGACCGCAGGAAGGCCGTGGCCTGCGGCCCGCCTGGAGCCGCGCCTGCTCGCTCCTGAGGCGCTGCCTCCTCGTCCTCTGGCGCCTGGTGGTGGTGCTGCTGCTGCCGCGGCGCGCCCGCCCCGCCGGCAGCGGGCTTGAGGAGCGAGCGCTGGTGGTGCCGGCGCCGTTGCTGCGGGTGCGCCAGCAGGCCCTGGGCTCGCCGCTTGCCGCTCTTGTCGTCCGCGGCGGCGGCCTGAGCGGACCGCTGCTCCGCCTGGTCCAGCGCCGTGCTGGCCAGCGCCGCGAAAGCGTCCATGTGCCGCACGCTGAAGAAGCCCTCGTCGCTGCTGCCGCCGCTCGCTCGCTCGTCGCCGCCCGCCTCGTCTCGCTCGTGGTGCCGCTGCTGCGCCATCCCTGCTGCTGCCGCTGCCGCTCGCGCTCCTGCTGCTGGGCTGGCCAGGGTGGGCGCGAGGTCCTGCGCGCCCAGCCCCAGCCCGTCCTCGCTGTCCGTGGCCTGTGCTGCTGGCTCGAGAACCAGCGCGCCCCCCCCGAGTGCCGCCCCCTCGTCCGACGTCGCGCCCTCAGTCTCCTCCTCGCCGTCCTCCCGCTGCCGCAAGCTGAGGTGGAGCACGGCCCCGCCCTCGAGCAGCCCCGGCGCCAGGCGGAAGGCCGCGCTGCGTGGCTGGCCCATCAGCGGCAGGTCGAGCGAGTCGCCGCTGTCCTCGCCACGCCCCGCTGCCGCCGCGCCGCCGCCCTCGCTGCGGCAGCCCAGGACCGTCGCGGGGATGACGTCCTCCTGGCTGCCGTCCGCCAAGATGGCGCTCAGCAGCGCCTGCGCCTTGCCGCCCACCGCGCCCGAGGGCTGCAGGATTGGCGGGCTGCCCGACACGTCAATGGCGCCGCGCTTCCCACGGCCCAGCACGCCGCCGCAGGGAGTCGCCCCCAGCCCCAGAGCTGACCTGCCGCCGCCGTCCGCCTCCTCCTGCTCCTCCTCCGCCAGCGTGGTGGCCGCAGACACGCTCAGCGTTGCCACGGCGTCGGCCCCGCCAGGCGAGGCGTACTGCGGGCGCTGCTGCTGCTGCGGCTGGCTGCCGCAGCGCTGCCGCAGCGCGCCCAGCGGAGGCCCGTCGCAGGACGAGTGGCTCAGCGCCAGGCGCGGGCGCAGCGCCGCAGCGCCCTGCGAGGGCGGCAGGTCCTGCTGCAGCAGGTGCTGCTCCGTGGCCGGCGCGTGGCCCTCTGCGCCGCCCCCGCTGCCCTGCGACGCCTGGCGCAGCGCGTCAGCATCGTCAGCGCCGAGGAGCGGCGCCTCCTCGCCCGTCTCCACAACGCCGTCCTCCTGCCGCTGCAGCGGAGGCAGCAGCACCGGACCTGGGGACGCCACCGGCAGCAGCAGCGCAGCGGGTGCGCCGCGCCCGCCCTCCGCGCCCAGCGGCAGCAGGCCCGCGCCGTCGCCGCTGTCCGTGGCCACCACCGCCGGGAGCGACCCGCCCTGCTGAGCCGCATGCTGGCCGCCGCCCACGCTGCCGCCGCCCTCGCTCATTGCCGCCGCCGCGCCCCCCGACGCCGGCACGTCCCCATCCACCTCCAGCCCCCCATGGCCGTGCTGCTGCTGCTGCTGCTGAGAGGGCGGGCGCAGCGTGAGCACGCAGGCGCCCTCCGCCTCCGCCTCCCCGTCCACCTCCATCTCCTGCTGCGCCAGCGGGTCGACCGCCGCGCCCTCTTCAGGCAGTTGCTGCGAAGCGCGGAGCACGCGCGGCGACTCCTGCGACGCCAGCACCGCCGCCAGCGACCCAACCGTCCCCCTCCTGGACGCCGGCTGCGGCAGCTGCAGCTGCAGCGGCGGCGCCAGCACCGGGCTCGCGGCGCCTGGCTCCGACAGCGACGCCGTGGCGCGCAGGCAGGGGCCCGGGGAGGCCGCAGCGACGCCCACCAGGGCGTGGGGGCGCGGCAGGGCGCCATGCAGCCAGCCGCCGCTGCTGCTGGGCCGCGCGAGCTGCCCCGCCGTGCGGGCGTGTGCCTGCAGCGGGCTCAGCGCCGCGGCCACGCGGCCGCCCGCGCCGCCGCCGGCCAGGGCCGGGGCCACCGGGCTCAGCAGCGCTTGCAGCGGGGCGGGCAGGTGCGCCTGGCGTGGCGGGGAGGCGGTGACGGGCGCTGCGACCGGCGTGCGCGGCGTGCGCGCTGGCGCCACGCCCCGCCGCCCGCCCTCGCCGCCCTCCTCCCGCTGCGCCGTTTGCTGGCCCACGCACCGCGCCCCGACTTCCAAGTCGTCGTCGTCGTCGTCGTCGTCGAGCACCAGGACCAGAGGCGCGGGCGCGGGCGTGGCGGCGGCGGCGGCGGCAGCGGCGTGTGGGCCGCGGGCGGGCGTGGGGCCCGTGAGCGGGCTGGCCTCGTAGAGCATTCGCGCGGCGCCCTGGGGCGTCCAGGTGCTGGAGGCGATGCGGTGCTGCAGCTTGGAGGTGGTGTGCGCCCGGCGCCGCGCGCTGGGGCTGACGATGCTGCTGGCTGGGAGCGCGGGGGCCGACCCCGGGGGCGCGTCCGCCGCTGCTGCTTCTGTTGCTGCAGTCGCCGCCGGGCGCTGCTGGTGCAGGTCCCGCAGCGCGGCGACCAGCGCCGTGGCGTCGATGGCGGCGGCGTGGTGCGACGGCGGGTGGTGCGCGCTGCTGAGCGCTGCGCCGCCCCGCGCCGCTGCGGTGGACTGGCCGTGGGAGGAGGAGGAGCAGGGGAGCGAGGGGATGCTGCTGCTGTCCGACGGCTGCGCCTGCAAGGGAACATGTGGCGCATGCAGCAAGGCCAAAGGTTCACAGTGCTGCCCGTACCTGACCATGTGTGGCAGTGCGAGTGCACCCACGGGGTGCGCACAGCAAAGAGTACGAGCGCTCACCGCGCCGCCCGACGCGCCGCTGCCTGCCGCCGCCCGCTGCTTCGCCACGCCACCGCCCTGCAGCGCGGCCAGCGCCGACAGCGGCCGGAGCGGCTTGCCGCCGCTCCCTGCCGCCTTGCTGCTGCCGGCTGCGGCGCCGCCCACCCGCCGCCGCATGCCGAACGTGCGGAAGAGCGCGCCGGCGGCGACGTTGCCCGCGTCCCGCAGCGGTGCGGCACCGCCACCGGCGCCAGAGGCGCCAGCCGGTGCAGAGCCCCTGCCGTCCACCGTGCGCATCATCTTGCCCGGCCGGCCCTGCTGCTCCTGCTGCAGCGCGGGGTCCACGTTCTCCGCCGCGCCGTCGCCGTCCTCCTCCATGGCCTGCGGCCGCTCCGCCACTCCTTCGTCCTCCCCCTCCGCCCCCGCCTGCTGCTGCCGCCCGCCAGCGCCCATGGAGCCGCTGCCCCGCGCGGGCGCGGCGGCGCACTTGCGCGATGGTGCGGCGAATGGCTTGGCCGCGTGGCCCGCGCCGCCCTGCTGCTGCTGCTGCTGCTGGGGGCGGCGGATCATGAAGCGCTCGATGCCCTTGAGCCCTGTGCGCGCCGCCTGCTGCTGCTGCTGCTGCTGCTGCTGCTGCTGCTGCTGCTGGTGGGAGGGCAGCTTGGGCGCAGACGACGACGCAGCAGCCCCCGCCCCGGGCCGGAGGAACTGGCTGATGCCCTGCTGCCCCGCCGACCCCGCCGACTTGCCCTGCGGCTGCTGCGCGCGCGCGCCGTGCGCGCCATCGCCGGACGCCGCCTCGCCGCCGGACGCCGCGCCGCCGCCGCTCTGCCGCGTGGCGCCCCACCACAGCGTGCCGGCGCCCCTGGAGGCCTGCACCTGCTCGCGCAGGCCCCCGCCGCCGCCCCCGCTGCCGCCCTCGCTGTGCGCCCGCGCGCCGCCGCTCTCCGGCCCCACCACCACCGCCCCACTGCCCGCGCTCCGCCGCTGCAGGCCACCACCCGCGGACCCCGTCGGCAGAAACAGCATGCCGCCGCCCGCCGCCGCCGCCGCGCCGCCGCTGCATGCCCTGGCCGCCGCAGCGCTGCCCCCGCTGCCCGACCCCGACGAAGCGCCGCTGAGCCTCTGCTGGCCGAACGGGAGGCCGCCGCGGCCCGGCGGCGGGCCCAGCACGCGCGCCACGCTGGGCGGCAGCTGCCTGGCGCCCCGGTACAGCGCCTGCAGGTCAAAGGGCTGGAACGTGAAGGGGTCCAGGTCGCCCTCCGCCACCCCTTTGGCCAGGTCGGGCCGCAGCCAGGGCCCCAGGAAGTCCGTGTCCTCCTCTGGGGGCGCGCCGGGCGCGGCTGATGGGCGCAGGGCGGGTAGCGCTGAGGGCACGTCGACGTCGGCGCCGGCCAGGCCGCCGGGCGGCAGCGGGCGCAGGTTGACGCAGGCCTGGGCGTGCGGGCAGTAGACGCGCTGGTGGCGCAGCACCCACAGCGCGCGCTGGAAGCGCTGCTCGTAGTCGGGCGGAACCGTCACGCTGCCGGAGAAGCGCAGGTGCCGGCAGGCCTGCGTTGAGGTTGCACGGCGCACCAGCGGCTGTGTGCAGTGCGGGCGCGCCAGCAGCAATGCCCTGTGGGTGTCGTGGCTTGCAGCGTGCGCTTGCAGGCTCGCTGCGACTCACCTTGGTGAAGCTGCGGAACTGCTTGATGAGCCCATGCGCCTTCTTGATGCCAATGCCGGGCAGGTTGGGCAGGAAGTCGCACCCGGCCATGACGCACATCTGCACAGCGCGCAGTTTGCGGGACGAAGGCGGGGACACTTAGACCGTGAGTGCACACGGCACAGAGCACTCGCAGCACGGCGGCGCCAGCGTGGGCCCACCTCTTGGAACATGGCGTGGTCCCAGCCGACGAACGAGATGCCGCCAGAGCTGATGTCCTTGAGGCTCTCCAGCAGCACCTCCTCGCCGTTGCCCACGCGGTCCAGCTTGTACAGCACCTGCGCAGCCGCGACGTGCGCACCCGGACTGCTGTGCACCCGCACTGCATGACGCGGCTCTAGATCGTGCCCGAGGTGTGGCTCCAACGCCGTGGCGGCGCCGCACCCGTGGGCAGCCGTACGCCAGCATGTCCGAGTCCTCGGTCAGCACAGCGTGCACGTCGCCCCGGATGGCCAGGTAGGCCAGCTGCGCGTCCGCCTCATACAGCGCCACCAGGCATTGCACGTTCTGCGTCTTGAGCTCCTGCATGTGCGCGTGGCGGCGGGCGCCGGTACAGCGATTGCCGCGCGCGCTGAGCAAGCCGACTCCGTACCCACCACTGCCCGCCACAAGGAGGTCCTCACCTCAATCACCATCTTGGCCATGCTCGGCGTCACGTCCACCGCGCGCTGGAAGGCCTGCTCCGCGCCCACGCGATTGCCCGCTTGCAGGAGCGCCATCGCGCGGTCCAGGTTCTCCTTCCGCGACCTGGCAGCAGCGCAGGTGTGCAGCAGCGCGTCGTCAGCGCTCTGCCTGCCAGTGCTGGTGCTCTACAGCGCGCGATCGCAGTGGTGGCGCAGCTCTCACCTGCCGCGCGAGCCCTCCTCGTCGTCCTTGAGCGGCAGCTTGCCCCCATCGAACACGAGCAGCGGCTCGACGCCGTGCTGCTTGAGCATCTCGATGCGCGCCACGCAGAACTGGATGTGCTTGGTGGTGAACTGCCCGAGGCAGAGCTCCATGGCGCACGCGTAGACGGCCTTGTGCAGCCACGAGTACCCATCGATCGCGACGCGCCGGCCCTTGTAGCTGCTGACGTGCACCGTCCTGGTGATGGGCTTGAGCACCGGCAGCAGCCCGTTGATTCCCATCGCGGCGCTCCACGCAGTCGCGGGACTGCCTGGGCTGCGACCTCACTGGGGCCAAGCGCTGAGGCCCCGCTCAGCACCACTGCTCCACGCTCATCCCTCCCCAGCCATCAGCGATCGCTCTGCGTCTGTCTGCGCGTTCGCGTGTTCGTGCGTTCGCGCGAGCGTGCTTTGGCGGTTGATGTGCCCGCAAACCATGCAATGCAGAACGGCGTCGAACCGGTCCGTCTTGTATTCCTTGCACAGTACCGAGCAGCGGTGAAGCAGTCGCAGCGCGGCGCCGCCGGAGAAGGAGAGGCTCTCCCCGACTCGGCGCACCGCCATGACGGTCCCCGCCAGCACCGCCGTCGTGCAGCCCAGCAAGCAGGCAAAGTGCGCTCAGCCGCACTGCAGCCTCTCAAGGGCGTCAGGATGGGCCCATCAGCAGGCCGGCAGGGTGGGCGAAGCGCGCCCGCACCCAGCGATGGGCCTCCACGCGTGCACCGCACGCACCGTGCTTGCAGGGAGGGCAAGGCCCCTGCCATGTCAGACAGCGAGGCCAGGCTGCGGGCCGTGGCCGAGACCGTGTCGGTGCTCATCCAGCAGGTCAAGGAGGGCAAGGACGTGGACCTCAACGCGCTCAAGTGCGACGTGGCGCGCAAGTTCAACATCTCCAGGTGCGCTGACAAGCTACTCTTTCCACCTCAGGAGGGCCCTCCTTGTCGGCACGCCATCCATCCAAGATGCGCCGCCTCTCCACCCGCACGCAGGGCGCCCAAGCTGGTGGAGATCATCGCCGCAGTGCCAGAGGAGTACAAGGCCGTGCTCCTGCCTCAGCTCAAGGTGGGTGGTGGTGACGGAGGGGTCCTGGGGGCAACTCCACCGTCGCACGCTTTGACGGACACGTGCGTGCGTGCCCGTTTGGCGGGTGCAGGCCAAGCCCGTGCGCACGGCGTCGGGCATTGCCGTGGTGGCCGTCATGTCCAAGCCGCACCGCTGCCCTCACATCGCCACCACCGGTGCGCGCACCGACGCACGAGGGGGCCCTGCCAGCAATCACGGCAGCGCGACAGACAACACACCTGAGCCGGCTGCGCACATCGTCCTGCGTGCTTGCGCAGGCAACATCTGCATCTACTGCCCAGGAGGGCCTGACTCTGACTTTGAGTACAGCACGCAGGCACGTGTGCTCTCGAGTGCTGCTGCTCAGGACCCGACGCAAGCTGCTCACCGCCACCCAGCACACAACGTGCTGCCCTGCCATGCGTGTCGTGGCGCCCTCCCCCTGCCCCGCACCGCAGAGCTACACGGGCTACGAGCCCACCAGCATGCGCGCCATCCGGGCGCGGTACGACCCGTACGTGCAGGCGCGCGGGCGCGTGGACCAGCTGCGCAAGCTCGGCCACTCGGTGGACAAGGTGCGCGTGTATGCGCACGTGGGAGGAGGGGCGCAGCGCGCGGTGCGCAGGGGGGGCGACGCATTGCTTCACAGCCACACGCACGACAGGCCAGCGTCACGCGCGCACTGGCAGGGTCTGGTGCGGACGCTAGGGTGCCGGATGGTGTTCTGCACGGAGCGCTGCCCTGCTCAAACCTTCCTCGCCTGGGTTGGATGGTGGGATGGCTGCGTGCGTGCAGGTGGAGTTCATCCTGATGGGCGGCACGTTCATGTCGCTGCCGACCGACTACCGCGACTACTTTGTGCGCAACCTGCACGACGCGCTGAGCGGGCACGCCTCGTCCAGCGTGGCAGAGGCGGTGCGTGGGTGCGGCGCGCGTGTGCGGGCAGGGAGAGCGACGGGCAGCGGGCGGCGCCACCGGAGGCACCCAGGTTGCTTGCACAGGGTCTGTGCGCAAAAGCTGAGTGCGCTTGGTCTTCTGTCGTGGGTGCGTGGGGGTGTGGGGGGTTGGCGTGCTGTCGCAGGTGCGGTACAGCGAGGAGTCGCGGACGCGGTGCATCGGGCTGACGATTGAGACGCGGCCCGACTACTGCCTGACGCCGCACCTGACGGACATGCTCTCGTACGGCTGCACGCGCCTGGAGATGGGCGTGCAGGTGAGCCGGCTGGGAGCGGGGGGTCGTTGCGGGAATGCACCGCGCGCTAGTCTCGCACCCTGGGGGTGGGGCGAGGCCGGACGCACCGCCCTGATGGCGGCACGAGCAACTTGCGTGGTGCTGTGGGGAGGTCGGGTTGAGCAGCAGGGGGGGCAGAAGGGCGCGTGCGTGCGCGCGCTGCAGAGCATCTACGAGGACGTGGCGCGCGACACCAACCGCGGGCACACGGTGGAGGCGGTCAAGGAGTGCTTTGTGCTGGCCAAGGACGCGGGATTCAAGGCAAGTGCCCCCACTCGCCCATCGCGCCCGCGTCGCAGCTCCTCGCCACGTACCGCCCCACGGGCAGCGGTTCGGAGCGCGTGCCAGCCTTCATCAAGCTGCCTTGGCGTGCGTGCGGGTGCGTGCGTCGGGTGCACACACTGCAGGTGGTGTGCCACATGATGCCCGACCTGCCCAACGTGGGGTGGGAGCGCGACCTCGAGTGCTTCCGAGAGTTCTTTGAGAACCCCGACTTCAGGGCCGACGGCCTCAAGCTCTACCCCGTGCTCGTCATCCGAGGTGCGCACCCAACCCCCCCCTCCCCCACTCCTTGCGCCTTGCTCACCGCTCAACTGCCGCCTCAAGCCAGCCCGCATTGGATGAGGGAGGTGGCACAGCATGCATGCAGTGGGTCAGGGCGTCGTCGCACTGCAGGCGCGGGTGCAGGGCCGCTTGTGCCGTACAGGCGGAAGGGGATCCAGACGCAAGGGGTGGTCGTGTGCGTGGGCGCCGACGCGCAGGCACTGGTCTGTACGAGCTGTGGAAAAAGGGCCTGTACCGCAACTACCCGCCCGACAAGCTGGTGGACCTGGTGGCGCGCGTGCTGGCGCTGGTGCCGCCCTGGGTGCGCATCTACCGCATCCAGGTGGGTTCACGAGCGCCCGGGCTGCAGCCACCCACCCCCACACCCTTCCACCCGCACACATTCGACGCCTTGCTGCTCCGGCGGCCGCGGCGCCGGCGTGGCGCGCACGCCCCCGCGCGCTGCTGTGTGTTCTTGCTGGGAGAGGTAAGGCCAGAGGTCAGCGGGCCACGCTTGTGGCGTGGTGTGGCGCGTGTGGCGCGTGCGTGCACAGCGCGACATCCCCATGCCGCTGGTGACGAGCGGCGTGGAGAAGGGCAACCTGCGTGAGCTGGCGCTGGCGCGCATGGCCGCGCTGGGCCTGCGCTGCAGGTGCGCGTGCGCCACGTCGCGCCCTTCCCTTGCGTCCCCGTCCACCCGCATCACTCCTTGCCCCTCTCTCGTGCGTCCAGTGGATCCGCCTGGGACGCGAGCATGACGTGAGGTGGTGTGGTGCGTCGCCGCAGGGACGTGCGCACACGCGAGGTGGGCATCCAGGACATCCACCACCGCGTGCGGCCCGACGAGGTCGAGCTCATCCGGCGCGACTACACGGCAAACGGAGGATGGGAGGTGCGCCACACCACACGCCGCACCACACGCCACACCACACCGCCCAGGGTGCTCTGGCCCAGCCGCGACTGACGCCGTGAGGCTGAGAGCAGCCCCTCGCTTGCGCCCTTGCGCGTGCATGAGCGCAGACGTTCCTGTCGTACGAGGACCCTCGGCAGGACATCCTGATCGGGCTGCTGCGCCTGCGCAAGGCGACGGGTGCGCCCATCAGCCTCCCCTCCTCCCCTCCCAGCTGCGCTCCCCACAAGGCCTGCGCCCCTCGCCGCCTCCTGGCTGCGTGCCCCCTGGCTGAATGAGCGCGTGCTGTGCCTGCTGCGCCGTGCTGCATGCCCTCAGGCCCTGACGAGTCGCGGCAGCCCGAGCTGGTGGGGCGCACCTCGCTGGTGCGGGAGCTGCACGTGTACGGCACGGCCGTGGCGGTGCACGCGCGCGACACGTCCAAGTTCCAGCACCAGGGGTGAGAGGAGCTCTGCTTCTCTGCAGGGGGGGCGCCGCCCAGCTGTTGCGTGCACCTGTTTTGACAACCTGGGCAGGGCTGGAACCCGCCAATCAGATGTCTTTGTGCGCCGGGACGCATGCTGCTCTCTGGGGCCGCCTGTGAGTCGGTGGCAACTGCGTGGTGCACGAGTGGGTGGTGTGTGGCGGGCGCCATGTGGGCGCAGGTACGGGTCGCTGCTCATGGCCGAGGCCGAGCGCATCGCGCGCGAGGAGCACCGCTCCGCCAAGCTGGCCGTCATCAGCGGCGTGGGCACGCGCCACTACTACCGGTGCGCGCGCCGCGACGCAGCTGCAGACGGGCTTCTCTGCTGTTGAGCGACGCGCGTGGCTGACAGGGCGGCGGTGTGCCTTGGTGTGCGCAGGAAGCTGGGGTACCACTTGGAGGGGCATTACATGGTCAAGCTCCTAGACCCGCCACCCTCGCGGCGGCGGCGAAAGCGGGAGGCGGCGCCCGCTGAGGTGGCCGGGCCTGCGTGACGCGCGCACGCTGCTCGCCTCCGCCAAGCTTGTCCTGTACACGCTTTTCATTCTGCAACCCGGGTGGACCTCGCGGCGACCAGCCTTGCACTCACGCAAAGCGACAAGCGTGCAGCTCGCGAGTCACGCCTCTGCGCCCGCCGCCGCCTGCACCAGCTGCTGCCCGCCCACGTCCGCGTCGTCCAGCGAGCCGATCCACTGAGGCAGCACGCTCTCGCTCCCGTACCAGGCGCGGGCGCCGAACACGGGCAGGTCCTGGCCCAGCGGCGAGTGGAACACGCCGTCGAGGTCCAGGTTGGTGGCGCCGGGGAGGTGCGCCGCTGGCAGCGGCACAATGAAGTCACCGTCCACCTCGGCCTCACCGCACACCTGCGCGGGATGCGCGCGCAGGCGATGCACGCGCTATCTTGCGCCTGCAGCGGTATGATGACTGAGTCGCCAGTGCTGCGTGGAGGCGCACCTGCTTGTAGCCGGCGCCGGCGATGCGCGCCAGCACCGTGGCGTCTCCCGCAAGCGGCTCGGCGCCCTTCACAAACCGCCCCGCGACCGTCGTGTAGGCGATCTGCGCCGCGGTCGGCAGGGGGGCGGGGAGGCGGCATCCCAGGTGAGTGCCGCCTGGAGCAGGGTGGCGCACTGCTAACGGGAAGGTGCGCACTGCTCCCTCACGGTGCTGTGGTGCGCGCCAGGGCACGCGTCGTTGATCCAGTTGAGGATGCCGCGCGTCTGGTCAATCACGCCCTGCAGCGCAACGTTACGTGGTGAAGCGGGGCACGCGTGTGCAAGCTGCGACCCGCACGCGAGTCAGCGAGCAGAAACGAAAGAGAATCGCAACGCACCGGCGGAGGTGGCAGGTGCGGGGACCCGAGCGACACGAAGCGGTCCACTCCCTCGGCGCCAAACTCGAGCAGGTAGGTGCGCCCCAGCCACCCACCCGCCTGCGACACACGCCCGCCACGCACAGCCGCACACAGGGTCGGCCTCCTTGCAGGGCCAGGTTGCAGTGGTCAGCGCGGCCTGCACCCCAGGTGCGCCCGCAGCAGGGCCCAGTCCCCAGTGCTCACCGAGTGCGTGAGCACGCTGACGGGCGCGCCGTCCACGTCCCGCTTGAGTTGCTGCGCGGCGCGACGGGAAGGCACACACGGCGCTGGAGCTCTAGGAGCTCTTTGAGCAACACCTTTGGCGGCAGACGGCGTCCTACAGCACCCGTGGCACGTGCCTGCATCGCCGCGTCCACGCGGTCGAGGTACCAGTCCACCGCCGGCCTCGGCTTGAGCGTGCCCCGCCACCAGGCCCCTTGCGTGAGCGCGGCGGCGTTTCTGCCCCAGTCCAGCCTGCTGACGCCGGCCACGGACACTGTCAAGCCACGCGCCCTGCGTGTGGAAGCAGTGCGTTGTGCGCGAGCGAGCAGGGTCGCTGGGCATGACCTCTGCTTGCCAGGGATGCTGCCAGAGATGCAGCTCCAAACACACACAGCGGGGTGGGCGGGCGGCATCGAGCGTGCGGACCGCACCTGAGCAGGGCTGCAAGCCCATCGTAGTCGCCCGCATTGTTGCCCAAGCCGGGAAGGATGAGCACTCCTCGCCTTGGAGCCGCCTGCTCTGGCTCCGAGCTCGCCCTGGCAGCGTGGGTGGCTCTCCTTCGCCCAGAGCTCAACGCCCGCGAGCGCGCCACCTGTGGACGCAGGCCGCGCCGCTGGTGCGCAGCATGCGAGCATGACGACGAATAGGAGAGCGCCATCCTGCGCGCCAATGCGCTCCCTCTCGCTTGCAGGGAGACAGTCACCACGGGCTTGGCTGCATGAGATCATCTCGAGATGCTCCCTTCGGCTGCTCCTGCTCCTGTTGCCGCTGCTGTTGCTGTTGCGCAAGAGACCCACACACAAGCATGCACGAGGACCACCACGACGAGGCGGAGGAGCGCACCAAGAGCCTGCTGGGCCAGGCGGCCGTGCCGCTCGGAGCTGCAGCCGAGGTCAAGCGCGCACGCTACGCCGACGTGCTGCAGTCCCTCCAGGCCCTTCTGGAGGGGGAGGAGGACGGCGTGGCGGCGCTGGCGAGCACGGCGTGCGTGCTGCACCACTCCTTTGCCGCGTTCCAGTGGACGGGCTTCTACAGGATGCTGCCAGGGGACCAGCAGCTCGTGGTCGGGCCGTACCAGGTCCGCGTTGACAGTGTGCATGCCACCGCTCGAGGGAGGTGTCAGGCCTCGCATCGGTTCACGCGCATGCCTGTGCTGTCGTCTGCCCGCACCCGGGGGCGCAGGGAGGTCTGGGCTGCCTGCGGATCCCGCTCCAGCGTGGCGTGTGCGGCGCGGCGGCGAGGCTCAAGGCCACGCAGCTGGAGCCGGACGTCAACAAGTGCCCGCACCACATCGCCTGTGCCTCGAGGTGCGCCAGGCCGTCCCTCGCCTCTGCCAGCGCGGCCTGCACTGCAGCTGCCCTCAAGGACCGCCTATCGTGCACGTCTTGCGCGCGCAGCACCCAGTCCGAGGTGGTGGTCCCGTGCGTCGACCCGGCCACGGGGCGCGCGCTGGCGGTGCTGGACGTGGACAGCGACCACCTCGGCGCCTTTGACCAGGTGCAATGGCGCGGGCGCCGGTGCACAGCGGTGATTGCAGTTAGAGGATTGGCAAGGATGAATGATGACATCGGTCCGCACGGGACCGCACATCTGATACGCCCGCCAGTTGGGCTCCTGCTGCGCCGAAGTGTCCAAACAGATGCAAAGTCCCACACATGGATGTGCAGGTGGACGCCGAGGGCCTGGAGGCCATTTGCGCCCTGCTCGCGCAGCGCTACGGCAACAAGCTGGCCGCAGGGTGACTGACGCCTGCAAGGTCAGGTCCGGGCGTCGCATCTCTCCCATTCTTCCCATTCTTTGCGTGAGCAGCGGCTCAGACGAATTCAAGCGTGCGTTTGTCCGGCAGTGCACCTCGCCCCAAGCAAACGACCCCATCCCTCAGCTCTCAGCGCCGCCCGCGCCCTCCAGCGCCAGCGCCATGGCCCGGTGCGCCAGCAGGGTGTCGGCGTCGCACCCTGCCCGCACCAGCTTGAGCCGGTCAGAGCCCTGCAGCCACGCCTCGAGCCGCGCCACCGCCTCGCGCAGCGCCGCCCGCTGCTTCTGCAAGCAAGGGGGGCAGCAGCACCGCAACACCAGCTCAAGCCACCCGTCAGCACCACAACAGTCTGCGAGCAGGGAAGGATCTGGTTGCGGTTGCGAGCGCGGGTGCAAAACGGCCCGCCTCACCTGCACGTCGGGCACACCCTCCTCGCACTCGGCCTGCTCCAGGTGCTGAAGGCTCACCAGCACAAAGCTGGACAGCCACAGCGTGAAGCCGCCACGCTGCGACGGCACCGGGCTCACCTGCGGCACAGGAAGAATCCCAATCACGTCACCAGCCCACCCACGTTCACGCCATGATGCACTCGCCCAACTGCCCAAGCACCCCGGTGCCTGGCGTCTGGCTCACCCTGAAGAGCATCTGCGAGACTTGGTCCAGCAGCGCAGCGGCGCCGGTGGGCGCCTGGCGCCGCGAGCGCTTGGCCGGCCGCCCTCCGGCGCCCCCCGTGGGGCCCGCCTCCTCCTCCTCCTCGCCAGGGCCGGCGCCTGGGCCGGGTGAGGCGGGCGGGGTGGGCTCGGGGGCGGGCGTGGGCGTCCTTGAGCGGGGCGGCGGGGTGAGGGAGGTGGAGGGGGGCGGCACCAGCGCCGAGATCACCTCACCAGGGTCCAGCTGCACACGGGAGGGAGGCGTTCCACACCGCACCAAGCAGGCGCACGCACTGGTCAGTGACGCCGCACGCTCGTGGTGCAGGTGCGTGAGACAGGTGGGGCAGTGGCGCTGCCGAGGCAGGGCAGACTCAGCGTCAGCAGGTGTGTGCGCGTGTCCATTGGGGGGGAGTGGGCGGACGTGCTCACCCTGACGGCTCCCTTGAGGCCACCCGCCACCTCGTAGTCGCTCCAATGCTGCAGCGCGTCGGGCAGCATTGACACGCCGCCCGACGAACTGCTCCACGCCTGGACACACACACACACGCACACAGCTCCAAACAGGACGTGGGATGGGAGGCCCTGCCGGGATGTGCCGCGTGTCCAAACCTCGTGAAAGGTGCGAGCAGCGTGTGCCGTGTCTCTAGCGTGTGGCAGCGCCCTCGCCGCCTCGCCGCCTCACCTTGAGCGCCAGCCTGACGAGGTGCAGCGCCAGCAGCCGCAGCGCCACGTCGGGGGACAGCGCGCGCAGCAGCCGCAGCTTGGCGCCCTGGGGCTGCGCACCACCGAACACCAACACCAACACGCAGCACGCACGTGCACACACAACCATGGTCTTCCTCCCTTGCTCCGCAGCAGCCTCCCAGCGCTGCCCTCGGCAAGCACCGCACACCAGGCGTGACGCACGTTACAGTTCAAGAAGCAACGTGGGCCGCACCTTGAGCTCCTGCACCCAGGCGCGCGAGCGCTCGGCCTCCAGGCCGCTGCTGTCGCCGTCGGCCGCCAGCACCTTGAGCAGCAGCTTGCAGATGGCCACGCAGTCCGTCGCCCTGCACCACGCGCGGCAACGCTCAGCACACACGCAGCACAAAGCGTGGCGAGCCCACCCTCACCACGACGCCCACTGCGCGCCAGGTGAGGGCGGGAGCAGAATGGCAAAGCACCTGCGGTGTGGGCACACACCTGCTGTCGGCCTTGGGGTAGAGCGAGGGCACGCGCTCAGCCAGGCTGTACATGCGCGTGAGGTCCGCCAGCGCCTGCGCCGCCACGGCGCACAGCCGCGCCGACACGACGCCCGCGCCCCACAGGCCGTCCGCCTCCCCGGCCGCCCCGCGCCGCAATGCTGCCGCCGTCGACGATGACGGCGCTGAGGACGAGTGCGATGGGGAGGAGGAGAGCAGGGCGCTGGTCATGCTGTGCAGCAGCTCCTCGTGCTGCGAGCTGCCGGCCCACAGCATGCGCGACGCGCCCGTGCCCTGCGCGCCGGGCACAGTTATCCACGGATGCGGCAGTGCATAGGCGCCCTCACGCCCTTTGGACACGCTTTCTCCAAGCCAAGGATGCTCTGGCAAATGCCGCAGTGCAAGGCAGGGAGCAAGGGACGTGCCACTCACCAGCAGCTGCATCTGCCGCCACTGCAGGCAGGCGAAGATGACGCGCGCCATCTGGTCCAGCACCTTGTCGCCGTCACGCCGCGAGGAGTTCCCGCCGCTTCCACCCACCCGGCCTCCAGCCGCCGCCGGCTCGCCGCCCTGCTCGCGCTGCTGCCGCTGCAGCAGCAGCGCCAGCGCGCGGCGCACCACCTGCCAGTCCAGCGACAGCAGGTGCTGCACGTAGAGCAGCAGCAGCACGCCGCCGGGACGGCTCACGCCGCCCTCGCCGCCGCCGCCTCCTCCGCCGCCGCCCGCACCCGCCTTGCAGAACTGCGGCGGAGCCAGCGCAGCAAGCCAGCAGCTCAACAAATGCGTCCATCGCAGCGTGAAGCCTAAAGGCACGCAGCCGGACGACTCACGCGCTCTGCGTTGGTCCAGAGGTCGCGGTAGAACTGGAAGAGCTCAGGCAGGCTGCCGGGCAGCGCCGCCGGGCGGCGCATGCCGTCAAAGCGGAACCTGCGCCAGCGCCACGATTGATGGCATGCGGCGGCAGCACTTGAACGCCCTTGCTCGGTCCCGTGCGGCGGTGATGGCAGCTCGTGAGGGAAGCGCGTGCCGTACGCGCGCTCACGGCTTGACGGGCGTCCACAGGTGGTGGCTCGTGTCGAGCACGGCTGGGAGGTCGCCCGGCGCGCCGGGGTCCAGGCGGCTGGGAGGGAAGAGCGTGGCGTTCTGCATGAGCAGGCTGCAGGGCGCGGCGCGGCGAGGCGGCCGCGCGGCACGCGTGGCTCTCAAGACGCCCGGCGGCCCACGAGCATATGCACACGTGTTGCTCGGGCAGGGCTGCGCCCGCTGTCCCCCCCTGCTCACTTGAGGGCGCGCAGGGAGAGGTCCGAGGCGTGCAGATGGTGGTGGAGCACCATGTGCATGAGGAACTCCTGTAGCTGCCTGCAGGAGGTGCACACAGGTGAAGAGAGAGGAGAGGTGAGCGTGCACTTGCCCATCGCAGTCCCCTGCTGTGGGAGGAACACCACCCGCTCGCGCCCGCCACACGCACACGGACAGCGCCTGCCCCGGCTGCAGCAGCCGCTTGATGGCGGCGACAAACTCCAGGCCTGCATGTGGTGGGGAGTCAGCGCACCGGCAGAGCCGCCGCAGCAGGCACGGCGTGAGCACGTCGCTGCGTGTCCACGCCTGAGCTCAGCAAGGGCCGCGCTGTTTGCGAGCTGCTGTCGACGCCTGCAGCACTGTGGGCTCCTCCCACCTCTGGACTCCCAGATGGGGACCGCGGCGGCAGCGCCAACGTGCTGCTCCTCCTCGTCGTCCACGCCGTGCTGCGTCAGGAGGTTGGAGCCGCCCGGCCGTGCGCTCATGGCCCGCGTCAGGGCCGCAGCGGCGACGATGGGTGCCGGGGGCCGCCCCGCCGTGACCAGGCCAGCCTCGGAGGCAGCGCTGATGACTGCTGACTGCGCCCAGTCGTCGTAGTTGCTCCGCACTGCGATCCAGGAAGCCTGGGGCACCACGTGCACGACGGGGGCCTCGCCGCCGGCAGCGGCGCGCTGGGCTGCGGACGTGCCCGCTCCCCCGTCTCCCCCAGAGGTTGAGACTTTGGCCTTGTTCTGTGCGGCCTTGGCTTGAGCCTCTGCGAACGTCTGCGCGCGGAAGCGTGGGGGACAAGGCTTGAGCTGGCGAGAGCAGCTGGCGCGTCCTCGAACTGCTGCAGCGAACGTGCCCGCGCACCATCTGCTTGCCCGCCGGGCGCGCGGCGGGAGGCGGAGCGGCCTTCTTGGGCGCCATTTTGCTCGCTGCACGTCCTCGCGCGAGCTTGTGCGTTGCCGCAGCACGCCGCACGCGCAAAACGAAAAAAAAGCAAGATCAAGCAGCAGGGGGAGCAGCAGAAGCGGCGGCGCTGGGCTGGCGCAGCAGCGCTGGGAGCTGCGGCTTGTGGAAGACCTCGCGCAGGTAGATTCCGCTGCCCTCGACGCCGTCGTGCGGCACGGCCTGCTTGAGCAGCGCCTCCTGGAACGCCGTCGCCACAAACATGCGGGAGCGCCTCCGCGCGTGCACCTGCGCGCGGTGCGGGGGCCATGGGGACCACGCGGGTCGCCGGCGCCCCGCAAGGTGGCCAGGTTTGCCTGCCCCACCACCGACAGCACACCTTGATGTTGATGTCGCGGATGCCCACCAGGTTGCAGAGCTCCGTCAGCAGGTCGCTCGCCACGATGCCGGCGCCAGAGTGCCGGGGCTGCATGACGAGCTGCACGCAGTGCGAAGCCACGCGCGACGCCAAGCCGACCTCGCCCAGTGCAGCCGGTTCACGGCGCGATGCAGGTGGCGAGCTTAGCAGCCCACCCAACGCCTACCTTGAGGAAGTGGTACTCGTGCTCGATGCGGTGGAAGATGGTGTGGTTGCGGTAGAGCGGCACCACCGTCAGGTTGCTGTAGGCGCGCAGGTGCGCCGCCGCCACCGCCTCCTGCGCCGTCGGCGCGTCAGCCAGGCCCAGCCCAAACAGGCCCTGCGCGCGGCGCCCAAGGCAACAACAGCGGCGACGGCACTCTCGCGCGCTGCTTCACATCGTCACTTGAAGAGCAGCAGGGCCCCGGCGCGCACGCACCTTCATGTTGCCGACAGCCACCATGGCCGTGTACTCCTCCACCTTGCCCTGGCCCGACACGAGGTGCACGGCGCGCCGCACGTCCACCAGCAGCTGCGGCCTCAAGCGACGGGTCCGGGGCGCACAGGCACACACACGTTGAGCGGGTGTGCACGACTCGGCGCGCTGCCAACCCGTCGGGGCTCGCCGGCGCCCCTTACCTTGTCCCAGCGGTGCGCGTACAGCACCTCGCGGACGCCCGGCGGCACTGGCAGGGGCTTGCTGCGCAGCGAGGGCGCAAGCAGCACCGCGACCACACAGCACCCTTCAGCACCGCACGGCAACAGTGGCACAGTGCCCAGAGTGCCCCATGCCGCAAGAGCGAAGAGGAAGCTCACCTGAGGAAGGCGTCCTTGGCAAACACGCGCAGCTCCAGGCACTCGTCCTCCAGCGGCGATGCAGGCGCGCTGGCGGCCGCGCGCGCCGCTCCCGCCGCGCTGGGGGACTGCGCTGGGCGGCCGCCGGCCGGAGGGCCGCTGGCTGGGCCTGGCGACGGCGTTGCACCGCCAACGCTGCTGCTGCTGCTGTTGGTGGCTGCTGGGGCCTCCTGAGGAGCTCTGCCCGGGCGGCTCCGCTGCTGCTGCTGGCGCCCGGCCCCGCTGGGTGCTGCCCCGGGGGAGGTGCTGCGCCCTCCCCTGGCGCCGTCAGAGGCCGCCGTGGCCATGCGCCGCGCGGCCAAGCGGGCGCCAGTCGACGGGAGGCCCCACCCCCGCGGCCCGTGGTGCCGCAGCGCGATGCGCGAGGTGGGCAGCGGCGGCGCTAGCCTCTTTCGATGGCTTGTGCCTGGGTCTTCTTCGTCGTCGTTCGATTCCTGCGAGCAGGCAGGCGTGGCGTGCACCACTCGTGAGGCCGCGTGCGCGCCTGGGCGCCCAGCAGCTGCAGTCACACGCGAGGAATCCTCACCAAGGGTACCATTCCAGAGCCTCCTCGTGTATTGCAGGAGCTCTGCACGCGAAAGGCACGGCGTGCGGTGCCACGGTCAGCGCCTGCGGTCCGCTGGCCCCCCCATGGACCCACCGACCGTGCTCAACGCAGCACTCACGGCTTCTTCCTCTCCGTCGGCCGCTCCGGGCACCGAGCTGCTGCTCCTGGCCTGCGCGAGCTCAGGGTGATCAGGGCGAGATTGCGAGATGGAGGCGGGCCGGCACAGATCGCGCCTGCGCGCGCCGTGGCACGCCTTGCGATGCGGCTCTGGCTGCACACTAATCAATCGCACCTGCACGCCCATCGGCTGGCTGGCCATGCTGCTTGGCGCGGGCTGCGGCGCGGGGAAGGTAGGGCCGCTCGAGCGCAGCGCCGCCCACGCGTTCTGCAGCCACTCGGCGCGTGAATGAATTGCATCGTGCCGTGAGCACGTCGTGCGCGTCGTGAGGCACTCATGATGGATCGCTCGGTGCCGGGGAGGCCTCACCTGCACCTGCGTGGCTCGCGTCGGCATCGCTGTGGCGCCGCCGCGCGCGCCCTTGAACGCGTTCGCCGCGAAGCCCATCCCGCTGCTGCTCGGCGCGGCGTGGTGGCTGTGCTGCTTGTGGGCGTGCGCCTGAGGGGCGGAGCGCTGGGACTGCGCGGCCGCAGCAGGGGGGGAAGTGCCTCCTGAGCGTGCGTGGTGGTGGTGCTGATGGCCGCCACGGCGCGCGGCTCCCGCTGAGGAGGCCTGCTGCTGCTGCTGGGGGCGGGACGAGGCGCCCGCGCGCTGGAACGCCTGCCACGCCGCCCGGGCGCAGCGCTGCGCCGCTCCTCTCTGCCACATGACGGTGCTTGTGCGCTGTGCGTGCGCTGTGTGTGCTTGCTGCTGCTTCAAACAGGTCTGGGAGCGACGGCCGCGCCGCGCGGCGCAACCCTGGACCGAGAGAGATCGGGGGCGGGGGCACGCCAGCAGGCGCAGGCACCGGAGCAGCACCACCTGATGCTTGCTCGCATGGTCACTTCGCCATGCGCTGCGCGCGGTGGAAGGACAGTGAGATCCTCGATCCTCGGCGTGCCGTGAACACGGCAACATCTCGTCCACACGGCGCCACGCCGCACATTCATTGCGAGCACAACACGTGCAACGGAGCAGCAACACTCACACCGCGCGCACGCCTCGCCCTCGCCGGCTCGCTCTGCATTGTCCTCGAGCCTTTGTGTGGTTCGGCATTGACTCGTCCCCGCGCAGCACTCGAGGCCCGCGCAGAGGTAGGGCGACGATGAGGAGGACTCGCGCGTCACGTCGGACTCCTCGCGCGGACTCCTGGTGGCTCCAGCCCGCCACGCCTAATCGAGTGGTGCCTTTTGCGCGCACCACACAAACACGCCGCGCAGGGATGGCCTTCACAGGACGGCCCTCAGGCCCCGTGACGATGCAGCGCATCGTGGGCATGGGCGAGCTACCTGTGGCCGCCCAGGGCTCCTCTCTCTCGGTGGTTCAGCTGCGGGAGCTGGAGCTGGCCGACGCGCGCGCCGCCCGACTGAACCCAGGGGCCCGCGGCAGGTCAGTGGCCCAGGCTGCTGCGGCGACGCGCCTGAGGGCCACGGCAGTGACCTTGGGCCGTGGACCTCCACTGGCAGAAGCAGAGCGGCCACCACAGCGCAGCACGCGCCTCAACTTGCCCGTGTGTGGCCATGCGCGCTCGCAGGGCCCCCGCGCCCGACGCCAGCGCCAAGAAGCGTGCACGCAGCACCGGCCACGAGGAGGGCACCGCCGGCCACCTGCCGCACCTCTCCACTGGGGAGGCGGGCGCCAATCCCACTGCCGAGGGTCGGGGCGCCAGGCGGCAGGCGGCGGCCAGGCGCAAGGACTTTTCGGCCATTCTGTCCTCCGAGGACGGCGACGACGCGTTCCACTCTGACGACGACGAGTTCCAAGCGAGCCCCAAGGCCGAGGCGGTGGTGGGGGAGACGCCCGAGGCGCGGCGCCTGCGGCGCCTGCTGCGCAACCGCATGGCCGCGCAGCAGGCGCGGGAGCGCAAAAAGGCCTTCGTGGACAGCCTCCAGGACCAGGTGAGCACGTGTCATTGCGCACCGACCTGTGGCGCCCTGCCAGTGCACTCGAACGACCCGCGCGATGCCGCATGTGCTGCACGTGCTGCGCCTTTGTGTGCGCAGATCACCACGCTGCAGCAGCGCCTGCAGCGCGCGGAGCAGGCGCTGCAGAGCAGCGAGGAGCAGGTCGCCACGCTGCGGCGCATCATCCTGAGCATGCGTGGCCAGGAGCACGACGACGAGCAGCAGCAGGCCGACGGCCCCGCTGTGGCGGCCAGCGCCCGTCCCACCGCCGGCCAGGAGCAGGCCGCGCTGGCCACCCGCATCAGCCAGACGCTGCCTACCACTGCTGCCGTCGCCCGCCACGCCGTGCCGCGCGCGCCTGAGGCCCTGGTGGCCACGCCGCACGTGCTGGCGGTCCAGTGAGCGCACCCCACGCACCCACGTTGGTCGCGCGCAAGAATTGAGCGCTATTGAAGATCCAGCTTGCTTCCTGAGGGTATTTAACGGGGTGCCTGCGCAGCCCTGAGCGGAAATGACACGATGACCCTCTTTTGAGCGTGTGAGCGTTTGGTCAAAGTGTGTGTTGCCTGTTTGTCTCGTCGTCACGCTTGACCCTACGCACTGCTGCTGCTGACGTCATGAGAGAGAGAGATAGAGAGCCCCCTTCCTGTCGTCACGTCGGTATTTATTGCGTGCCTGAAGCACCCACCCGTGTGCGC
>VFQP010002181.1_pt1 | contig 22712 bp, 22 predicted proteins | sample 3512351 | NCBI WGS metagenome assembly VFQP01 (sample SAMN10412372, study PRJNA504923) | tailings metagenome | isolation source: Relicate 1 Philex TSF1 revegetated site | place: Philippines: Tuba, Benguet | collected 2017-08-29
GGGAACGACGTATTCGAGATCTGCGGAAACCGAAAACTCATTGGCGTTGGGTATAAATTTGACCAATTGCTTTAGCTAGGTAATCAATGTTGGTATAAACCGTGCGCTGTTTGCAACGAATACCAGCATTAAATGAGGTTTCATTTTTTAGTAGTCCCAATGCAAACTTACGCATCTAAGAAAAATTCACAGCGGCGTTTTCATCTCTTATCCAGCAAGCATCCTCATTAAAAGTCACAAAAAGTCACATCAAGGCTCCAGTGCAAGCTATTTTCCACCTACCAGTGTATACGTGCTGTGCGTAAAATTCGAGTGGGATTATCTGATTCCAATGATGAAATAAGATGACGTATTTCGACTATAATTTCGCCACTTTGTTCGCTCAACTCGTGGTTCTTTAAGTACACCAAAACATTCAATAAAAACAGCGTCCATTCAGCCAATTCTCCATAAAAAATTGGCTATCTTTCTTTATTTCGATACTTATTCAAAGTAGTTGGTCAAATTTATTGTATTGTATATTTTGCCATGTTGGTTTTTATTAAATCCAAATGTGCTATACTAAGTCTTTTAATTGGAGTGGGTTAATTCTATGAAAAAATTATTTGTAACCATTCACCTATTTTTAATTTTCACAATTATTAGCTTTTTGCTCACAGAACAAAGCTTTGCCGGCTCTATAAACAAGTTTTATAATTTACAAATTAATATAACAAACAACAGTTCAGGCGATTGTTTTTTAACAAAAAATCAAATTCTGTATGGCAAGCTATATGAGTCTAATCTTCCTGATGTTATTTATAACGGCCAAACTGCACATTTTGAAATGTACTATCAAAATCCAGACTCTTATAACTCAGCATTGCTATTAACATATCAATGTGGAAACACTCAAGAAATAACATTATTTTCACACTATATATGGACGCATGGTAAGGGGGCGAAATATACATTGAAAGGTGTTGCTTTAAATGCTACTGATTTAAAAACAAAAGTATCCTATCAATACCCAAAAAATAATATACTAACTACGTCAACTCCTCCTATAATTAAGTGGACTTTAATAAATCCTTGATTGAAGTATCAAAATACAATAATATTTTTTGATCAAAATTTAGATCCGTATATCGTGAGAAATGCCGATTCTCACTAAGTCACGAGTTTCGCGTTTTTCTAAAATATATTAAAATTAGCAGCATCATTACCAGAACAAGAAATGCTCAAAGATGTCGCGTAGTCGCTGCACAAAGGCGTTGTATAAGGCTCTTTTACACCACGCTTTTTTATAGTGAAAACTTGATGCGCCATTTAGTTTAAATTCACGTGCATACTTGCTTACTGAGATCCGGCTAAAACCGAATAGTTTTGTTGCTTTCGTCTTTTTTATGTCTTGCTCTAAAACTGCGCAAACCATTTTTTTTTCCGTAATTCTAATAAGTCCAAGCATTGCAAATTTAATACGTCGATATTTGGTCATAAGGCTATCAAAGCATGATTTTAACCTGGTTTGCTAAAGCAATTTCTTGACAGTTATAAAGGCCCATGATACGTTGCCATGTATACGCTTGGCAGGGTCAAGGAAGTTTCTCAGCGAGTCATTGATCCGATTGTCACAGCAAAAATAAAGGAGAATAAAATGAGACGAAATCAATTATTGATCACAACAGCTTTGATTGCTGCCATGGGTAATACAGCCATGCATGCGGAAGATGCAACAATTAGCATGAGTTCTGAAAACAAACAACAGATTGAAAAACTTGTTCATGATTACCTCGTCAAAAATCCGGAAGTGTTGATGGAAGCTTCCCAAGCATTACAAATGAAGCAGCAGCAACAAATGCAAGAGCAAGCCCGCTCTGCTATTTCTCAAAATACACGTGAATTGCTGTTTGGCAACCTAACAGTCGCTGGCAATCCCAAGGGAAATGTAACATTAGTAGAATTCTTTGATTACAACTGTGGCCATTGCATCAAGATGAAATCTGTGGTGAACGAATTAGTCAGCAAAAACCCAAATTTACGTGTTGTGTATAAAGAGTTCCCCATTTTTGGAAAAGATTCAGAAGCTGCCTCTAAGATGGTGATTGCCGCTGCTATGCAGGGACAATACGCCAAAGTTCAAGAAGCCTTATTTCAAGCAGGTGGCCACTTAAACGAAGAAAAAGTCATGAGTATCGCAAAAAAAGCGGGTCTTAACATGACAAAACTTAAAACCGATATGGTGAGCCCTCAAGTTAACGAAATGCTCAAAGCAAATCGTGAATTGGCCGAAAAACTTCATTTGATGGGTACCCCTGCATTTGTGGTTCTGTCTACACCAAATGGTCAGTTTAAATCCGGTAGTGAAATTGCCTTTATCCCTGGAGCTTCTTCTGAGGAATCATTACAAGAGCTTTTAAACAAGGCCGCAGCAGGAAAGTAGTTAATGGTTAAGCCTAGAACTTTTCAAGACATCATTCTAACCCTGCAAGCCTTTTGGGCAAAGCAGGGTTGTTTGATTTTACAGCCGTTCGATATGGAAGTCGGAGCGGGAACTTTTCATCCGGCAACTTTTTTACGTGCTATTGGCTCTAAGCCCTGGTCTGCGGCTTATGTACAGCCTTCAAGAAGGCCTACAGATGGACGCTACGGTGAAAATCCTAATCGCGTACAGCATTACTACCAATTCCAAGTTGTCCTAAAACCATCACCACTTGATATTCAAGAAAAATATCTGGATTCTTTGCGTGCGTTAGGTATTAATCCATTAGAAGACGATATTCGGTTTGTTGAAGATAACTGGGAATCGCCTACTCTTGGTGCTTGGGGCCTAGGTTGGGAAGTCTGGCAAAATGGTATGGAAGTGTCTCAGTTTACCTATTTTCAACAAGTAGGTGGTATTGTTTGTAAACCAATTACTGGAGAGTTGACCTATGGACTCGAGCGTTTAGCTATGTCTTTGTTGGGCGTAGACAATATATTTGATTTGCCTTGGGCCAACACAAAATATGGTCTTGTGACTTATGGTGATGTTTTTCTTGCCAATGAAGTACAACAATCTGCTTACAATTTTGAACATGCAAATGTACCAGAATTGTTCAGACAATTTGATTATTATGAAGCGGAAGCCAAACAACTGATCTCACTTCAATTGCCATTGCCAGCATATGAAATGGTGATTAAGGCTTCTCATGTGTTTAATTTATTGGATGCACGACGCGCAATATCCGTGACTGAGCGTCAACGATATATTCTGCGTGTTCGCGAATTATCTCGAGCTGTAGCCCAAACGTATCATGAACAGGTTGAATGTGAAATCGCATGACTTATTGATTGAAATCGGGACAGAAGAATTACCTTCTGGCGCCGTCAAACCTTTATCCGAAGCACTGGCCAGTAACTTGGTTAGTCAGTTATCCAAATCCAATATTGCTCATGGGCAAGTTCGCGCTTATGCAACGCCCAGACGTTTAGCGGTTATCATCCACAATGTTAGTGCACAACAATCTAACCAAAAGATTTCTAGACGGGGTCCTTCGGTGGTGTTACCTCAAGATACTAGCTCTGAACCCTCGCCCGCTTTACTTGGGTTTGCCAGATCTTGCGGCGTGAATATCGAAGATTTAAAACGCACCAAAACCGAAAAAGGTGAATGGTGGTTCTACGAATCTGACCAAGTTGGCCTCTCAACACATGAGCTATTGTTATCTATCGTGCAAGATGCAGTCAAACATTTGCCTATTGCAAAACCGATGCGCTGGGGTACAGGAGAGTATGAGTTTACGAGACCAGTTCATTGGGCAATTGTTTTGTATGGCGATATGGTCATCAATGGTGAGTTACTGGGTGTAAAAATTGGTAACAACAGTCGTGGGCATCGGTTTCATCATCCTCAACCGTTTGCTGTCCCTGTTCCTTGCTTGTACCAGTCGTTGTTGGCTGATGTAAAAGTTATGGCGGATTTTGGCGAACGTCGGCAAGAAATACGTCGTCAGATACAAGCTTTAGCACTTGAACATCAGTTACAAGCTATCATTCCAGAAGATTTATTAGATGAAGTCACATCGATTGTTGAATGGCCTAAAGCTTTGTTGGTTTCGTTTGATGCTAAATTTTTGTCTGTACCATCTGAAGCGCTGATTGCTGCCATGCAATCGCATCAAAAATGTTTTGCTTTGTGTGATAAAGCAGGTCAATTAAGTCCTTGTTTTATTACGGTTAGTAATATTGAAAGCCTCTCACCTCAACATGTGGTGCATGGTAATGAGAAGGTGATGCGTGCACGCTTAAGTGATGCTGCCTTTTTCTATGAACAAGATCAAAAAAGACCTTTATCATCGTACATTGAAGCAACCAAAAAGGTCGTATTCCAAGCTCGTTTGGGAAGTTTTTCCGATAAAACTTTGCGCATGAACGATTTAATGAAGATATTTATTTCGCGGTTTGAATTAAATGAATCTGAAGCGAATCGTGCAGTTTTGTTATCTAAATGTGATTTATTGACTGGAATGGTCGGTGAGTTTCCTGAATTACAGGGCTTGATGGGATATTATTATGCACGCCATGATAATGAACCGATGGCAGTGGCCGTCGCCTTAAATGAACAGTATCTTCCCAAGTTTTCAACGGATGATTTACCTTCAACGCCATTGGGAACAGCCTTATCATTGGTGGATCGATTAGATACCTTGGTTGGTTTGTTTGCAATTGGTCAAAAACCAACAGGTGTGAAAGATCCTTTTAAATTACGTCGACACGCTTTAGCGATTGTTCGTATGCTGATTCAAAGTCCGGTTCAATTAAACCTGTCTTTATTAATCGAAAGTGCGATTAAGACATTTACGGAGCATCTAAATGTTGCTCCTGAAGTACTTCATTTCGAGCTAAAGTCTTTTATATTGGAGCGTCTACAATCTCATTACCAAGGCCAGGGTGTTGCGCCTGAAATCGTGTATGCGGTGCGTGCACGTCAAGACGAATGGTTGTTTGATTTGGATAAACGAATTCATGCTTTATTGAGTTTTCTCACACTTCCAGAAGCCATCGCATTATCTGCTGCTTGCAAACGAGTGGGAAATATTCTTTCACAAGTATCAGAAACGTCTAAAGCTAAAAAAGTACTGAGCCACTTGCTGAAAGAACCAGCCGAACAGGCACTATTTGAACAAATTAAAATGATTGAAAAAGAATTCGAAGCCGATGATGTGGTTGGGAATTATGTCCATATATTATCAAGAGTTGCCACATTAAAAGCGCCTATTGATGCTTTCTTTGATCAAGTAATGGTCTTGGTTGAGGATGAGTCTCTTAAACAAAATCGGCTTAATTTATTGGCAAAACTTCAGCATTTGCTCCAAGATGTTGCAGATATTTCTCAGTTGGCAAGTCTTGTGACGGCTGCGCAAGCACCAACCAGAAAGCCTGTACTTTTAAAAAAGGCACGTCAAGTTTGAGCGTGCCAACGTCTCATGTGTTTCCTCTGAGTTTCTCTTGCGATTCACTAGCCGCGTGCGCGGATAGATTGGTTGAAACCTTTGGTTTTTATATTGATTCGCAAGACCTGCCGCGTTTAAATCTCTCGCCTGAGCGGCTTGAATTATTAACAAAAGAGTTTAAGCCTTTATGGGTCAATTTTAATGATGAGGAGTGGTTACGGCGAAGTCTTGCGGGTAAACAACAAGGAATTATTAAAGCTTGCCAGCCAAAACCTGGTCTGCGCATCATTGATGCCACGGCGGGATGGGGGAGGGATGCTGCGATTTTAACTTACTGTGGCGCCAATGTATTGATGTTAGAACGTCATCCAGTGATGGCTGCGCTGTTGCAAGATGCTTTAATGCGGTTTAAGCCATCTGCCAAGCAAGGGCAGTTGTCTTTGCTTTATAGCAATGCTGTTGATTATTTACAGGCTCTCAGCGATCAGGATTTTCCAGATTTGATATACATTGATCCCATGCATCCTGAAAGGCAAAAAACAGCCTTGGTTAAAAAAGATATGCAAATTCTACAACATCTGATTGGCCCAGATAAAGATGCCCAATCATTAATTCAATTAGCAAAGAATAGAGCTAAAAAAAGAGTGGTGGTGAAGTGGCCACAGTATGAGCCAGCATTGTTACCCGCACAGCGTTCAATCTCAGGTAAAACCGTGCGTTTTGATATTTACTCCATAAATTCCCCGCATCATGATCTTAAAAGCTCATCTTGATAGACAAAGATAAGCTTTGAATCGCGCCTGATCAATCATTCAATAGCATATTCAAATGCTTCACCAACACATCTGCTGGTATCTCGCCTACTAATTGAAGTTTTTTAATATCTTCACCCGCCTGATTGTAAAATTGGAAGGTTGGGGGAGCAATCACTTGAAAGTGATGCAGCAGATCAATGCTATCTTGGTTGTTTGGCGTCAAATCAATTTCAAGCCATATCATGTCATTTAATGCATGAATCACTCTCGGATGAATCAATGTACTTTGAGCCAATATTTTACATGATTCACACCAATCTGCAGTAAAATCCAGAAAGACAGGTTGATGATGAGATTTGGCATCCTGCAAAACTTGTTCTGCCCTGGCTAATGTGGTGACGTGAATTTTCTTGCTAGCATGTTGTGAGTTTAGAACCAGAGATGGCTGTAATGGTAAAAGCGGGTTGGTATGACCAGCACTTGCGCCGTATAAAATGAGCAAACCATAAGCTAAACACAAGATCCCTAAACCTTGCCGACATTTTTCATAAATTGTTTGTGCGTTTGAAAAAGGTTTGCATCCAACGCCAGTAAAAACCAGTAAAAATGACCAAAGTATCATGGTATACAAGTGCGGTAATAACCGTGACAGCAAATGGATGGCAACCCCAAGCAGTAAAATGCCAAATAAATTTTTCACGGTATTCATCCATTTACCGGCTTTCGGTAGTAATTTCCCAGCAGATGCACCAACTAAAATAAGCGGGGTCCCCATGCCTAACCCTAGAAAAAATAAAGCGGCTAATCCTAAAATTAAGTTTCCACTTTGTGCGATATAGCTAAGAGCGCCCAACAAAGGCGGGGTGATACAAGGAGATAAAATTAAAATAGATAAACTACCCATTAATGCGGCGTTTAAATAATGGCCATGAGATTGGTGGCGTGTAACTCGCGCAAGTTTATTTTGCCACGAAAGAGGCAGGCGCAGGTCATAAACCCCAAACATGGACAAAGCAAGTAGTACAAACACGAGGCTAAAACAACCAATGACAACAGGTGATTGCATTTGCATTTGCAAATTACTACCTAAGATTGCAATGACACCACCAATCACGCTATAAGTTACCGACATACTCAACACATAACTCAAAGACAACAAAAATGCTTTACGGGGGGTGATGTTAGCACCATGCCCAACGATCATGCCTGATAAGACAGGAATCATTGGTAAGATACAGGGGGTAAAGGATAACAATAGACCAAAGCCAAAAAATGTTAAGATAACCAGAAGTGCATTACCTGAAGAAAACAATTGCTCAATTCTGACCAGCATTGATTCTGTTGTATTTTCTGAGGACTGAAGCACTTGTTGCTTGGTTTGGTCAGGTTGAGAGCTGACTACTTTGGTCTCAATTTTTTTGCTGATTTGGTTGGATTCTTGAATCAATTGATCCAATTTAAGCTCCCCATTGATAGCAAGTGTCAGGGTTTTTGTCATCGGAGGATAACAAAAACCTTGATCAGAACAACCTTGATAATACACTTTCAGCTTTTGCTCACCTGGTATATGCGCTTTGAAAGGAACATTGAGTGTTAAATGATCACGATAAATCAGAAGTGTTTTGCCTTGATGCGTTTTAAATTGTGGATCTGGAAATTGTAAAGGGTAGACGTCCAGGGATTCACTTGAGTTGGATTCTACACGAATACGGTTATGATATAAGAAATACCCGGGTTTAATCGACCACACCAATTGTATACTAGATTGGTTCAGGACCGAGGCTGACAGGTCAAACGCCTCCTTTGCTGGTAATGGTTTTTCTATATTTGCAGCAAAAGTTGTTGTGCAAATAACTAAAGAAATGAGGATATTAATGATGTGTCGCATACAGGATACTCACTTTGATTGATCAATTGCGATATAAATTGTAACTTTTTTTTTATCGGATACCAAATTATCCATTCATGAAAAAAAATCATCTTTCCCCCTTGAAAACAACTTCATCATCCCCATATAGCAACCATCAGACAAAACTCTGATTCTCAATATGAAGGTAATCAACAAATCAGGAGAAAACAATGAGTATGAAAATTCGTCCATTACACGATCGTGTTGTGGTTCGCCGTTTAGACGATGAGCGTACAACAGCTGGCGGAATTGTTATTCCAGATAGCGCTGCTGAAAAACCCATGCGCGGAGAAATCGTTGCTGTTGGTACAGGTAAAGCCTTGGATAATGGCGATACACGTGCGCTGGCTGTGAAAGTTGGTGATGTGGTGTTATTCGGCAAGTACAGCGGTACTGAAGTTAAAGTAAACGGTCAAGAACTGGTTGTGATGCGCGAAGACGACATCATGGCTGTTGTTGAAAAATAATTGAACCAATTTCGGAGAAATATAAATGGCTAAAGAATTACGATTTGGGGATGACGCACGTCAACAAATGTTAGCTGGTGTCAATGCATTAGCGAATGCTGTGCAAGTAACAATGGGTCCACGTGGACGTAATGTAGTGCTAGAAAAATCTTACGGTGCTCCAACTGTAACTAAAGACGGTGTGTCTGTAGCGAAAGAAATCGAATTCGAAGACCGCTTTAAAAACATGGGCGCTCAGATGGTTAAAGAAGTTGCTTCTAAAACATCTGACACAGCAGGGGATGGTACAACCACAGCGACTGTATTAGCTCGTTCAATTCTGGTTGAAGGCCACAAAGCTGTTGCAGCTGGTATGAACCCAATGGATCTAAAGCGCGGTATCGACAAAGCAGTTTTGGCTGTGACCAAAGAATTGCAATCGATGTCAAAGCCTTGCAAAGATAACAAAGCAATTGCTCAAGTTGGTACAATTTCTGCTAATTCTGACGATGCAATTGGTTCTATCATTGCTGAAGCCATGGAAAAAGTTGGTAAAGAAGGCGTGATCACAGTTGAAGATGGTAACGGTCTAGAAAATCAATTGTCTGTGGTCGAAGGGATGCAGTTTGATCGCGGTTATATCTCCCCATACTTCATTAACAACCAACAAAATATGTCTGCTGAACTTGAACAACCATTCATTTTACTGGTTGATAAGAAGATTTCTAGCATTCGTGATATGTTGCCAGTACTTGAAGGTGTTGCAAAATCCGGTCGTCCACTGTTGATCATCGCTGAAGACGTTGAAGGCGAAGCTTTGGCTACACTGGTTGTGAATAACATGCGTGGCATCGTCAAAGTTTGCGCGGTTAAAGCACCAGGTTTTGGTGATCGTCGTAAAGCTATGTTGCAAGATATCGCTATCCTGACAAACGGCCAAGTGATTGCTGAAGAAGTTGGCAAAAGCTTAGAAGGTGCTTCTTTAGAAGATTTGGGTAGTGCAAAACGAGTTGTTGTCACCAAAGAAAACACTACAATTATTGATGGTCAAGGCAAAGCTCATGACATCAACGATCGCATTCAACAAATCCGTGCACAAATGGCTGATACAACATCTGACTATGATCGTGAAAAATTACAAGAGCGTGTCGCTAAATTGGCTGGCGGTGTTGCGGTGATCAAAGTCGGCGGCGCAACTGAAGTCGAAGTGAAAGAGAAAAAAGCTCGCGTAGAAGATGCATTGCATGCTACACGTGCTGCGGTTGAAGAAGGTATCGTTGCTGGTGGTGGTGTTGCGTTAATTCGTGCACAATCCGCCTTACAAGGTTTGAAAGGCGACAATCACGACCAGGATATGGGTATCGATATTCTCCGTCGTGCTATCGAATCACCACTACGCCAGATCGTTGCTAATGCTGGTTATGAAGCGTCTGTTATCGTTAACCGTATTGCGGAATCAAAAGATAACTTTGGTTTCAATGCTGCAACTGGCGAGTACGGCGATATGGTTGAAATGGGTATTTTAGATCCAACTAAAGTGACTCGTACAGCATTACAAAATGCAGCTTCCGTTGCTAGCTTAATGTTGACAACAGAGTGCATGGTTGCTGATTTACCTAAGAAAGAAGAAGCTGCTGCTGATGCTGGTATGGGCGGCATGGGCGGAATGGGAGGCATGGGCGGCATGATGTAAGCCATCCTAGCTTCTTTGTTGAGTCCCTCTCATGGTACAAAACATCGTAAAAGAGAGGGCTCTTGAAATGTCCTTTAAAACCCGCTTTTAAGCGGGTTTTTTATAAGTTTCTCGCATTAACATCATTGTTTTGCGTTACAAAGTGTTCTCCGGTGCTCTTTGACTTAATCAAAACGTCGTTCCTCGAACCCTTTGTGCCTTGCACTCAAGTATAATCTACAGTTATGCTAGAGCTCTAATATTTGCTGTTCACTGATCTTTAGACCCGATTTGAGAGTATAAATAAAAAATCGTCAGCATATTTATAAGCAAAAGGATTTGAACCATGATGAATAGAAAAAATAAAAAATACGTTTATTTCTCAGTTTGTTTTCTTATCATGAGCACATGGATGGGATATAGCTTTGCTGGTTGTACACCATGCGATGCAAACGCTGATAATGCTTGGTTTTCCATGAATAGCTGCCCCACCTGGTGCTGCAGCGCAGGCTTGTCTTATCCAGTAACTCAAGTCGATTGTACGACTTCAAACAAAAATGATTGCGAAGGAAATAGTAGTGGGTATGAGTGCTATGTTGGCTCTTTTGGTTGTGCTAAAGGTGCTGCTGGTTGTGACGCACCTTGTGGTTGTTAAAAGATATTTGGATAACACTTATAACAAAAAATTGCTCTAGCCCAATTACTTTAAGCGAGAGGATATCATGTTACGGATGATGCAAATGTTAATATGGACTTTGGTGTTTTTTGCGACTTTTGCTATAGCAAAATCAGCAGATGACACTTGTCAACCGCAATTATCGAAATCAACACAATCAAAAGATACAAAATCTAAGCCTCCATGTAACCCGACCGGCAGTACAGCAGATTATTAAAATATTTAATTGAAGAATGATAAGCTAAAATATAGTGATTTGGATATTAGCTTCCACCATCAAGATAATCTTTGATGGTGGAACCTCGTTGAATCATAACGCTCATCAGCGTTGGGAAGCAGGTCTTTCAGGAAGAGCGATGGGGCGATCGACTAAAATTAGAATGGAATGATAAACATCTCGCAACTTCTCTTGAGTCTCTTGAACTTGAGTTATTGTAGCTAGATGCTCTTCAAATTCGTCCATCAAGGTAACATCTGCTTCTGTGATTGAGTCGGATTCAGACAAGTATTTTTCTAATGTGTTGACTAGTTCAGAGGCTTTTTCATTTGAATTTTGATGCCTTAGGGCTAAAATAGCACGGATTTTTTTCAATTCACTTTGTAACCCATATCGCTGATATTCTTTAACTAGTGCATTCATAAGCTTGAAAGGCGCTAAAAAGAAGGACGGAACATAATATATCCATCCGAAATTATATATAAAATGTCCCCAAGACGTTTTGGCTTCATAAGGATGAGCGGCTTGATATGCATCATCCCATATTTGAATATTTTTTTGATGCTGAATTTTTATGAAAGATAAAAATATATCGACTTGCGATGTGCCTGTCCATGAAAAAGCGTAGCGCGGGTGTGTTTGCATGGCATGTCGTACCGAGATCCAATTATTTTCGATGGGATTTTCTACAAAAGTTCGTAATGCCTCGGTGAACTTGATTTTATCAAAAGCCATGACATCGTTGATATGTTTTGAAGTTCTCTGTTGTTGCATAGAGAAAATATAGTCATCCATGATTTTGAGAAGAGGGTGAGGATTTGGATGCGTACCAATTTTTTTAAAAACCTCCTGGATTTCGCTGCTGCTCAAAGGCGTATTATTTTTAATTTTCTTAAGTATTCTTGAAAATGTCCTCGTGAAATTAGTATCGTTGCCTGTCAATTTTGATAATACAAAGTTACTGGTTTGGTTAGTTCTTGTTGGATATATTTGGTTTTCCCATTTTTTGCCATCTTTTAGGTAAGTGGCGTTTAAGTTATCATTTGAATCAACATAAAGATAAACTTGATTGGGTTGTAACGTTTCTGGTGGTTGAGTATAGATTAGATGAAACCCTCCAGTATGAAACAATGCTGTATTATTTGAGTTGTTCAATATATTTTTAATCATTTGCTCTATTTCTGACCTAACTAAATTAACACCGAGGCGAAACAAAGAATTTCGAGATAATTTACCCCTTTGCAAAATTTTGAACAACGGTTCAACTCGATTATCCATGTATCTTCTCCAGGAAAATTTCTTTTATATCAGGGCCTAAATACGTATTGTAAGTAGGATTTTTGGCGTATTATATCTTTTTTTGATCCAAAAGTAAATATTAAGAGTATTTTTTGATCAGAATTGGTTTGCGCTTATCAGCCACTGAATTTGGCTGGTTAAGTCAATGGCAATAGAAGAGATCTCTTCATAGGCTCTGTTTTCGTAGATGTTGTCACTTAGGTTTTGCTTAGTATAAGTTAGCATTTGCTCATCACGCTTTTGATGCAACCAATAAATCTGCGGAGCAAAAAGATGTAGCATGCCTTCTATCCATTGGTCTAAAATAGTCCAATGCTGATCTTCTGGTAATGTCATTTTGAAGCGATTGAGAAGGCGGGACATATGAGCTGCACGGTACCAAGTTTCTTCAGAGACCCAGCGATTGACGGTGAATAACCTTATGGGCTGACCCAATCGATTCATGGCAATTGCAACCAAATGTGTCATTGGATTATTTTGATATTTATCCCAGTCAGGTAATGATTTGGGTTTCATGTAAGATGGAATGCCGTACTGGCGAATAAAACAATGAAAATGTCCATGCTCTTCACTTTCTTCATTTTCGCGGTGACAATGATAAAAATACTGACTACCCGTTTTTTTATCAATCCGATCACCCTTAGGGTAATGATTGAATCGAATATGTTTGTCGTGATTTTGAAGCGTGTGATGCAAAATATTATGCCCAGATAGCGTTATCATTTGGTGTTGGTTCACCAATACTTGTTCAGCACGTTTTAATAAACGATTTTTTTGCCGAAGTGTTAGGGTTGGAAGATTAAATGAAGCGTATTTCATTTCGCGCTTTTCAGATATCGTGTTCATGGCATTAATAAATCATAAAAAGATTTGGGTAATAGCTCTTGTCTATTACCCAAATGCTCGCTTAGCTGCCTGAGTCTGTAGCACCTGAGCAACCTTTATCTCCAGCACAAGTAGCGCCAGCACACGTATTGGTGGTTTGTTGTTGTGTTGTTGTAGAATCGTCATCTGCATAAGCAGCAGGTACGATTGCAGCTGCTGACAATGCAGCAAGTAATGTGCCGACAGCCAATGTTGTTTTTTTCATGATACTTTCCTTGTTGAGTTAAAAACCATTTAAAATTCGTATCACATGTATCTTTTAAAGCCCACTGATGTGGGTTAAAAACATCATGGGAACAAACGAATTACAACTTCAGTATATACTCATTTTTAGCTAAATAAAACAAGAGGTAGTGTTGATCGAGGATAGGATTTTTATGATTAAAAAATTAACAAAAAGAAAAAAATAAGGTACAATATGCGGCTGTACATATATTCCATATTAACATGCCTTATTCTTTTGGTCTTTACGAAGACAGTATGTTACAAAAAACACTATTTAGTCTATTAAGTATCATAAATGAAATCAAAATACGCTTTCCAATCTTAGAAAAAGAAGAGACGCTTGAGTCGATTAAAACTTACCATTTGCTCAAAGCCATTGAGTCAGGAACTCTTTTTTTAAATCGAAGTTTTTTGCCCTTATTCAGCCAAGGTCGATCATTGAATTCATTGGATATGATACCTCTCATGTGGACCATACCATCACTTCGTGCTCAATTCAAAGATCTGACAAGCATAAAAGACCCTAAACAGTTATTTTTAAGATCTCTTGGGCGTTATCTCATGACAAAGCAGTTTGAAATGTTAAATGCATCCTTGTCTCTGATAAATGCTAACGTCATCAATCAGGATGATATGCAAAAACAAGTCGCGATGCTGGTTCATGAATTGCGTCAACAAATGGATTCTCTCTTTAGTTTCGATAAGGCAATGAGTCAGGAAAAACGTATTGAATTATTTGAATCATCGATTGAATTCATCACCCACGTTTTGAAACTAGATCGAAACCTGTTAAAGCATAAAAATCCTATTTCTATTGTTTTAGAAAACTTAACCCTTGAATTATTTCCCAAGCACCAAGCATTCTATTTTTTCATAGAACGCTTAACATTATTGATGTCTGATATACCAAGGGATTTAAAATTATTAGTGCCTTTTTTTAATCCAGAATCAATACCAAAATCAATTCACGGCACCATACTAGGTTCTATGTTGCCACTTGGCGGCCGAAGTTGGTGCTTATCGGATGAAGAGCAATTTTCATATCATATCAAAAATGGCGAGGTCGTCGAAAAAGAAATCAATTTTTCAAAACTATACCGGAAGAGTTATGATGAGCTCTTCAGTCATTTGCGTTCAGTAAGAAGACGCTACTTGGCCAGAGCTATAGACGATTTAAGCTTAAAAGACGATGAAATAACAATCAATTTGACGCTTCTTGATGCCAGTGAGCAAGCAAAAAAACAATTACTGTTATCTTTTGTAGCGCAAGAAAAGAACGCGATGTCGGTGTGTTTTAGACCATTAGATATGGTTGAACCACATGATAAAAGTGATACTCAATCGATTTTAGATGAAATTAAGTCTTTGGGCCGAAGTCGCTTATATCTAATTGAATTGATAGAAAAATTGCGATCACTGAAACAAAGTTATATTAAAACCACCGTGTTTGTTCTTTTTAAAAAATATTCCGAACTTTTCGAACAATGTCAGCGTGATGCAGAAAAAGGATTAAATGTTGATTACCTTGCTGAAGTATTACCAGAGGAAATCAGTGATGGAACAGAAGGCCCCTTGGCCATGAGAGGGGAAAATTTAAAGATTAACCAAGCACTGCAAGCTCATGTTCTGGATCTGACGAGAAATGCTTTGCATGAGATTGAAAAAATAGATAGCCGAATTAAATTATTCCAATCTGTGATTTTGCATCAATTCCGACTAAAAAATACTGAGCAAAGGTATCAAAACATATCGTCTAATATTACACTTAAGCCATCAGGCAATGAAGATCGCATCAATGAGATGACAGAAGACGGTCTTTTCCAATCATTAGAAGACATCGGTATGCGACTGTTTTTACAAACAACAAAAAAAAATCGGCAATCCAATAAAAGTGAGACCCAATATTCAGTGGTCAGTCACACGTTTTTTTCTGCAACCATACTGAAACAACAACGTGAAAATATTGAGTTGTTGGATCATTTTGATTTAAAAGGCATAAGTGTGTATCCAATATGATCGATTTACATTGTCATAGTTATTATTCAGATGGACTCTTAAGCCCAGAAGCGCTTTTGCAGCTCGCGCTTGATGCTGATATTAAATGTTTAGCGCTGACGGACCATGATACTTGTGACGGTTTAGAGCGATTACATGTCGCTGCCAAAGGAAAACCTATTACCATTATTAATGGTATTGAGCTCAGTGTGCAATGGAAAAAACATGATATTCATATTCTTGGGTTAGACATCAATCCCGAAAACTTAAATCTTGTGATTGAACAACAAAAAACTCAGCGAATTGACCGCGCCAAATCTATTGGCCTCTTGCTTAAAGCTTGTGGCGTAGACAATGCTTATGAGAAAGCGTGTGAGGTTGCCGGACACAATCGTGTAGGAAGGCCACATTTTGCTGCGGTATTGCTGCAAGAGGGTGTTGTGTCCGATATTCAAATGGCATTTAAGCGTTATTTAGGACGTGGGAAGCCCGCTTATGTGTCCAGTAACTGGATAAACTTAACAGAAGCTGTACAGGCTATTGTTAATGCTGGAGGTGTTGCTGTCATTGCTCACCCGCTTAAATATAAATTAACACGAACAAAATTGCATGAATTACTTAAAGCATTTAAAATGGATGGTGGTGCAGGCATAGAGGTTGTTTCAAGTGAAACCATGCCGTCTGATGCACAAACATTAGCAGGATTGTGCTCGAGATTTGAATTACTTGCATCAACTGGCTCGGATTATCATGGAACGGGTTTATCACGTGTGCCACTAGGCCGACAAATGCAGTTACCAAGTCAGTGCACACCCATTTGGCATACATGGAAGGGAGTACGGGGACATGGGGTTGATTTTTGCAATACATCCGGATAATCCACAATCACGTCTGTTGCGAAAAGCCGCAACGATTATCCAAGATGGTGGTGTGATTGTATATCCTACTGATTCTGGGTATGCATTGGGATGTCAGTTGGGCAATAAGGCTGCTTTGGAACGCATACGGTGTTTGCGACAACTCGGTAAGCAACACAACATGACATTGGTTTGTCGCGATTTATCTCAGCTGAGTACGTATGCTCGCGTTACTAATCCAATTTTTCGTTTGTTAAAAGCGTTTACTCCCGGTTCTTATACATTCATCCTCAATGCCACTGGAGATGTTCCCCGTTTAATGCTCCATCCTAAACGTCGGACGTTGGGATTGCGCATCCCGGATCATCTCATCTGTTTAGCATTGCTTGAGACACTGGATGCGCCATTAATGAGTGCGACTCTGAAATTACCTGGCGCTGATGCTCATTTAAGTGAGCCAGAATCTATTCATGATATTTTGGGTAAACAAGTGGATCTCATCATTGATGCCGGTAATTGCGGTCATGAACCAACCACTGTTGTGGATTTAACCGGTGATTATCCTGTTGTCTTGAGAGAGGGAAAAGGAGATTCGGCCCCCTTTAAAGTTTAAGCATCGCGAATGTTTGATGAGTGCTTTGTTTCATGTGAGAGCCTCTGATGGTTTCATCGCACAGATGAATCGTCTACTAGATGTTTGTGCAAAATATATTTGTTGTTCAATGAGGATTTAAATGTCTGTTTTTACACATAATAAGCGTGTTGTATCGGGTATGCGTGCTTCAGGGCGATTACACTTGGGGCATTATCATGGGGTGCTAAAAAATTGGGTAAAATTACAACACCAATATGATTGCTTATTTTTTGTGGCAGATTGGCATGGGTTGACCACACATTATGACAATACCAAAAATATGGAGTCTTTAATTTGGCAAATGGTGGTGGACTGGTTAGCCTGTGGTGTTAATCCGGGGTTATCTCGTTTATTTATTCAATCTTGGGTTCCAGAACATGCAGAGCTTCATTTATTGTTGTCTATGATAACGCCATTAGGTTGGTTAGAAAGGGTGCCAACTTATAAAGATCAGCAAGAAAAACTCAAGGAAAAAGATTTATCGACCTACGGTTTTTTAGGTTATCCACTTTTACAAAGCGCCGATGTATTGTTATATCGCGCCGATTTTGTGCCTGTAGGTGAGGACCAAGTTTCCCATATTGAGCTTATTCGCGAAGTAGCAAGGCGTTTCAATTTTTTGTATGGACGAGAACCCAATTTCGAAACACTCACAGCTGAAGCCATCAAAAAAATGGGTAAAAAAAATGGTAAGCTCTATGAACAGTTTAGGACAAATTTTCAGCAAAACGGATGTCATGAATCATTAAAAACAGCTCAGGCGTTGATTGAAACACAACACAACTTATCGATTGGCGACAAAGAGCGTTTATTGGGATACTTAGACGGTACAGGCAAAATAATCCTACCAGAGCCACAGGCCATGTTGACAGAGCAATCAAAAATGCCAGGACTTGATGGTCAAAAAATGTCTAAATCATATCACAATACCATCAGTTTGCGAGATGATTTAAATGATGTAGAGAAAAAAATTCGTACCATGCAAACAGATCCTGCCCGCGTTAAACGCTCAGATCCTGGTGAACCAGAAAAATGTCCCGTATGGCAATTACATAAAGTATATTCTAAAGATGATGTCAAACAATGGGTTCGAAACGGCTGCAAAACCGCAGGTATCGGATGTTTGGAGTGCAAACAACCCGTTATTGATGCTGTAAAAGAGGAGTTGCAACCGATTCAAGCAGCTATTTCTGAATACGATGCAGATTTAGGATCTGTTAAGCGCATTATTTCCGAAGGGAGTGAGCTAGCCCGTGAAGAAGCGACTAAAACTTTGCTCGAAGTTAAAGAAGCCATGGGGATAGACTATTAACATTCCCAGTGATTTATTCATCCCACCTGATGCATTAGAAGTTTTTCTTGATGCATTTACTGGGCCACTGGATTTACTACTTTATCTTATCCGTAGTGAAAAGATAGATATTCTTGATATACCAATTGTGCATATCACCGAACAATATATGCAATATATCGAGCAAATGAAAGTTCATCGAATTGAACTCGCTGCCGATTATTTAGTCATGGCAGCTATTCTTGCAGAAATCAAATCACGCCTATTATTGCCTGTGGTTTCCACGCAAGAAGAGGGTGAGGAGGTTGACCCACGAGTTGAATTGGTTCAGCGCCTAAAAATATATGAACAATTCAAACAAGCTGCGCTGCTGATAAACGAATTGCCCCGCCGTGATCGAGATGTGTTTGCGGTTTGTGTCCAAACAAGGCATTTAAACTTTGAGAGCATACTACCTGCTGTCAATATTATGGATCTACTGGAAGCTCAAAAAAGACTCCATGTGAAGAAAAAGCAGACTATTAATCATGAAGTCGTTCATGAAAAACTGTTGGTACGTGACAGAATTGTACAAGTTCTACAACGTTTAAAATCAGAATCATGTGTTGAATTCATAACCTTATTTCAGCAAGATGAAGGTCGTAGGGGTGTGATTGTGGCTTTGTTGGCCATTCTAGAGTTGGCAAAACAATCGATGCTCGTCATCATTCAGGCGGAGTTGTTTACGCCAATTTACATTCAAAAAAATGAAAATGTATCTTCAGAGCTTGATAAGCCACTCGGCTTAGCTGAGTGAATTTGAAAATAAGCTCTTAAAAGATAAACTTAACTGACAAATCGTCATGTTTTATGGCAGGAAAATTTCATGCATGAAGGTTCACTTAAATTTATTTTAGAAGCATTGCTCATGAGCTCGTCTGAGCCACTTGATATCAATGCGATGTTGGCGGTGTTTGCCGATTGGGAAAAACCATCTTTGATAGCCATGGAAGAAGCACTGGAAGCCTTGCGCGATGATTACCAAGGCCGCTCGATTGAACTGGTTAGTTTGGCCGGTGGCTATTGTTTCCAGACAAAATCGAGTTATGCTGCTTGGATTGGACGTTTATTTGCTGAAAAGCCAGCAAAATATTCACATGCTTTGTTTGAAATTTTGTCGATTATCGCGTATAAACAGCCTGTCACACGTGCAGAGATAGAGGAGATCCGTGGCGTGACAGTCAGTACATCAATTATCAAAACATTGTTAGATAGAGAATGGATACGCACAGCGGGATATCGTGATGTGGTGGGAAAACCCGCGTTATATATCACCACACAAACTTTTTTAAACGATTTCAACTTGGCGAGTCTTAAAGACTTGCCCACACTCGGTGAAACATGACAGGCGAACGATTACAAAAAATTTTGAGTCAGGCGGGATTAGGTTCTCGGCGAGAAATGGAAGGCTTAATTGAATCAGGAATGGTCCAAATTAATGGCACAGTAGCCAAACTTGGGGATCGCGCCACAGCAGATGATAAAATCATCGTGCGTGGCCGGTTAATCAATAACCCTTTGCAGCATGAAGATAAAACCCGTATTTTGCTTTACCATAAACCAGTTGGTGAAATTTCCAGTCGGTACGATCCCAAACATCAACGCACGGTATTTGATCGCTTACCATATTTAAGACATGGTCGATGGATTCAAGTTGGTCGACTAGATATCAATACCTCCGGGCTTTTGGTATTTACCAACAATGGAGAGCTTGCAAATCGATTGATGCACCCAAAATATGAGTTGGAACGTGAGTACGCGGTACGAGTGTATGGTGAGGTAAAGCCTGAAGCCATTCAAGCCCTGCTAAAAGGCGTCACATTAGATGATGGGATCGCACGTTTCAAAAGGATAGATTATCGTGGTGGAGAAGGTACCAACGCTTGGTATCACGTTGTCTTGTGTGAGGGGCGTAATCGAGAAGTAAGGCGGTTATGGGGATCACAAGGTGTAGAAGTAAGTCGTTTAATCCGCATTCGTTATGGTGCGCTCCATATGCCGCGCTCGCTTGCACGTGGCGAATATCAAGAATTAGCGCCCAAAGATGTGGAGACATTTCTTGCGAAGCTTTCATTGAGATAAAATATGCGTAAAAAAAATCAACGTTTACCTAAAGAGCCCGTAACGACGACCATTGAATCATTCAGTCATGACGGTCGTGGTATTGCCCGTATCAAGGGAAAAACTACTTTTATAGAGGGGGCTCTACCCGAAGAAACGGTTACTTTCGCCTACACTCGTTGTAAAAACGATTTTGATGAAGGCCGCGTTTTAGAAATATTAACGCCATCAGAAAATAGAGTAGCCCCAGCTTGTCCTCATTACGCTTTGTGTGGAGGTTGTTCTTTTCAGCATGTGCAACCTTCTCAACAAATTGCCATGAAGCAAATTGCATTAATAGATGCATTAGAAAGAATAGGTCATTGTAAGCCAGATCAAGTTTTAGCTCCATTAAGCGATAAATCTTGGCATTACCGAACCAAAGCTCGTTTAAGTGTGCGATATGTTGAAAAAAAAGAAACCACTTTGGTAGGGTTTCGCGAGCGATATCAACCGCGTTATATCACTGAAATCGAGACTTGTTTAGTTTTAGATGAGCGTGTTGCTACAAAAATCGTGCGCATTCGCGAAGTCTTGAATAATTTGGATGAGCCTCGTTGCATCGCTCAAATTGAGGTCGCGACTGCAGATGAAGAAGTTGCATTGGTATTGCGACATCTGCAACCCTTAAGTGAAGCAGATTTAGGAAAATTGTGTGCTTTCGGCGCTGAGACCGGCTTTAAATTATTCTTGCAACCTGAAGGTCCTGATAGCATTCATCTACTTTACCCGGAGAGTGGCGATTCTTGGTTAACCTATCGGTTACCAGATTTTAATCTGATGTATCAATTTCATCCAACTGATTTTACCCAGGTAAATCCTGGTATCAATCGTTTGATGGTGAATTTGGCAATTAAATTATTGGACATTTCACCGAATGATGTCATATTAGATTTGTTCTGTGGTTTAGGAAACTTTTCTTTGCCCATGGCTAAAAAATGCGTGAAAGTTCTTGGTATTGAAGGCAGTCAGGCCATGGTTAAACGTGCCAGTGAAAATGCTCGTCTAAACGAGCTTACCAATACCGAATTTATGAGTGTGAACTTAGAGGATACCAATGCTTTCTTAGACAGCATTAAGCATCAAAAATTTACAAAAATACTCTTAGATCCGCCTCGAACAGGCGCATTTGAAGTGGTACAACAGATGGATAAATTAAATCCACAGCGAATTGTCTATGTGTCTTGTAATCCCGTCACTTTGGCGCGGGATGCAGGGGTTTTGGTGAATCAGCATGGGTATCGTTTAGTTGCTGCAGGTGTCATGGATATGTTTCCTCACACAGCACATGTAGAATCGATTGCTCTGTTTGAAAAGTAAACTGTTTTGCTGCTAGGGAGCAGTCGATCATCAAGCAAAAATTGTAGAATCTTTATTTAGTCTTGGAATAAGATTATGGTTAAAGTAAAGGAAGGACTCCCATTACAGGCTGATGGTAGCATTGATGTTGAAAAGTGGTTGCAACTTCTTGCTAGTAAAGGTTATTTTCAGGATTTAGGCTTAATTCGAAATGCTTGCACACTCAGTCAATTAGCCGGTCACGACCATGCCACTGAAACGGGTATATCTTGTTTACAGCAAGGGCTATCGATTGCGGATGTTTTGGCTGATTTGGAAGTTGATCAAGAAACACTGGCAGCAGCAATTATTTTTGTCAGTGTCCACTATGCAGAACTATCGTTAGAAGACGTTGAAGAGCAATTAGGTATTGATGTCGCCCGAATTGTGAGTGGTGTAGAAAAAATGAGCGCCATTTCTAGTATGTCTGGTTTGGATAAATACCCACAAGACAAGCATCAAATTGATAACATGCGTAAAATGTTACTCGCTATGGTTGATGATGTGAGGGTGGTCTTAATCAAATTAGCCGATAGGCTTTGCGTCTTACGCTCTTCAGCGCCAATTTCTTCTCAAATGCGTCAACAACTTGCAACCGAAGCCATGGAAATTTATGCGCCATTAGCGAATCGTTTAGGTATTGGCGTTATTAAATGGGAAATGGAAGATTTGGCATTTAGGTACCTTGAACCTGAAGCATATAAAGAAATTGCCGTTGCACTCAAAGCGAAACGTTTAGAACGAGACCGCTATGTTAATTTAGTTGTAGAAGAGCTCAATAAAAAAATTAAAGATTTAGGTATCCACCATTTTGCAGTTTATGGACGCTCCAAACACATTCATAGTATCTATCGCAAAATGAAGCGTAAAAATGTTTCTGTTGATGAGATTTATGATGCCACAGCAGTTCGGGTGTTGGTTGAGTCTAAAGCACAGTGCTATGAGGTATTAAGCTTAATT
>VFQP010002182.1_pt1 | contig 22702 bp, 20 predicted proteins | sample 3512351 | NCBI WGS metagenome assembly VFQP01 (sample SAMN10412372, study PRJNA504923) | tailings metagenome | isolation source: Relicate 1 Philex TSF1 revegetated site | place: Philippines: Tuba, Benguet | collected 2017-08-29
CGGGCATCGCCCCCATCATGCAGATGAAGTTGCGGATCTCGAGGGCTCCGTTGCCGGCTTGCGCCACCACCTCGTCATCCGGCATGGCGATCAGGGTCTCGGCATCACCCGAGACCACACACTCGAGCACCCGGCGGTCAAAGTCCTCGTTGACCTGCCCCATCTCGGGCAGACCCACCCAGTGGCTGATGCCGCCCGAGCCGATCACCGCAACACGCTCGTCGTCGTCGAACGCTTCGACGGCACGTCGTATCGCCCCCCCAAGCTGATAGGCCCGCCGGGGAGCGATCAGCGGCTCGACACCACTGGCCAGGTAGACCGGAACCACGCCCCGCACCGCCTCGTTGGGCAAGGCACACAGCCGGGCGGGGATGCCGATGGAATGGTCCACATGCAGGCTCTTGGCAACCGCCCAGTCGAACCCCGCCGCCCGGCCATGCCGGGCGATGTGCTCCGCCAGCCGCGTGTGGTTGGGAATGGGGCCCTGGCTCCAGCCGGGGAATTTTTCGTAAGGCCCGCTGACGTCGCCGGTACCCACCAGAAAGCTGGGCAGACAGGTGGGCCCGAACAGCACGTAGTGGTCTGCGCCGATGACGATCACGGACGTGACCCCCAGTTCGCCCAACCGGTCGCGGATCCGCTCGAACGCGGCCAGCACCCGGCGCTGCCCGTCACCCCAGGCGGATTCGGGCTTGAAAAAAATGCCCGGGTCGTGTGGGGCCACGAACCCGGCAACCATGCGTCCCATGTCAGTCTCCCAGTCGGTTGCCGGCCAACCGTGCGAGGTAGGCCGTCCGCGTCTTCACCGGTGCGTTCAGCATCCAGAAGCCGATCGTCAGCAGAGGGCTGACACCCCGGTCCTGCAAGTGCCGGACATCGAACTCGACGACCATCCGGGCTTCGTCGGCATCCAGGCGGTAGCGCTCCAGAAACCGGCCCGGATCGGCCGCGAACTCGCTCCTCGAGGCCTTGCGCGTGCCCAGGTCGTAGAGCACCAGCTCCAACGCGTTCGTGGTCATTCAGATGTCCGTCTTCTCGATCTTGGAGGCCCGCACGACCTCGCCCCAGCGCACGTAGTCGCGCTGTATGAATTCACGGAACTCCTGCTGCGTCATGTTGCGGGTGGTGGCGCCCTGCTGGGACAGCTGTGCGTTGACGTCGCGGTCGGCCACGGCCGCGCTGATGGCGCTTTCGATGCGGCCCAGCGCCTCGCGCGGAATGCCCTTGGGTCCCATGATCCCGAACCAGGCCGTGGTCACCACATTCGGCATGCCCTGCTCCACGAAGGTCGGTATGTTGGGCGCCACCTTGGAACGCTGCGGCGACGTCACGGCCAGGGCCTTGATCCGCCCGTCGTTGATGTAGGGCAGGCAGCCCGGCAGGTTGCCGAAGTACATCGACACCTGGCCGCCCATCAGGTCCTGCAGGGCCGGAGCCTCACCCCGGTAGGGAATGTCCTTGAACTCCAGACCGGCGGCGGTGAAGAACATCGCCGCTGTCAGGTGCGAGAACGTGCCCGTGCCGGCCGTGGCCACCTGCGGCGTGCTGCCGGCGCTGCGCATGGCAGCGAGCAGCTCCGGCAGCGTGTTGGCCTTGCTGGTCGTCGAGGTGACGAACACCACCGGTGCGTCGGCAATGATCCCTATGGGTACGAAATCCTCCACCGCATACGGCAGCCGGTTGTACAGGTGGGGCTGTATCGAGAACGAGGTGGCGCCGGAAAAGATCAGGGTGTAGCCATCGGGTGCAGACCGGTGCACGTGGCTCATGCCAACCACGGTGCCCCCGCCGGCACGGTTGTCGACGATCACCTGCTGGCCCAGTTGGCTGGACATGGCCTTGGCAACGGAGCGTGCCAGCAGGTCCGTCGAACCGCCCGCCGGGTAGGGAACGACCAGCCGGATCGGCCGGTCGGGAAACTGGGCACTGGCCTGGGTGGGCGCCATCAGCGCCATCGCGCTCAGGGCCAGCAGCAGGGCTGTCATCGTTCGTCTCGTGGTCATGGTGGCTTGTCTCCTGGGTTGGTGGTCTGCGACCGTCGGTCGCTCTTCTAGATGCCTCGGCTGACTCGCATCCACTGCTCGTCGCGAAGCTTTTTTTTCATCAGCTTTCCGGAATCGTCCCGTGGCAGGTGATCCACCGCACGGAACAGGCGGGGCACCTTGAACCCGGCGATGCGCTGCCGCAGGTAAGCGGACAGCTCGGCCGTGCCGGCCTGTGCGTCTGGCTGCAGGTGCACGTAGGCCAGCACCTTTTCCCCGAACTCCTCGTCGGGAATGCCGATGACGGCGCAATCCACCACATCGGGATGGGTGGCCAGCGCCCCCTCGATTTCCGCCGGGTAGATGTTGACGCCGCCAGAGATGACCATGTCCTTCTTGCGGTCCGACAGGAAGAGGTAGCCCTCGGCGTCCATGTGGCCGACGTCCCCGTTGGTCACGAGTCCGTCGAACGAGATGTCGTCGCGCTGCTGGTCGGCGTTGTGGTAGTTGAACTGCGGCACGCCACCCAGCGATACGTATATCTCGCCCACCTCGCCCCGGGGCAGTTCCACCCTCTGGTCGTTGCACACGCGCACCGTGCGCCCGGCCCATGGGCGCCCCACCGTGCCCGGGCGCTCCAGCCACTCCTGCGAGCTGCTGCGGCTGACCATGCCGGTTTCGGTGGCACCGTAGTACTCATGGATGACCGGCCCCCACCAACCGATCATGGCGCGCTTCACATCAGGCGGGCACGGTGCAGCACCGTGGATCACGAACTCCAGGGACGACACGTCGTAACGCTCACGCACCCCCTGGGGCAGCCGCAGCAGCCGGATGAACATGGTGGGCACCAGATGGAGGTGCGAAATGCGTTCGTCCTGGATGATCCTGAGCAGCTCCTGCGGGTCGAAGCGCGGCATCAGGTTGATGGTGCCGTTCGTGCGCATGGCCGATCGCACGTAGGTGTTGGGCGCGCTGTGGTACATGGGCCCGGCCATCACGGTCCTCACGCCCGGCCGGATGTCCCACCACTGGTCGGCCAGTTCGGCGTAACGCGCGGCCGCTTCTCCGAACACCGCCTCGCGCCTGACACCCTTGGGCCGCCCGGTGGTGCCGCTGGTGTAGATGATGCTGCCGCGCATGCCCTTCTCGCGCTCGGCTTCGGGCAGGGGCGCGTGTTGCGCGAGCAAGGCCTCCCAGGACTCGGCCCCCGCCGGCAGGTCCGCACGTTCGGCATCGATGGCGTAGGCCGCACGCAGTTCTGGCGGGGTCGGCACGCAGATGGCGCGCAGCCCTGCCGGCAACCGGGGAGCCACGCTGCGAAACAGGTCGGCATGGGCCAACAACACGCTGGCCTCGCAGTCGGCCAGGATGTACTCGACCTCCTCGGGTGTCAGGTGCCAGTTGAGCGGCACGGCGTAGGCGCCCAGATGGGCACACGCCGTCTGCGCCTCCAGATAGCCAAAGTCGTTGCGCATCAGTATGGCCACACGCGCGTTCGCCTGCACGCCGCCTGCCTTCAATGCCGCAGCCAGTGTGGCCGCCCTGGCATGGACCGTTTCCATACCCAGGGCACGCCGACCCAGCGTCACTATCCCCTTGTCGTTCATGTCTCCGTCACCATTCTCATAGGTATGGACAATACTTTACAGTATGGAAAAGGCAGCGTCAACACCAGGGGCATCCCGGTCCTGATCGACCCCACACTTGCAGCTTCGCCGGTTTCGACGCATGCTGGCAGTTCCTCAGGAGACCGCCATGGACCGTCCATTCCGCTTTCTCCCGCACCTGGCCACCGTGCTGCTGGGCGCTGTCGGGCTGGTGCATGCCGCCACGCCCGCACCCGCCTCACCCGATACCCGCAGCGCGGTCGATGCACTGACCCGCGCCACGTCGGCCGTGGTGGGGGTGGAGGTGCAGGCGATCGCCGGTGCGCGCTCCATAGATACGCTGGGGCCAAGACGTCGGGGCAGCGGCGTGGTGATCGGTGCCGATGGCACGGTGCTGACCATCGGCTACCTGATGCTGGAGGCCGACCAGATCCGCATCACCACCCAGGACAACCGCCAGTTGCCAGCGCAGGCCGTGGCCTACGACGTGGCCACGGGCTTCGGTCTGGTGCGGCCGCTGTCACCGCTGCGTGGCATTGCGCCCGTGCCGCTGGGCAACGCCAGCCAGCTGCAGGTGGGCGAGCCCTTGATGGCGGTGGTGGGCGCACAGGACGGTGACGAGGCCGGCCTGGCCGTGACCCAGCTGGTGGGGCAGCGGCCGTTTTCGGGCTACTGGGAGTACCACATCGACGCGGCACTGTTCACCACGCCACCATTGGCCAACCACAGCGGCGCGGGCCTGTTCAACCGCAACGGCGAACTGGTGGGCATCGGCAGCCTGTTCGTCTCCGATGCCCTGGGCGAAGGCCGCCCCCTGCCGGGCAACCTGTTCGTCTCCGTCGACCTGCTCAAGCCGGTGCTCGCGGAGTTGCGCCAGAACGGCAGCAGCCGCGCCAGCCGGCGCCCCTGGCTGGGGCTGTCGTCGGTGGTGCAGAACGGCCGCGTGCAGGTGCTGCGCGTCAACCCGGAAAGCCCGGCCCAGCAGGCGGGCCTGCAACCTGGCGACGTGGTGCTGGCCGTGGATGACACCAAGGTCACCACGCTCGAAGGCTTCTACAAGAAGCTCTGGGACCGCCCCGACCCGGAGGGCGATGTGCGGCTGCAGGTGTTGCAGGGCGCCGAGGTCCGCACGCTCACGCTCAAGGCCGTGGACCGCATGAAGACCCTGCTCAGGCCTGCGGGGATCTGAGCCCTTCGGCCACAGTGGGGTAGCGCAGCCGCAGGCGCAGCTCGCGTTTGAGACGGGTGTTGTCGAGCCGGCGGGATTCGCCCATGAAGCTCAGCAGGCTCAGCGGCAGGCTCTGCTGGGCCTCGTCGCGCGCCACACGCGGCGGGCGCGGCAGGCCGTACAGGTCCGCGGCCAGATCGAAATAGTCGCCCATGCGCAGCTCGGTATCGTCGCTGACGTGGAACGCGCGGCCACCACCGCGCGCCCACCACAACGCGCGCACACAGGCCCGCGCCAGGTCATCGGCCTGGATGTGGTTGGTGAACACGTCGTCTTGCGCCCGCAGCACAGGCGTGCCGCGCAACAGGCGCTCACGCGGCGTGCCGCCCTCGCGGTCAGTGGCGTAGATGCCCGGTATGCGCAGCAGCGCCGTACCCACGCCCAGCGCGCGGCCCAGCCAGCGCACGGCGCGCTCGGCATCCACCCGGCGTTGCGCGCGCGGCGTGGCGGGGTTGACCGGCCGGCTTTCGGTGATTTGCGCGCCGCCACAGTCGCCGTACACGCCGCTGGTGGAGCCATAGACCAGCGTGGCCGGCGGCGTGCGGCGTGCCAGCACCCGCACCAGCGCAGTGGTGCGCGGGTCGCGGCGCCAGTCGGTCAGGTCTTGCGAGGGCGGCGGCGCCAGGTGCAGCACGCGCGTGGCGATGCCGGCCAGACGCTGCAGGCTGCCCGGTTCGTCCAGGTTGCCCAGCAGCGGCGTGATGCCTTGTGCGCGCAGCGCCGGCACACGTTCGGGGGACGAGGTGAGCGCCATCACCCGCGCGCCCGCCAAGGCCCGCGCCGCGCGCTGCCCCACGTCGCCACACCCCACCACCAGCACCCGCTGGCGCCGAAACCGCGCCGGCCGCGCCCCGATCGAATTCATGCCCACCGCTTGGAAAAAACAAATTTGAGACAATCGCAGGCTGTCTTCAGCCCACGTTCCGTTCTCGAGTATGACATTCACCATCACCGTACAACCCAGTGGCCGCAGCTTTGGCGCCGAGGCGGGCGAAGCCATTCTGGCGGCCGGCATCCGCCAGGGCGTGGGCATGCCCTACGGCTGCAAGGACGGCGCCTGCGGCTCCTGCAAATGCAAGAAGCTCGAGGGCACCGTGGCTCACGGCCCGCACCAGAGCAAGGCCCTGAGCGCCGACGAGGAAGCCGCCGGCTACGTGCTGACCTGCTGCGCCTTGCCGCAGACCGACGTGGTGCTGGAATCGCGCCAGGTCACCGACGAAAGCGCCTACCCCATCAAGAAGATGCCGGCGCGCGTGGCCTCGCTGGAGAAGCTGTCCGACGACGTGATGGTGGTGACCCTGCAGCTGCCCGCCAACGACAGCTTCAAGTACCACGCCGGCCAGTACGTGGAAATCATCCTGCGCGATGGCGACCGCCGCGCCTATTCCATGGCCAACGCGCCGCACACCCAGGCCGAGAAGCCCGCCATCGAGCTGCACCTGCGCCACATGCCCGGCGGCAAGTTCACCGACCACGTGTTCGGCGCCATGAAGGAAAAGGAAATCCTGCGCCTGGAAGGCCCCTTCGGCAGCTTCTACCTGCGCGAGGACAGCAGCAAACCCATGATCCTGCTGGCCTCGGGCACAGGCTTCGCCCCCATCAAGGCGCTGATCGCCCAGATGCGGTTCAAGAACATCACCCGCCCCACCACGCTGTACTGGGGTGGGCGCCGCCCGGCCGATCTGTACCAGCACCAGTGGCTGATGGAGCAGGTGGCCGACATGCCCCACCTGACCTACGTGCCCGTGGTGTCCGATGCCTTGCCCGAAGACCACTGGAGCGGCCGTACCGGCTTCGTTCACCAGGCCGTGCTGCAGGACTTCCCCGACCTCTCCGGTCACCAGGTCTACGCCTGTGGCGCGCCCATCGTGGTCGATTCGGCGCGTGCCGACTACACCACGCAGGCCGGGCTGCCGCCGGAAGAGTTCTACGCAGACGCCTTCACCACCGCCAAGGAAAAGGCAGGCGCCTGAGCCCACCGCTTCGCCACCCACAACAGGAGACCCCATGCAACGCCGCCATTTCATCGCCGGTACCGCGCTCGCGGCTGCCCTGCCCACCGCTGCGCTGGCGCAGGCCCGCACCACCCGCATCGTGGTGCCCTTTGCACCGGGTGGCCCCATCGACGTCACCGCGCGCATCCTGGCCGAGGGCGTGCGCGCCAGCCTGGGCAACGTCATCATTGAAAACCGCCCCGGCGGCGGCGGCAACATCGGCGTCGATGCCGTGGCCAAGGCCGCACCCGATGGCCTGACGCTGGGCATTGCCACCACCGCGTCGCACGGCATCAACCCCTGGCTGTTCAGCAAGCTGCCGTTCGACCCCGCCAAGGACTTCGCCGCCATCACCCAGATGCTGCGCGTGCCCAACGTGCTGGTCATCAACGCCGAAACCGCCCAGCGCCTGAACATCCACAGCGTGGCCGACCTCATCAAATACGCCAAGGCCAACCCCGCCAAGCTCAACTACGGCTCGGGCGGCAACGGCAGCGCCGGCCACCTGGCAGGCGAGATGTTCAAGAACCAGGCCGGCATCTTCGCGGTGCACATCCCCTACAACGGCGGCAACCCCGCACAGCTCGCACTGCTGTCGGGCCAGGTCGACTTCAACTTCGACAACCTGGCCACCGCCGCACCCAACATCCGCTCGGGCCGACTCAAGGCGCTGGCTGTGACCACCGCCGAACGCGCCAGCGTCATGCCCGACGTGCCCACCGTGGCCGAAACGCTCAAGGGTTTCGAGATCGACACCTGGTGGGGCCTGATCGCGCCGGCCGGCACACCCGCCGACGTGGTGCAGAAACTCAACGTGGCCTTCACCGATGCGCTGAAAACCCCCGAGGTGAAAACCCGCTTCGCCACCCTGATGGCCGAACCCACGCCCACCACGCCGCAGCAGTTCGACGACTTCATGAAACGCGAACGCACCAAGTACGAGCGTGTGGTGAAACTCAGCGGTGCCAAGGTCGACTGAGGTCGCTGAGAGGCCGCAAAAAAGCCACCCTTCGCGGTGGCTTTTTGCTGGGTGCAGGCAAGAAAAAACCCGCAAGCCTTTCGACTTGCGGGTTTCCTGTAATGGCGCGGCTGGCAGGATTCGAACCCACGACCCCTTGGTTCGTAGCCAAGTACTCTATCCAACTGAGCTACAGCCGCGTAAGCCTTGCATTGTAGCACGGTTTTTTTGACCTTCTCGCGGTTGCTTGCGCACCCGGTCCAGGACGCCTCGAGCTGGTCTGCAACGAAGGGAGAACCCTCAGGCCTCCACACGGGCTAATTGTTAAAATTTGCATCCCATGCAGGCCCACCATCCACACGCCTTCTCACACGGCGTCTACCGCCAAATCCGGTTATGGGTCGCATGCTGGCTCGCCCTCTCGGGCCTGGGCTTGGTGCATGCACAGACACCCCTGACATCCTCCTCGGGCGGCTCGCCGGATGCCGAGGCGCGCACCGCCGGTGTCGCCCACACCGTGCTCAGCATCATGAGTTACGTGCGCTGGCCACAGGAATCGGGCGACCTCTCGCTGTGCATCATCGGCCCGACCGAGTACGCCGACGAGCTGACGCGCACACAGGCTTTCACCTTGCCCGGCGGGCGGCGCATACAGGTGCGGCGCCATGCCGCCAGCGAAGTGCCTGTCTCGGGTTGCGATGTGGTCTACCTCGGCGTGCTGGACGACGCCGCCTGGCAAACCGTGTTCCGCCGGTTGGCGGGGCGGCCGGTGCTGAGCATCGGCGAGCGGCGTGAACAATGCCAGGCCGGTGGCATCTTCTGTCTGGACGTGCGCGAACAGAACCTGTCGTTCGAGGTCAACCTGGACTCGGTCGCTCGCAGCGGGCTGCGCATACACCCCAACGTGCTCAAGCTCGCGCGCCGCAAGGACAAGGCCTCGCCATGACGCCCGCCAGCGAACGCACGGACCGGCGCGCCAGCAGCCTGCAGACCGAATTCCGCCGGGTACACCTCACACTGATACTGGTGGCCATAGGTCTGGCCGGTGGGCTGCTCACCGCCATCGCCTGGGCCGGCCTGCGCAACCACGCACAGCACAACCTGCACCTGATCGCACGGTCCGTGGCCTACACCCTGGAAGCCTCGCTGGTGTTCCAGGACCGCGAAGCGGCCCAGGAGGCCCTGACCACCGTGGCGCAGGCCGAACAGCTCGCCTCCATACGCGTGATGGACCACCAGGGCCGGCAGTTTGCGCAGTGGGACCGCCGGCCCGAAGGCTGGCAATCCGATCTGGCCCGCTGGCTGTGGCCCCACTCGGTGACGCTGCCCGTGACCCGCGAAGGCGAAACCCTGGGCCAGCTGGAAGTGCGCGGCGACGGCATGGGCATGGTGAACTTCATGCTGGCCGTCATCGTGGCCATGCTGCTGTGCCTGGGCATCACCGCCCTGCTCGCCCTGCGCATGGGGCGGCGCATGCTGGACCGCATCACCGGCCCGCTGCACACCATGGCCGAGGTGGCCCACGCCGTGCGGCATGAGCGCGACATGACGCGCCGCGTGCCCGATGCCGCCGTTTCCGAACTCAGCGATTTCGGCGACGACTTCAACGCCCTGATCGAAGAACTGGCACTGCGCGAAGCCGCCCTGCTGCGCGAGAACGCCAACCTGGCCCATCAGGCCAAACACGACACCCTCACCGGCTTGCCCAACCGGGCCGCCTTCGCGCGGGCCCTGGAAACCGGTCTGGCCCACACCCGCGCCACCGAAGGGCAACTGGCGGTGCTGTTCGTGGACTGCGACCACTTCAAGGCCATCAACGACACCCTGGGCCACGCCGCCGGCGACACCGTGCTGTGTGAAATCGCCCGCCGCCTGCGCGCGCGCGTTCGCGACAGCGACCTGGTGGCCCGCCTGGGCGGTGACGAGTTCGCCGTCATCCTCACGCCCGTGCGCGACGGCGACCAGGCCCGCGAGATGGAAGAGCGGCTGCGCACCGCCATGACCGACCCCGTGACGCTGGACAACGGCCAGCCGGTCCAGGCCTCGGTGTCCATCGGCATGGCGGTGTACCCCGAACACGGCACCAGCGCCGCCGCGCTGCTGGGCCATGCCGACGGTGCGATGTACCATGCCAAACGACAGCGCGCACGGGCCGCGTGACGGCCCCCGCCAGCGCCACCAGGAGACCCGCGTGAACCCCGCCCCACACACCGCCCCTCACGACCGCCGCACCTGGATGGTGTGGACCATGGCCGCCGCCACCGGCCTGCTGGGCGCCTGCCAGACCCCACAGGCCACGGTGCCCGCAGCCACCGCCCAGCGGGGGTTCACCGAACCCCAGATCCGCATGCTGCGCGCAGCCGGCTTCCACGAAAGCGCGGAAGGCTGGGAGCTGGGGCTGAACGTCAAGATACTGTTCGACGTTGACGACGACCGCGTGCGCGACAGCGCCCGCCAGTCCATCCTGCGCCTGGGCCAGCAGCTGCGCGAGGTGCAGATCGAACGCCTGCGCGTGGAGGGCCACACCGACAACACCGGAGCCCGCGCCCACAACGAACAGCTGTCGCTGCGACGTGCCACCGCCGTGAGCAAGGTGCTGGAGCAGGCCGGGTTCAACGCCGCCCACCTGCAGATGCGCGGCCTGGGCGCCGCCTTCCCCGTCGCCGACAACAACTCCGCCGACGGCCGCTCCGAGAACCGCCGCGTGGTGGTGGTGGTGCCACCGCAGCCCTGAGGTACAGGCGCCCACACCGATAGCCCAACAAAAAAGCCGCTCGGCGAGCGGCCTGTGGCTGGATGGTAGGGCGTGTAGGACTTGAACCTACGACCAAAGGATTATGAGTCCTCTGCTCTGACCAACTGAGCTAACGCCCCAGCCGAGCCCGGGATTGTAGCTGCGCGCTCAGGGCGTCTTGCCGCCGTGGCTCAGGGCGTTGCTGACGAGCTTGGCGGTGATGTCCACGATCTGGATCATGCGGTCGTAGGCCATGCGCTGCGGGCCGATGACACCCAGCGTGCCGACGACCTGGCCGTCCACCTCGTAGGGCGCGGTCACCACCGACAGGTCCTGGTAGGGCACGACCTGGCTTTCGCCGCCGATGTAGATGCGCACGCCCTCGGCCTGGGTGGAAACATCCAGCAGCCGCATCAGCAGGGTCTTCTGCTCGAACAGGTCGAACATGCGGCGCAGGTTGCCCATGTCGCTGGAGAACTCGCTCACCGACAGCAGGTTGCGTTCGCCGGCAATGACGACGTCGTCACCCGCCTTGTCGCCACCGCCCTGCTCCTCCACGGCGGTCAGCATCAGGCTGGCGATTTCGCCGCGCAGCACGTCCACCTCGCTGCGCAGGCGCTCGCGCACGGCTTCCATGGTGAGGCCGGCGTAGTGGGCGTTGAGGAAATTGGCCGCCTCCAGCAGCTGCGACTGGGTGTAGACGGCGTGTGTGTGGATCACGCGGTTCTGCACTTCGCCGTCGGGCGAGACGATGATGACCAGCACGCGCCGCTCGGCCAGGCTGAGGAATTCGATGTGGCGGAACACCGAGCTGCGCTTGGGCGCCATCACCACACCCACGAACTGCGACATGCTGGACAGCATCTGCGCGGCGTGGCTGATGACCTTGTGCGGCTGGTCGGGCTGCAGGCTGGGTGCCGGCAGCTCGTCCTGCGCCAGGCGCTCCCGGTTGACGGTGAGCATGGTGTCGACAAACAGGCGGTAGCCGCGCGCGGTGGGGATGCGCCCCGCCGAGGTGTGCGGGCTGGCGATCAGGCCCAGCTCCTCCAGGTCGCTCATGACGTTGCGAATGGTAGCGGGCGACAGGTCCAGCCCGGTCTCTTTGGACAGGGTGCGCGAGCCAACCGGTTGCCCGTCGGCGATATAGCGCTCCACCAGCGCTTTGAGCAACAGCTTGGCACGGTCGTCTAACATGCCGTCATTCTATTAAGGTGTGCTGTAATTTGCCCATGTCCTTGCGCTCATCCCAACGGTCGGCCCCCGGCTCCAGCCTCCAGTTCCGGCACGTGGCCATCGTAGGCAAATACCATGCCGTGGGCTCGCGCGACGCGCTGGACGCCATCGCCCATTTCCTGCACGACGAAGGCTGCGACGTGGCACTGGAGCAGGAAACCGCGCTCAACACCGGCCTGACCCAGTACACCGCCCTGAACGTGGCCGAGATCGGTGCGCGCTGCGACCTGGCCCTGGTGGTGGGCGGCGACGGCACCATGCTCGGCATTGCCCGGCAGCTGGCCTGCCACGGCGTGCCCCTGGTGGGCATCAACCAGGGCCGCCTGGGCTTCATCACCGACATCGCCTTCGACGAATACCCGGACAAGCTGCGCCCCATGCTGCGCGGTGAATACGAGGAAGACCACCGCTCGCTGATGCAGGCCTGCGTGTGGCGCGATGGCGAACGCGTGTTCGAGGCCACGGCCATGAACGACGTGGTGGTCAACCGCGGCGCCTCGGCCAGCATGATCGAGCTGCGGGTGGAGGTGGACGGCCGCTTCGTGGCCAACCAGCGCGCCGACGGCCTGATCATCGCCTCGCCCACGGGCTCCACCGCCTACGCGCTGTCGGCCGGCGGGCCACTGCTGCACCCGGCCATCGCCGGCTGGGTCATGGCGCCCATCGCCCCGCACACCCTGTCCAACCGCCCCATCGTGCTGCCCTCCGATGGCGAGATCGCCGTGGAGGTGGTCACCGGCCGCGACGCCAGCGCCAATTTCGACATGCAGACCTTCACCAGCCTGTTGCGCGGCGACCGTATCATGGTGCGCAAGTCCGGCCACCACCTGCGGCTGCTGCACCCCACGGGCTGGAGCTACTTCGACACCCTGCGCAAGAAGCTGCACTGGAACGAAGGCGTGGCCTGAGTCCCCTCTACGGTTTTCCACCATGGCACTGCAACGCATTGTCCTGTCCGATTTTGTCATCGTGCCCCGGCTGGAGCTGGAGCTGCACGGCGGCTTCTCCGTGCTCACCGGCGAGACCGGCGCCGGCAAGTCCATCCTGATCGACGCCCTGCAGCTGGTACTGGGCGCCCGCGCCGACAGCTCCGTGGTGCGCGAGGGCGCCAGCCGCTGCGAGGTCTCGGCCGAGTTCGACCTGACACCCGCCGTGCGCGCCTGGCTGGACGGCAACGGTTTCGAGCCCGAAGACACCCTGCTGCTGCGCCGCAGCGTGGACACCCAGGGCCGCAGCAAGGCCTGGATCAACGGCAGCGCCGCCACCGCCGGGCAGCTCAAGGCCCTGGCCGATGCCCTGGTCGACATCCACGGCCAGCACGCCTGGCAAAGCCTGACCCGACCCGATGCGGTGCGCCTGCTGCTGGACGCCTACGCCGGCCTGTCCACCGCAGCACTCACCCCGCTCTGGCACGACTGGCGCGCCGCCCTGCGCACGCTGCAGGACGCCACCGCCCACCAGGCCACGCGCCAGCAGGAAAGCGAACGCCTGCAGTGGCAGATAGCCGAAGTGGCCAAGCTCGCGCCCGGCGCCGACGAATGGGACGAGCTCAACCTGCAGCACGGTCGCCTGTCCAACGCCCAGGGTTTGATCGACGCGGCGCAGGCGGCGCTGGGCGCCCTGGACGAGGACGACGGCCCCAGTGTGTCGGCCCTGCTGGCCCGTGCCATCACCGCACTGGAGCCGCACCGCGACATCGAACCCCGCTTTGCCGAAGCGCTCACCGCCCTGACCGATGCCCAGGCCCAGGTGGAAGACGCCTGCCACACACTGCAGCACGGCTCGCGCGACATCGAACTCGACCCGCAGACCCTGCAGGCGCTGGACGACCGCATGGCGCTGTGGCTCTCGCTGGCGCGACGCTACCGCTGCACGCCCGAAGAACTGCCCCAGCGCCTGGCGCAGTGGAAAACCCAGCTGGCCGCCATCGACGCCGCCGGTGACCTGCAGGTGCTGCAGCAGCAGGTGGCCACGTGCGAGGCCGCTTTCCTGAAAGCCGCCCAGGCACTGAGCCGCCAGCGCGGCCAGGCCGCCAAACGCCTGTCCACCGCCATCACCGAAGCCATGCAGGGCCTGGGCATGACCGGTGGCCGCTTCGAAGCGCGCCTCACGCCGCTGGACGCGCCCCAGTCGCACGGGCTGGAGCAGGTCGAATTCCTGGTGGCCGGCCACGCAGGCAGCACGCCCCGCCCGGTGGGCAAGGTGGCCTCGGGCGGCGAACTGTCGCGCATCGCGCTGGCCATCTCCGTCACCACCAGCGCGCTGGGCGAAGCGCCCACGCTGATCTTCGACGAGGTGGATTCTGGCGTGGGCGGCGCCGTGGCGCAGACCGTGGGCCGGCTGATGAAACAGCTGGGCCGCGACCGCCAGGTGCTGGCCGTGACCCACCTGCCCCAGGTGGCCGCCTGTGCCGACCACCACCTGCAGGTGAGCAAGTCCAGCGACGGCAAGGGCACCCGCAGCGACGTGCGCCTGCTGCCCGCCACCGAACGCGTCGGCGAACTCGCCCGCATGCTGGGCGGCAACCAGCAGTCCGACGCTTCCCTCGCGCATGCGCGCGAGATGCTGGCCGCAGCGACCTGAGGGGGATACGGGCCATGCAACTGGTCGTCATCACGGGCATGTCCGGCTCCGGCAAGTCGGTGGCGCTGCACGCGCTGGAAGACGCCGGCTTCTACTGCGTAGACAACCTGCCACCCGAGCTGCTGCGCGACTTCGTGGCGGTGGAGCGCCAGCACAACGCGCAACGCGTGGCCATCGCCATGGACGTACGCAGCGCATCGTCGCTACCCGCCCTGCCCGGCGCGCTCAAGCAGTTGCGGGCCGAAGGCCTGGCGCTGACCACGGTGTTCCTGGACGCCACCACCGACACGCTGGTGCGGCGCTTCTCCGAAACCCGCCGCCTGCACCCGCTGTCGCACTCGCCCACGGCCGACCAGCAGCGCGCGCTGGTGGAAGCCATCGAGCTGGAGCGCGAGCTGCTGGGTGACCTGCGTGACCTGGCCCTGGTGCTGGACACCAGCCAGCTGCGCTCGGCCCAGTTGCGCCACCAGGTGCGTGGCCTGCTGAGCCTGGCGCCCGCGCCGCTCACGCTGGTGTTCGAATCCTTCGCCTTCAAGCGCGGCGTGCCCATGGACGCCGACTACATGTTCGACGTGCGCATGCTGCCCAACCCGCACTACGAAGCCGGCCTGCGACCACTGACCGGCCGCGACACGCCGGTGGCGGACTTCCTGCGCCAGCAGGCCGAGGTGGGCGAGATGCAGCGGCACATCGGCGACTTTTTGCGGCGCTGGTTACCCACGCTGCAGGCCGACCACCGCAGCTACGTCACCGTGGCGGTGGGGTGCACCGGCGGTCAGCACCGCTCGGTCTACCTGGTGGAGCAGCTGGCGCGCGAGTTCGCCGGAGCCTGGACGGTCAAGCTGCGCCACCGCGAGCTGGACCACTGGGAAGCGGTCACGCCGACGCCAGTTCGTTGAGCCAGCTGCGCACCGGCGCAGGCAGCCCCATGCCGGCCCAATCCGCCGGCGAGGCCCAGCGTGCGTCGGGCCAATCGTCCGATGCCCCCACCCGCACGTGGGCCAGGTGCAGCATCAGTTCGCGGTGCGTGAGCGCATGGCCCCGCGCAGGCGGCCAGTCGATGGACGTGGCCCGGATACCCGCTGCGGCCACCGCGGCCAGCAGATCGGCCTCGTTCGCAAACACCGGCGGGGCGAACAGCCCCGACCAGATGCCCCGCGCGGGTCGCTGCACCAGGGCCACGGCACCGTCCGGACGCCACAGCGCCAGCAGGTACCAGCTTTCGTGCCGTCGCACCAGCTTGCGCGTGCGGCGGGGGAATTCGGCCTCACGGCCCTGCGCGTGGGCCTGGCAGTCGCGCGCGAGCGGGCACGCGGCACAGTCGGGGCGGCTGCGCGCGCACAGCCCGGCTCCCAGATCCATCAGGCCCTGCGTCCAGGCCACCATGTCGGCGTGGCTGGCGTCCGCATCCACCAGTGCCTGCACGCGGTCCCACAAGGTGCGCAACTCGCGCGCCGAGGCCAGGTCGCCTTCGAAGGCCAGCACACGCGAGAGCACCCGTTTGACGTTGCCGTCGAGTATGGACACACGCTCGCCAAAACAGAAGGCGGCAATGGCCGCCGCCGTGGACGGGCCTATGCCCGGCAGCTCGGCCAGTTCGGCCGCCGTGCGGGGAAACCGGCCATCGGGCCTGGCGGCCACCGCCTGGGCACAGCGGTGCAGGTTGCGCGCGCGGCTGTAGTAGCCCAGGCCGCTCCACAGCGCCAGCACGTCGTCCAGCGGTGCGGCGGCCAGTGCGGCTACGTCAGGGAACCGCGCCAGAAAACGGGGGAAATAGTCCAGCACCGTGGCCACCTGCGTCTGCTGCAGCATCACTTCAGAAAGCCATACGCGGTAGGGATCGTGCGTGCCCTGCCAGGGCAGGTGCTGACGCCCATGCTGGCGCTGCCAGCGCACCACGCGCTGGAACAGGCTGTGGTGTTCCATCAGGTGGCCGCTTCGGCTTCAGGCGCGGCCAGCAACTGCTCGCACAACTGCTGCAGTTGCGCCTCGGCTGCGCCCAGGTCGGCCTGCGCCGCCTGCAGCTCCTGGATGCGTTCATCCAGGCCACCGGCAGCCTGCTGGATGCGCCCGACCGCTTCGATGCGGCGGGCAAAGTTGCGGCGGCGTTCGCGCAACTGGCCGTCCAGCTGGGCCGCGGCCGACTTGTTCCACTGCTCCAGATCGGCCAGCGCGGCATCGAACACGCCCCGCAGCCGGGAGAACAGCGCGCGCGCCAGCCGTTCGGTGAATTCGGGCTGCGCCAGCTTGAGCATGTTGCTCAGGCCCAGGTACTGCAGGTGGTTGCGCTCGATGAGCGTGAGGTCTTCGGCGTGGCGTTTCAGATCGGGCGCCTCCGGCACCTGCAGCGTGAAACCGAACTCGGCGTTGAGCGACTTGAAGCTGCCCGCCAGCATGCCATGTATGGCCTCGCCCGCCGCCTGTGCCTGCCCCATGATGGCGCGCAGGCGGTCGAAACATTCGGCGTAGGTCTTGCGCAGGCCCAGCTTGATGCCGGGCTGCGTGAGCGCGTGGCCAAACTGCGCCACCTCGGCCTTGAGCACACCACTGCCCAGCATGGCCATGGCGGCCTTCAGTTCCTTCATGTGCACCGAGCGCACCGCCTGTATGCGCGCGCCGCTGGCATCGAACTCGGCCTGCTCCTGCTCGATGCGCAGCCGCATCTGCTTGATCACGGTGGCGTTCTTGCCGCGCAGGCCGTCCAGCTCCTGGGTCTGTTCCACCAGCTCGCGTTCGCGGGCACGCAGCATGCGGGCGGTCTCGGTGCGCAAGGCATCCAGGCTTTCCTGCACCGAACCCGACAGGATTTCACGCCGCTGGCTGAGCAACCCGTCGCTGAGCGCGCGTTCCAGGTCGGGCAGGCGGCTGGCGGCCAGCCTGGCCTCGTCCTGCTGAACCTTGGCCAGCAGGCCCTTCTGGGCGGACACGGCAATCACCTGCCCCGGCTCCAGGCCCAGCACCTGGGCCGTGGTTTCGCGCTGGCGCTGTATCTGGGCTTCGATGTATTCGGGCGTGCTGAGCTCGTCCCACAGCGTGTCGATCTTGTTGAGCACCACCAGCCGGGTGTCGCGGCGTTCGGCCGCCGGCGCCAGGTGCTCGCGCCAGATGGTCAGGTCGGACTTGCTCACGCCCGCATCGGCCGCCAGTATGAACACCACCGCGTGCGCCTGTGGCAGCAGGCTCACCGTCAGTTCGGGTTCGGCGCCAATGGCGTTGAGGCCTGGTGTGTCCAGTATCACCAGCCCCTGCTTGAGCAGCGGGTGCGCCATGTTGATGAGCGCGTGCCGCCAGCGCGGCACCTCGATCAGCCCGTCCGGGCCGGGCAGCGGGTTGTCTTCGGGCGATTCGTCGTGCCAGAACCCCAGCGCGCGGGCGGTGCCCTGGTCCACGCGGTTGACCTCGGCCACCTTCTCGATGGCCTGCGCCAGCTGCTCGGGGTCGTTCACATCCAGATCGGTGCGTTCCCACTGCTCGGGCGCGCCGCGCCACTCCATCAGCGACTGCGGCTGCAACCGCGTCTCTATGGGCAGCAGGCGTATGCAGGGCGGCAGGTCGGCGTCGTACCCCAGCTCGGTGGGGCACATGGTGGTGCGCCCGGCGCTGGCCGGCATGATGCGCCGGCCGTAACCGGCGAAGAACACCGCGTTGATCAGCTCGGACTTGCCGCGCGAGAACTCGGCCACGAAGGCCACCATCACCTTGTCGGCCCGCACCTGGTCCTGCAGCTTGTCCAGCCGGGCGGACACGCCGTCGTCCACCAGTTCGTGCTCGTCCAGCCAGCCCGACAGGTGCTTGAGCCGCTGGGCGAACTGGCGGCGCCAGGCGCCGTGTTGGTCGAATTCGTCGTTGAAAGTCATGGCCGGCTCAATATATAGCACTCAGGCCGGCTGGCAAACGGGGCAGAAGAAAGTGGAGCGCTGCCCCTGGCGCAAGGCCTTGATGGGCGTGCCACAGACCCGGCAGGGCTGGCCTTCGCGGTCGTAGACCATGGCGTCGAGCTGGAAGTAGCCACTTTCCCCGTTCGCGTTGCGGAAGTCGCGCAGCGTGCTGCCACCCAGTTCCAGCGCGCGCTGCAGCACCTGCCGCACCGCCGCGTGCAGCCGCGTGGCCTGGGCCCGTGTCAGGCGGCGCGCGCTGCGTGTGGGCCGTATCCCGGCCGCAAACAGCGCCTCGGACGCGTAGATGTTGCCCACGCCCACCACCACGTCGCCGGCCAGCAGCACCTGCTTGATGCTGGCGCGGCGTTCGCGCAGGGCGCGCCAGAAGCCTTCGGGCTCGAAGAAGATGTCCAGCGGCTCCACGCCCAGACCCTGCAGCAGCTTGCGCGCCACCGGGTCTTCCTCGCCAAGGGCAAACACGACCGCGCCAAAACGGCGCGGGTCGTGCAGGCGCAGCGTGCCGCGGTCGGTTTCCAGGTCGAAGTGGTCGTGTTTGCCGGGGGCTGGCGCGGCATCGTGCAGGCGCAGGCTGCCCGACATGCCCAGGTGCAGCAGCAGCAGGCCGCCGCTCAGGTCCATCAGCAGGTACTTGCCGCGCCGGCGCACGCCCAGCACCCGCTGACCCGCCAGTTGCCGGGGCTCGCACCCCAGCGGCCAGCGCAGCGGCTGGCCCAGGCGCACTGCGCGCACCTCGGCACCGGCTATGCGGTCGGCAAATCCAAGGCGGGTAACTTCGACTTCGGGCAATTCAGGCATGCGGAACCCTTGGAAACAGATGGGGTCTAGAGGCTTCAATTATCATGACCTGCATGAGCCCCAGCCGCCGCCTTCCCGGTCTCCCGCGCCCGCTGCGCCCCCTTGCTGCAGCCCTGGCGCTCAGCCTGCCGGGCGCCCTGGCACTGGCCCAGTCCCCAGCCCCCGCCGATGCCCCAGCCACGCAGCAGGCCTCACCGCCCGCCTCGTCGGCCCTGGACGCGCCGCTGTTCTACCAGCTGCTGCTGGGTGAACTGAACGTGCGCGGCGGCGACGGCGGCGCAGGCTATTCGCTCATGCTCGACGCCGCCCGGCGCACCCAGGACCCGCTGTTGTTCCGCCGCGCGGTGGACATCGCACTGCAAGGCCGTGCGGGTGATGCCGCCCTGGTGGCCGCGCGGGCCTGGTCCGACACCCTGCCCCAGTCGCAGGACGCCTACCGCACCCAGTTGCAGATCCTGCTGGCACTGAACCGGCCGGCAGAGACCCAGGTGCCGCTGGAGCGGGTGCTGGCGCTGTCTCCGGCTGCCGGCCGCGAAGAACTCATCAACGCCATTCCGCAGACCTACGCCCGCGTGGCCGACAAGGCCCTGGCCCTGCGCGTGGCCCGCGAAGCCCTGGCGCGTGACCTGGCCGGCGGCCCACACGCCGCCGCCGCCTGGACCACGGTGGGCCGCATGGAACTGGCGCGCGACGCCCGGGATGCTGCGCTCGACGCCGCACGGCGCGGCCAGGCTGCCGACCCCGCCAACCGCCTGCCGGTGCTGCTGGCGCTGCAACTGATGGAGCAGGACGTGACCGGCGCCGAGGCCGTGGTCACCCGCTACCTGGGCGGCACGCCGCCCGACGCGGCCAACATGCGGCTGGCCTACGCCCGCACGCTGCTGGACATGCAGCGCCTGAACGATGCCCGCCAGCAACTGGAACAGTTGACACGGCAACCCGGTGGCCCGGCCGAAGCCTGGCTGGTGCTGGGCGGCCTGCAGGTGCAGAACAACCAGGCCCGCGAAGCCCAGGCCACGCTGGAAACCTACCTGCAACGGGTGAGCGGCGAATCGGGCGAGACGGCCCAACGCGCCCGCACCCAGGCCTACCTGCTGCTGGCGCAGGCCGCCGAGAAGCAGAAAGACTACGCCGCTGCCGGCCGCTGGCTGGACCGCGTCGAGAACCCCGGCGAGGTGCTGGCCGTGCAGCTGCGCCGCGCCTCGCTGCTGGCACGCCAGGGCAAGCTCGACGAGGCCCGCGCGCTGATCCGCGCCCAGCCCGAGCGGCTGCCCTCCGACGGCCGCGCCAAGCTGATGGCCGAGGCCCAGCTGGTGCGCGACCTGGGCCAGTACCAGCTGGCCTACGAGGTGTACACCCGCGCCGCCGCACGGTTCCCCGACGACGCCGACGTGGCCTACGAACAGGCCATGATGGCCGAAAAGGCCGGCCGCGCCGACGAGATGGAACGCATCCTGCGCCAGCTCATGGCCCGCCAGCCCGACCACCACCACGCCTACAACGCGCTGGGCTACTCGCTGGCCGACCGCAACCTGCGGCTGCCCGAGGCCAAGGCGCTGATACAGAAGGCGCTGGAATTCGCGCCCGGCGACCCCTACATCCAGGACAGCCTGGGCTGGGTGGAATTCCGCATGGGCAACACCGCCGAGGCGCTGCGCATCCTGCAGGAAGCCTACGGCAAACGCCCCGATGCCGAGATCGCCGCCCACCTGGGCGAAGTGCTCTGGGTCGCTGGCCAGCGCGATCGCGCACGCAGCATCTGGCGCGAAGGCCTGCTGCTCAACCCCGACAACGACACCCTGAAGGAAACGCTGCGGCGCTTCCAGGTCGCCCAACCGTGACCGCCTGGCCGATCCCGCTGCGCCTGCCGCTGGCCGGCCTGCTGCTGGCACTGCTCACCGCCTGTGCCACACCGCCACGTGATGCCGACCTTGCAGACGGCAACGTCTGGCAGGGCCGGCTGGCCCTGCAGGTGGACGGCCAGCCACCCCAGTCCCTGTCGGCCGGTTTCGAATTGCGCGGCGACCCGCAGGTGGGCGAACTGGCCTTGAGCAGCCCGCTGGGCCAGGTGCTCGCCGTGGCCGACTGGGGCCCTGCCGGCGCGCGGCTGCGCCAGGGTGGCAGCGAACGGCGCTTTGCCAGCGTGGACGACATGACCACCGAACTGACCGGCACCGCCCTGCCCCTGGCCGCGCTGTTTGCCTGGCTGCGTGGCCAGGCCGATGCCCCGCCCGGCTGGGAGGTCGATCTGAGCGCTCACGCCGAAGGCCGGGTGGTGGCGCGGCGCCTGGCACCGCCGCCGCAGGCCGAGCTGCGGCTGCGCTTTGCCACACCATGAACGCCGCCCCCCTGGAGCGCCTGCACGGCGTGCCGGCACCCGCCAAGCTCAACCTGTTCCTGCACCTCACCGGTCGGCGGCCCGACGGCTACCACCTGCTGCAGTCGGTCTTCATGCTGATCGACTGGTGCGACACCCTGCATTTCGACCTGCGCCGCGACGGCCAGTTGCACCGCACCGACACCGGCCAGGCCGTGCCCGACAACGACCTGGTGCTGCGCGCGGCCCGGACCCTGCGCGAACACACCGGCTGCACGCTGGGCGCCGACATCGTGCTGGACAAGCGCCTGCCCATGGAAGCCGGCCTGGGTGGCGGCTCCAGCGACGCGGCCAGCACGCTGGTCGCGCTCAACCGCCTCTGGGGCCTGGGGCTCGCGCGCCCCGAACTGGCCCGCCTGGGCCTGCAGCTCGGTGCGGATGTGCCCTTCTTCATTGGTGGTCGCAACGCCTGGGTGGAAGGCGTGGGCGAGCGTCTCACACCCATCGATGTGCCGCCGGCCCGTTTTGTGGTGCTCAAGCCGTCGCGGGGGGTTTCCACGCGGGACATCTTTTTGGCCGAGGACTTAAAACGCGACACAATTACTGCTACAATGGCGAGCTTTGCTGCACACGGTATCGTGTTTGGTCACAACGACTTGCAGCCCGTGGCCGAAAAAGCCTGTCCCGAGATCCGCGAGGCGCTCGACTGGCTGGCCCAGCAGGGACTCAGTCCCCGCATGACGGGCTCCGGTAGTGCCGTGTTTGCGCAGATGCTGCCCGGTGTGAGGCTGGCCCAGGCCCCCGAACACTGGACACTGCGCGAATGCAGCAACATGGATGTCCATCCATTGCGCGACTGGTGTGACGGTTAGAATCGCCGCCTGTCGTGCACTCGATGTGCAGCCAGCGACGCATGAAGGTTGAACGCCGTTGAGGCGGTCGACCTGTGTAGGGGAGTCGCCAAGTTGGTTAAGGCACCGGATTTTGATTCCGGCATGCGAGGGTTCGAGTCCTTCCTCCCCTGCCAAACCTGTTTCTGAACAAGCGGCCCGGTGGCCGCTTGTTTCATTGAGTACCGCCGCACACCGTCCACCGTCGGGAACCGCCATGCAAGCGCAATCACCGGATTTCATGATCTTCACGGGCAACGCCAACCCGGTGCTGGCTGCCGAGATTGCCCAGCACCTGGGCACCACGCTGGGCGCTGCCAATGTCGGGCGCTTCTCCGATGGCGAGGTCACGGTCGAAATCACCCAGAACGTGCGCGCCCGCCACGTCTTCGTGATCCAGTCCACCTGCGCGCCCACCAACGAGAACCTGATGGAGCTGCTCATCATGGTCGACGCGCTCAAGCGCGCCTCGGCCGAGC
>VFQP010002183.1_pt1 | contig 22691 bp, 22 predicted proteins | sample 3512351 | NCBI WGS metagenome assembly VFQP01 (sample SAMN10412372, study PRJNA504923) | tailings metagenome | isolation source: Relicate 1 Philex TSF1 revegetated site | place: Philippines: Tuba, Benguet | collected 2017-08-29
CCAGAGCTCCTTGTTCTCCATGTAGATCACCGGGTCCTCGCCGCGCAGGGCCTGGGTCAGCATGCTGTAGTTGTCCTGCGGCGTGGCCGGGCACATCACCACCACGCCGGGCAGGTGGGCGAACCAGGCCTCGAGGCTTTGCGAGTGCTGCGCGGCCGAGTTGGCCCACAGGCCGATGGGCATGCGCATGACCAGCGGCACGCGGCCCTGGCCGCCGAACATGTAGCGGTTCTTCGCGGCCTGGTTGACGATCTCGTCCATGCCGCAGAGCGCGAAGTCGACCACGCGCATCTCGACCACGGGGCGCATGCCGACCAGGGCCATGCCCACGCCAGCGCCCACGATGGTGGCCTCGGAAATCGGCGTGTCGATCACGCGCTCGGCGCCGAAGCGGGCCTGCAGGCCCTTGTACTGCTGGAAGATGCCGCCCCGGCCCACGTCTTCGCCCATCACCACCACGCGCGGGTCGTCGCGCATCGCGTTGGCCACGGCGAGCACGGCCGCTTCGGCATAGGTCATGCGGGTCACAGCCATGCGCCGGCTCCGGTGGTTTGAATGTCGGTGTAGGCCGCGGCCACGTCGGGCGGCGGCGAGGCGTCGGCAAAGGCCACGGCGTCGTCGATCTCGGCCTGCACCTCGGCGTCGATGGCGTCGAGCTGCGCGGCGCTCACGCCGCTGGCCAGCGCACGCGCGCGGGCGCGCTTGAGCGGGTCGGCGTCGAGCGCACCCTGCAGGTCTTGCGGGTCGCGGTAGCCCTGGGTGTCCACCGACACGTGGCCGCGCACGCGCCAGGTGAGGGCGTGCAGCAGCTGCGGGCCTTCGCCCCCGCGCACCTTCGCCACCAGGCGCTCGGCCATCGCCGACACGGCCTCCACGTCGTTGCCGTCCACCGTTTCGCTGGGCACGCCGAGCGCGTTGGCGCGCGCCGCCACGCCCGGGCCGGCGGTGAGGCCGGCGGTGCTGGTGGTGGCCGAGTAGCGGTTGTCTTCGCAGACGAAGAGCACCGGCAGGCGGTACACCGCGGCCCAGTTGAGCGCTTCCAGGAAGGGCCCGCGGTTGATCGCGCCGTCGCCGAAGAAGCAGGCCACCACGTTGGGCTTGCCCTGCAGCTTGAGCGCGTGCGCCGCGCCGCAGGCGATCGGCAGCCCCGCGGTGACCACACCGTTGGCGCCCAGCATGCCGACCGAAAAGTCGGCGATGTGCATGGAGCCGCCCTTGCCGCCGTTGCTGCCATCGGCGCGGCCGAACAGCTCGGCCATCATGCGGCGCACGTTGCCGCCCTTGGCCAGCGTGTGGCCGTGGCCGCGGTGGGTGCTGGTGAGCAGGTCTTCGCGCCGCAGGTGGGCGCACACGCCGGCGGCCACCGCTTCCTGCCCGATGGACAGGTGCAGCGGGCCGCGCACCTTGGCGCGCTCGTCCACCTTGGCGCCGAGCACGCCCACGCCGCCCTGGCTGGCCACTTCGGCCGCGAGTTCAAAGGCGCGGATGCGCGCCATGGTCCGGTAAAGATCGATCATGGGGAACGGGTCGGTCAGAGGGCGACGGTGGAGATCCAGGGCACGGCCGCGATCACCAGCACGCCGACCATCAGGGCCACGAGGTAGGGCCAGATCGCGCCGATGACCTCGTCGGGCGGGGCATCGCCGATGCGGCAGGCGATGTAGAAGCCCACGCCGATGGGGGGCATCATCAGGCCCACGTTCATCGCGCACACGATGACCATCGAGTAGTGGATGTCGTGGATGCCGAGCTTGCGCGCGATGGGAAACATGATGGGCGCGAGCAGCAGCACCGCGGGCAGGCCTTCGAGCAGGCAGCCCAGGATCACGAACACCACGATGGTCACCGCCATGAAGGCGATCCAGCCGCCGGGCAGGGTGGTGAGGAAGGTGGAGAGCTGCTGCACCACGCCGCTTTGCGTGATCGACCAGGCCATGGCCGAGGCCGCGCCCAGCACCAGCAGCACCACGCCCGAGAGCGCGGCGGTTTCCACCAGCATGTCGTAGAACTTGCGCAGGCCGATGCCGCCGTACATGACCTGGCCCACGAACAGCGCGTAGACCACGGCCACGGTGGAGACCTCGGTGGCGGTGGCCACGCCTTCGCCCACCGCGGTGCGGATCAGGAAGGGCAGGGCCAGCGCGGGCGCGGCGATCAGCAGGAAGCGGCCCACGAGCTTCATGGGTGCGCGTTTCGCGCCGTGCATGTTCTCGTGGCGGGCCTTCCAGCGCGCGAGCACCAGCAGCATCAGCAGCAGCACCATGGCGATCACGAAGCCGGCCTGGAACAGGCCCGCGATGGACACGCCCGCGACCGCGCCGAGCACGATCAGCACGATGCTGGGCGGCACGGTGTCGGCCATGGCCGCGCCGGTGGCCAGCAGGGCCACCATCTCGCGCGGCTTGTGGCCGCGGCGCTTCATTTCGGGGAACAGCGCCGGCGCCACGGTGGCCATGTCGGACACCTTGGAGCCCGAGATGCCCGAGACGATGAACAGCGAGCCCAGCAGCACGTAGGACATGCCGGCCTTGATGTGCCCCAGCAGCGAGGCCAGGAAGTCGACGATGGCCTTGCCCATGCCGGTGGCGTCGAGCACGCAGCCCAGCAGCACGAAGATCGGCACCGAGACCAGCACCAGGCTGGACATGCCTTCGTCCATGCGCCCGATCACCACGCTCAGCGGCACGTGGGTGCTGAAGGCCAGGTAACACACCGCGCCGATGCCGAAGCAGAACGCGATCGGCACGCCCGCCACCAGGCACACGGCCACGAAGCCGATCAGGAAGATGGCGATGTTGGTGGTGCCCAGCTTCATGAGCTGCGGCGACAGCGCCCAGCAGGCCGCGGCGATCGCGGCCACCAGCACCACCGCGAGCGCGAGCTCGGTCTTGCGCACGGTGCGGCCGGCGTAGAGCAGGATCAGGCCGAGCATGGCGATGAAGCCAAAGGCGATCGAGGCCACGCGAAAGCTGTTGGGCAGGTCGAGCGCGGGCGTGTGGATGAACCACTCGTCCTTGGCGTATTCGACGGCCGAGGGGATCAGCGCCACCAGCATCGCGGCCATGGCCATGAGCGCGAAGGCGTGCACGAACGAGCGCACGCGTTCGGGCATGAGGTCGACGAAGAGCGCCAGCCGCAGGTGCTCGTTGCGGTGCACGGCGATGGCCGCGCCCAGCATGGTGAGCCAGATGAAGCAGATCGACACCACCTCGTCCGACCACACCAGCGGCTTGCCGAACACGTAGCGCGAGATCACGGCCGTCAGCAGCAGCACCGTGATGGTCAGCATCAGCAGCGCCGCGACGGCTTCGAAGGGGCGCAGCCACAGCGGGCTCTTGCGCGTGTCGGCGGGCGTGGCGCCCTCCAGGGCGTCACCGCCCGAAGGCGGCGACCCGGCGGTCATTTGGCTCATAGGAATCTCGAAAGTGGCGCGCGCCCGGGTCGAACCGCGAGGCACCACGGATCCGGCTCCGCCGGTCCGTCGGTGCCGCCCCCCTGGTCAGGGGGGACGCGCGCAGCGCGGCGGGGGGTCAGCCCAGCTTCCCGGTGTGCTTCTCGAGCACCGCCCAGGCTTCGTCGCCGAACTTGGCCTTCCACTCGCTGTAGAAGCCGGCGCTGCGCAGCTTGTCGCGGAAGGGCGCGGTGTTGGGCGTGTTGAAGACGATGCCCTTGGCCGTGAGGTCTTTCTGCAGCGTGGCTTCGTTGGCCGCCACGTCCACGCGCTCTTTCATCGCGGCGTCGTTCAGGTGTTTGGTGACGATGTCGCGGATGTTGGGCGGCAGGCGGTCCCAGGCGCGCTTGTTGATCAGCGTCCAGAAGCCGTCCCACATGTGGTTGGTGATCGAGCAGTACTTCTGCACCTCGTGCAGCTTGAAGTTCGAGATCACGGCGAACGGGTTTTCCTGGCCGTCCACGACCTTGGTCTGCAGTGCGGTGTACATCTCCGACGCGTTGATCGAGGTCGGCGCCGAGCCGAAGGCCTTGAACATCGAGGTCCACATCGGCGACACCGGCACGCGGATCTTGAAGCCTTCGAGGTCGGCCGGGGTCACGATGGGCTTGGTCGACGTGGTGATCTGGCGGAAGCCGTTGTCCCAGATCTTGTCGAGCGCCACCAGGTTGACCTTGGCGATCTGCGCGCGGATGTAGGCACCGACGTCGCCGTCCATGGCCTTCCACACCGCGTCGTAGTTGGGGAACGCGAAGCCCAGGCCGTTGAGCGCGGTCTGCGGCGTGAGCGTCGACAGGATCAGGCCCGAGAGGTTGAACATCTCGACGCCGCCCGAGCGCAGCTGGCTCAGGGTGTCGGTGTCGGAGCCGAGCTGGTTGCTGGGGAACAGCTGGATCTCCATGCGGCCGTTGGTTTCCTTGCGGATCGCCTCCACCGCTTCCTTGGCGCGCACGTTCATGGGATGCGCGGGCGGCTGGTTGTTGGCGTACTTGAAGGTGAACTCGGCGCTCTGGCCATACGCCATCTTCAGCGGCGCGGCCACGCTGGCCGCGGCGATGCCGGTGGCCTTGATGAGGGTGCGGCGGGAAAAGGTCATCGATGTCTCCTCGTTGGGTTCTGCGGGCGGGGAAAGGGGGCTCAGGATACGGGCGCGGCGGCCGGAATGTCGAACAGCTTGGGCATGAACAGGCCGCTGGCGAGGTAGCCGCCGTCCACGCCGAGGGTCTGCCCGGTGATGAAGGCGGCGGCCTCGCTGCAGAAGAACAGCACCGCGGCCGAGACCTCCTGCGGCGAGCAGAAGCGCTGCATGGGGCACACGTCCTGGTAGGTGCTGGCCTTGGAGCTGCCGTGCAGCGAGCGCAGCATGGGCGTGTCCACGAAGCCGGGCGCGATGGCGTTGACCGTGACGCCCTGGGCCGCGACCTCGATCGCGAACTGGCCGGTCATGGCGATGAGCGCGGCCTTGGAGCTGCCATAGGCGAGGCGCCCCGTGCCCGCGCGCACGCCGCTGATGGACGAGACGTTCACGATGCGGCCCCAGCGCTGCGCCTGCATGGCGGGCAGCACGCGCTGCGTGAGCAGCATGGGCGCGGTGACGTTGACGGCCAGCGTGGTGTTCCATTGCGCGAGCGTCACGTCGCGCGCGGGCGTGGTCGAGACGATGCCCGCGTTGTTCACGAGGATGTCGACCTGGCCCACGCGCGCGAGCAGCGCGTCCATGCCGGCCGCGAGGGCCTGGGCATCGGCGAGGTCGAACACGAAGGCCTGGGCGCGGCCGCCCTCGGCCGTGATGGCCTGGGCCGCGGCCTCGGCCGCGGGGCCGTTGCGGTCCACGATGCAGACCATGGCGCCCTGCTCGGCGAGGTCGTGCGCGATCTGCAGGCCGATGCCGCTGGCCGCGCCGGTGATCAGGGCCACCCGTTGTTGGTGCTGCTTAGGGTTGTCCATCTCGCCCTTGTGAGGTTGAATGTCCAGAATGTGAATCAAGTGGAGCGATGGTGGCAGCAGCGCTCTGAATGGCGTCCCAGGGAAACCCTGAATGGGCCTGCAAAAGCGGTTCACATGGTGGATCACTTGCTGCGGGTTTTCACCGACATGAATGCACCTGAACTACCGGCCGGCGACACGCCCGGCGCGCAGACCCTGCGGCGGGGCCTGTCCATCCTCAAGCTGCTGGCGCGCCACCAGCCCGATGGGCTGCGCATCGGCGAGATCGGCCGCCGCCTGGGCCTGAGCAAGGCCACGGCGGTGCGGCTCACGCACACCCTGGCCGACGAGCGCTTCGTGGTGCACGACCCGGCCTCGCGCTGCTACCGGCTCGGGCCCGAGTCCTTCGTGGTGGGGCTGGCGGCCGAGCCCAGCTACTCGTTGCAGCGCCTGGCCACGGCCTCGCTGCGCGCGCTCGCGCTCGAAACCGGCGACTGGGTGTTCTTCTCGGTGGTGCAGGGCATGGAGGTGATCTGCCTGTCGCGCGAGACGGGGCATGGCCCCATCCCCAGCGACGCGCTGCGCCTGGGCGACCGCCACCCGCTGGGCGTGGGCGCGGGCGGGCTGGCCATTCTGGCGGCGCTGCCCGACGACGAGGTGGAACAGGCGCTGCAGGTGAACGGCGCGCACATCGACAAGAACTACCCGAAGTCGCCGGTGGCGGTGATCCGCCACCTGGTGGCCGAAACGCGCGAGCGCGGCTACGCGGTGATCCCCGGCATCGTGGTGCCGGGCTACTGGGCATTGGGTGTACCGCTGGTGCAGCGCGACGGCCGGCCGGTGGGCGCGATCGTGCTGGTGGCGAGCGAGTCGCGCCTGCACCCCACGCGGCGCGCCGCGCTGGGCGACCGCATGCTCGCGATCGCGCGCGACCTCATGAGCCGCGCGGAGCAGGGCGCGGCGGCCTGAGCGCGCCGGGCGGCGTGTGGGGGCTTGCCGCTAAGCTCCTCGCATGGACGCCCTGATCGCTGCCGCCGCGCGGGCCTTGTCGGCCGGCGACCCGCTGGCCGCACTGCAGCGCGTGGCCCTGCGCGAAGACCCGCCCGCGCTCGCGCTGCGCGGCATCGCCATGGCGCAGTTGGGCGAACTGGTGCGGGCGCGCGAGCTGTTGCGCCGCGCGGCGCGGGCCTTCGGTGCGCGCGAGACCGTGGCGCGTTCCCGCTGCGTGGTGGCCGAGGCCGAGGTGGCGTTGGCCCTGCGCGAGCCGGGCGGGCCGCCGCGCGCCCTGCTGGCGGCCTGTGCCGCGCTGCGCGTGCGCGGCGACACCGCCAACGCAGGCCAGGGCCACCTGATCGCGGCGCGGCGCGCGCTGCTGCTGGGGCAACTGGGCGAGGTCCGCGAGCAGCTCGCGCAAGCGCGTGCGCTCGACCTGCCGCCGCTGGCCAGCGCGGTGATGGAGCTGGTGGCCGCCGAACTCGCGCTGCGCTCGCTGCAGACCCGCGCTGCGCGCGAGGCGCTGATCCGCGCGCATGCCGCGGCCCAGGTGGCCGCGGTGCCGGCCCTGCTGGCCGAGGTGCGCGCGCTCGCGGCCGAGCTCGACCGGCCGGCCGCGCGCTGTGTCGACGCGCGCGGCGAACAGGCCTTGCGGCTCGATGGCGTCGAGGCCTTGCTGGCCTCGCGCGCGCTGGTGGTCGACGCCTGCCGCCACGGCCTGAGCGCGGGCGCGGCCTGGCGGCCGCTGGCGGGCAGGCCGGTGCTGTTTGCGCTCGCGCAGACCCTGGCCGAGGCCTGGCCGGCCGACGTGCCGCGCGAGGCGCTGATCGCGCGCGCGTTCCGCCAGCGCGTGACCGACGAGACGCACCGCGCGCGGCTGCGGGTGGAGATCGGCCGGCTGCGCGCGCTGATCGCGCCGGTGGCGGGCATTGCGGCCACGCCGCGCGGCTTCGTGCTGCGGCCCGAAGGCGATCGGCCCGTGGCGTTGCTGCTGCCGCCGCTGGCGGGCGAAGGGGCCGCGCTGCAGGCCTTGCTGGCCGATGGTGCGGCCTGGTCGAGCGCGGCGCTCGCGCAGGCCCTGGGCGCGAGCCAGCGCACGGTGCAGCGCGCGCTCGCCGCGCTCGAAGCGCAGGGCCGGGCGCGCGCGGTGGGGCGCTCGCGCGCGCGGCGCTGGCTCGCGCCGCCGCTGTCGGGTTTCACGACGATCTTGTTACTCCCCGCGGCGCTCTCGCCTGACTAGAGTGGCTTCACCGCGCCACCCCGGCGCATTCACGGAGAGACACCATGAGCCGCAACACCCCGACCCAACCGGCGCAGATCGTGCGCGAATACGGCCCCTTCGACGGCACCGCGGTGCACGGCGTCACGCACGACGGCCGGCACGTGTGGGCCGCGCTCGGCCCCTGCCTGGTGGCCATCGACCCGGCCAGCGGTGAGACCGTGCGCACGCTCGCGCGGCCCGGTGACGCCGGCACCGCCTTCGACGGCCGCCACCTCTACCAGATTGCCGAGGCGCGCATCGACAAGATCGATCCCGCCGATGGCCGTGTGCTGGCCTCCATTCCTGCGCCGGGCCAGGGCGCCGACTCGGGCATGGCCTGGGCCGAAGGCAGCCTGTGGGTGGGCCAGTACCGCGAGCGCAAGATCCACCAGATCGACCCCGAGACCGGCGCCATCCTGCGCACCATCGAATCGGACCGCTTCGTCACCGGCGTCACCTGGGTCGATGGCGAGCTCTGGCACGGCACCTGGGAGGGCGACGACAGCGAGCTGCGCCGCCTGGACCCGGCCGATGGCGCGGTGCTGCAGCGGCTGCAGATGCCTGCGGGCGTGGGCGTGAGCGGGCTGGAGTCCGACGGCGGCGACCTGTTCTATTGCGGCGGCGGCAGCAGCCAGCGCGTGCGTGCGGTGCGCCGCCCGCGGGGCTGAGGGGCGCGCTCAGGCCTCGGCGTCGTCGGCCACCACCACGCGCAGGTGTGTCGTGGCGCGGGCCAGGTCCTCGGGCAGCGGGCGATCCACCACCAGCACCTGCACGTCGGCCCAGGCCAGGCTGGTGATGAGGCCGGGCGCGTAGAACTTGCTCGCGTCCGCCACCACCATCACCGTGCCGGCGTGCGGGGCCACGGCCTGCTTGAACTCGACCTCGAAGGGGTCGAAGTCGAGGCAGCCACCGCGCGGATTGAGCGCGGCCACCGAGGCGATGAAGAAGTCGGGGTGGAGCTGGCCCGCGAAGCGCAGCGCGTTGGCACCGGCCAGCGTCATGTCGGCGCTGCGCAGCGTGCCGCCGGGCAGCATCACGCTGTGGCGGTCGCCGCTTTGTGCGAGCGTGCGCGCCACCTCGAGCGAGGGCGTGGCCACGGTGAGGCCGCGGCGCTCGGCCAGGGCCTCGGCCACGAAGCAGGCGGTGCTGCTGTTGTCGAGCACCAGGCTCGCGCCGTCGGGCAGCAGCGCTGACACCGCGCGCGCGAGCCGGCGTTTGGCGCCCACGTTGCTGCGCAGGCGCAGCTGGAAAGGCGACTCCTGGACCGCGCGGTGCAGGCTGACGCCACCATGGAATTTCTCCACCACGCCCTCGTCGGCCAGGGCCGCGAGGTCGCGCCGCACGGTTTCGCCCGACACGCCCAGGCGCTGCGCGAGCTCCACGGTGGTGATGGTGGGGGTGGCGCGCAGGATCTCGACGATGCGTTCCTGGCGCGCGCTCAACACGGGGGTGGTGCCCATGCTCAGGCCCCCCGCTCGGTGAGCAGCGCGCCGCTGCGGCTGTCGAAGGCGCGCAGGCGCGAGAGCTCGGGCGTGAGCACGATGGGCTGCTCGGTGTCGAGCACCGCGTCGGCCGCGGTGCGCACCAGCACCTCGGCACCGCCCACGCGGATCTGCGCGTAGGCCTCGGCGCCCAGGCGCTCGACGCGCTGCACCACACCGCTCCAGTGCAGCGGCGCGGCGGGCGCGTGGTGCGAGAGCGTCAGCTCCTCGGGCCGCAGGCCGAGCACGGTGCCGGGCTGCAGCGCGGCTTCGCCGTAGCGCGCCTGGAGCCAGGCGCGGCCGTCGGCGGCGTCGTCGGGCACGGTCAGGAAGTTCATCTCGGGCGAGCCGATGAACGAGGCCACGAAGCGCGTGCCGGGCTGGCGGTAAACGTCCATGGGCGCGCCCACCTGCTGCAGCCGGCCGCGGTCCATCACCGCGATGCGCGTGCCCAGGGTCATGGCCTCGACCTGGTCGTGCGTGACGTAGACGATGGTGATGCCGAGTTCGGTGTGCAGCTTCTCGAGCTCGCCGCGCATGTGGGTGCGCAGCTTGGCGTCGAGGTTGGAGAGCGGCTCGTCGAACAGGAAGACCTTGGGCTTGCGCACCAGCGCGCGCCCGATTGCCACGCGCTGGCGCTGCCCGCCCGAGAGCGCGTTGGGCCGGCGCTGCAGCAGGTCGGTGATCTGCAGGCGCTGCGCGGCTTCGTTCACGCGCTGGTCGACCTCGGCGCGCGAGAGGCGGCTGGTGCGCAGCAGGCCGAAGGCCATGTTCATGTAGACCGTCATGTGCGGGTAGAGCGCGTACGACTGGAACACCATGGCGATGTCGCGCTCGTGCGGCTCGGCGTGGGTCACGTCGCGCCCGCCGATGAGCAGGCGGCCTTCGCTGATGCTTTCGAGGCCCGCGATCATGCGCAGGGTGGTCGACTTGCCGCAGCCCGACGGCCCGACGAGGACCATGAATTCGCCCGCCTGCACCTCGAGGTCGAGGTGGTCGACGGCCACGTGGTCGGGGTAGCGCTTGCAGATGCCTTGGAGCGAGATGGCGGCCATGGTGTTCGGTGGGTGAGGGTTGAAGCTTATTTCAGGCCGGCGTGCATGAAGCTGTCGACGAAACGGCGCTGGAAGATCAGGAACAGCAGCATCAGGGGCGCGATGACCACCATGGTGGCGGCCATCAGGCGCGGCCAGTCGGCGCCGCTGTCGGCCTTGGCGAGCAGGCCCAGGCCGATCGGCAGGGTGCGCACCGATTCGCTGTTGGTCACGAGCAGCGGCCACATGTAATCGTTCCAGTGGGTCACCACGGAGATCATGCCGAAGGCCACCAGCGTGGGCTTGACCAGCGGCAGGTACACGTGCCACAGCGTGGCCCAGTGGCCGCAGCCGTCGAGCCGCGCGGCGTCGGCCAGTTCGGTGGGTACCTGGCGGAAGGCCTGGCGCAGCATGAAGGTGCCGTAGCCGCTGGCGATGAAGGGCACCATCAGCGCCCACAGGCTGTTCATGATGCCGAGCTCGCGCACGGTGATGAAGTTGGTGAGGAAGGTGGCGTAGATGGGGAACATCACCTGCAGCAGGAACAGGCCGAAGAGCAGGTCGCGCCCGGGGAAGCGCAGCCGCGCGAAGGCGTAGGCCGCGAGCGTGATGGTGGTGAGCTGCGCCAGCAGGATGCCGCCCGTGACCATGAGCGAGTTCAGCAGGTAGGTGCCGAAGGGCGCCACCGCGAGCGCGGCCGGGTAGTTGGACCATTGCAGCGCCTGCGGCAGCAGGCCGGCCGCGGGGTCGAAGATCTCGGCGCGGGTCTTGAACGAGGTGAGCAGCATCCAGGCCAGCGGGCTCAGCCACAGCAGCATGGCCGGCAGCAGCAGCCAGTGCATCCAGCTCGACCGCGAAAAGGGTTTCGGTGTGCTCATGCTCAGCGCCCCAGGTAGTGCACGCGGCGGCCCAGCGTCGCGGCCACGATCGCGATCAGACCGCCCACGACCAGCAGCAGGATGTTGGCCAGCGCCGAGGCGGTGCCGATGTCCTGGAACTGGAAGGCGTTCTGGTAGATGTAGAAGGTGAGCACGTTGGTCGCGTCGGCCGGTCCGCCCTGCGTCATCACGAACACGTAGTCGAAGATCTGGTAGGAGTGCAGCACGCCGATCACCACCACGAAGTACAGCGTGGGCGAGATCAGCGGCACCGTGATGTGCACCAGTTGCCGGAAACCCGAGACGCCGTCGAGGCGCGCCGCTTCGTACAGGTCGCGCGGCACCAGTTGCAGCGCGGCGAGCAGGATCAGCATGAAGTAGCCCGCGTACTTCCAGATGCTCATGAAGATGATGGCCGGCAGCGCCCAGCGCTTGTCGTAGAGCCATTCGAGCTTGGGCAGGCCCAGGAAATCCATGAGCCCGTTGATGGGCCCGTAGCCCGGGGCATAGAGGAACACCCAGACCATGCCCGCGGCCACCGAAGGCACCATGACCGGGTAGAAGAACACCGAGCGGTAGAGCGCGGTGCCGCGCAGCTGGCGGTCCAGCGCCACCGCCAGCAGCAGCGCCAGGCCGATCGAGGTCGGCACGGTGACCACCATGTAGACCACGGTGTTGCGCAGCGAGGTCCAGAACAGCTCGTCGTGCCAGAGGCGCTGGTAGTTCTCCCAGCCGACGAAGAAGCGCTCGGGCGAGCCGAGCTGTACGTCGTGGAAGCCGTAGACGATCGATCGCAGGATGGGCCAGTAGGTGAAGGCCATCAGGAACAGCAGCGAGGGCGCGAGCATGACCACCGCGGTGGCCAGCTCGCGCCGCCGCTGGCGTTTCCACGCCAGCGGCTCGGCGCCCGGGGAGTCGGCGGGGAGCTGGTTCATGGCCGGATCAACCGCGGCGGCGCGACAGGCGCTGGATCTCGAGGTTGGACTTGGCCGTGGCCTCGCGCAGCGCGGCGTCGGGCTTGAGGTCGCCGGCCAGGGTGCGGTCGATGGCGCTCTGCAGGTGCGCGCGCACCTTGTGGTAGCCCGGCACCTGCAGGAAGGCGCCCGCCACCTCGGCGGTCACGAAGGCCGAGCGCGACTCGGGCACCTTGGCCACGTGGGCCTTGAGCACCGGCGTTTCCCACGAGGACTTGCGCGCCGCGAGGTAGCCGGTGTCGATGCACCACTGGGCCTGGTTGGCGGTGTTGGTCATCCAGCGCGCGAAGGTCCAGGCGGCGCGCTTGTGCGCGTCGGGCAGCTGGCGCGCGATGAGGATCGGGCCGCCGCCCATGGTGGAGCCGAGCTGCTTGCCCTTGGGCATGGGTGCCACGCCCACCGGGAACGAGGCCGACTTGAGGATGTTGGTCATCGAGCCCGTGGAGTGGTAGAGCATGGCGGTGCGCCCGGCCATGAAGTCGTTGGCCGAGCTCTCCCAGGTGGAGGCCGCGGGCATGTTCTTCGCGGCCGCCATGCGCTGCCAGAACTCCAGCGCGTTCACGCTCTCGGGCGCGTCGAAGTTCACCTTGTCCTTGGTCCAGAAAACCAGGCCGTTCTGGCGCACGAAGCTCTCGAAGATCCAGTCGTGCCAGCCGCCGCCGATGGTCAGGCCCCACTGCGAGACGGTGTCGCCCTGGCGCACGGTGAGTGCCTTGGCCGCGGCTTCGAGCTCGGTCCAGGTGGTGGGCGCGGCCTTGATGCCGGCCTTCTCGAACGCGGCCTTGTTGTAGTAAAGCACCGGGGTGCTGCACTGGAAGGGCAGGCCGTAGAGCTTGTTGTCGGACATGCAGGTGCCGAGGAAGCCGGGGATGAAGTCCTGGAACACGTCGTCGGCCTTGGCCAGTGCGGTCACGTCTTCGAGCGCGTTCATGTCGAGGAAGGTGCGCATCATCGAGTTGATGGGCAGCCAGGTGGCCGGCGGGTCGCCCACGCCGAGGGCGGTCATCACCTTCTGCTCGGTGTTGTCGTAGCTGCCGGCGTAGATCGCCTCGACCTGGATGTCGCTGTGCGCGGCGTTGAAGCCCGCGATCATGGTCGACACCAGCCGGTTGATGTCGCCCGACACCCCGACCGGGTACATGAAGGCCAGCTTGACCTGCTGCTGGCCGCTGGCGAACAGCGGCATGCCGCCCAGCAGGGCCGCGGCGGACACGCCGGCGCTGCGCTGGATGAAGTGGCGGCGCGAAGGGGTTTTCACGGGATTCACAGGGGACATGGCACAGCTCCTAAAAAAAGGTGGAACGGGGAAGTGGCACGGCAAATGCTCAACAGGCATCGTGACAACCATGTGAAATCCACAAAAGCAAGAATGATTCCAACAAAAAGCTTGGATATGCGTTGAAACCATGAATAAACTGCCTTCCCCATGAACGCCCCCCTGCTCATCGCCCAGTTGTCGGACCCGCACGTGGGCACCGGCCCCGACTTTCTCGGCGGGCGCATGGACACGCGGGCCGCGCTGCAGCAGGCGGTGGCGCACGTGGCGGCCCTGCGGCCCGCGCCCGATGTGGTGCTGCTCACCGGCGACCTCACCGAGCGCGGCAGCGCGGCCGAGTACGCCCAGGTGCTGGCCGCGCTGGCCCCGCTGCCCATGCCGGTCTATGCCGTGCCCGGCAACCACGACGACCCCAAGGTGGCGCAGGCGGCACTGCCGCAGTGCATGCCGGTGGCCGCCGACGCCCCGTCTGGTGCGTGCTGCTACCGCGTGCGCGTGGGCGGCCTGCACCTGATCGCGCTCGATACCGTGGTACCCATGCGCTCGCACGGCGCCCTGCCGCCGGTGCAGCTCGCCTGGCTCGCGCGCGCGCTGGGCGCCTGCCGCGGCGAGCCGGTGCTGCTGTTCATGCACCACCCGCCGCTGCCCACGGGCATCGAGGCCATGGACGCGTGCAGCCTGCTGGAAGGCGGCGACGAGCTCGCCGCGCTGGTGCGCGCCCACGGCGCGGTGCAGGGCATCCTGTGCGGCCACCTGCACCGCCCGGTGCAGATGCAGTTTGGCGGTGCGCCGCTGCATGTGGCGCCGTCGGTGTCGCACCAGATCCGGCTCGACCTGCGGCCCGGTGCGCCCCTGCTCGCGCAACTGGAGCCGCCCAAGGTCTCGCTGCACCGCTGGACGCCGGCACACGGCCTGTGCACCCACAGCAGCTACGTGCAGGACTTCGGCCAAGGGGTGCCCCTGTGATGCGCGCCCTGGCTGGCGGCGAGCGCCACACCTTCAGCGACCTGCGCGCCCTGCTGGCCTGCGCCTCGCCCGCGCGATCGGGCGACGAGCTCGCGGGCATCGCCGCCGGCAGCGCGCAGCAGCGCGTGGCCGCGCGCGAGGCGCTGGCCGATCTGCCGCTGCGCCACTTCCTGAACGAAGCCGTGGTGCCCTACGAAGACGACGAGGTCACGCGGCTGATCGTCGACACCCACGACGCGCCGGCCTTCGCGCCCGTGGCCCACCTCACCGTGGGCGGCTTTCGCGACTGGCTGCTCTCGGACGCGGCCGACACCGCCGCGCTGCGCGCGCTCGCGCCCGGGCTCACGCCCGAGATGGTGGCCGCGGTGAGCAAGCTCATGCGCAACCAGGACCTGATCCTGGTGGCCAGCCGCTGCGAAGTGGTCACCCGGTTTCGCAACACGATCGGCCTGCGCGGCCACCTCGCGGTGCGCCTGCAACCCAACCACCCGGCCGACAGCCCGGCCGGCATCCTGGCGAGCGTGGTCGACGGCCTGCTCTATGGCGCGGGCGATGCGTGCATCGGCGTGAACCCGGTGAGCGACAGCGTGCCCGAGCTGGTGCGGCTGCTGCACCTGTTCGACGGGCTCGTGCAGGGCCACGGCGTGCCCACGCAGGCCTGCGTGCTCACGCACGTGACCAACACGCTGCAGGCGATGGCGCAGGGCGCGCCGGTGGACCTGGTGTTCCAGAGCATCGGCGGCACCGAGGCCACCAACCGCAGCTTCGGCATCCACCTGGGCCTGCTCGACGAGGCGCATGCGGCCGCGCTCGCGCAGCGCCGCGGCACGCTGGGCGACCACTGCATGTACTTCGAGACCGGCCAGGGCAGCGCGCTGTCGGCCGGCGCCCACCACGGCGTGGACCAGCAGACGATCGAGGCCCGGGCCTACGCGGTGGCGCGGCGCTACCGCCCGCTGCTGGTGAACACCGTGGTGGGCTTCATCGGCCCCGAGTACCTCTACGACGGCAAGCAGATCGTTCGCGCGGGCCTCGAAGACCACTTCTGCGGCAAGCTGCTCGGCCTGCCCATGGGTTGCGACATCTGCTACACCAACCACGCCGAGGCCGACCAGGACGACATGGACAACCTGCTCGTGCTGCTGGCCAGCGCGGGCCTGAATTTCATGATGGGCGTGCCGGGTGCCGACGATGTGATGCTCAATTACCAGAGCACCTCGTTCCACGACGCGCTCTTCGTGCGGCAGCTGCTCGGCAAGCGGCGCGCGCCCGAGTTCGAGGCCTGGCTGCAGGCGCAGGGCATCACCGATGCGCAGGGCAGGGTGCGCCCGGCGCGCGAACTGCCCGCGCTTGCGCGCGGCTTCAGCCCCTGGCTGGAGGCGCCATGAACGGACCGCTGCCCCCGGCCGACCCGCCGCGCGCGCCCGACCCCTGGGTGGCGCTGCGCCGCCACACGCCGGCGCGCATCGCGCTGGGCCGCTCGGGCGACAGCCTGCCCACCGACGAGCTGCTGCGCTTTGCCGCCGCGCACGCGAGGGCGCGCGACGCGGTGCATGTGCCGCTCGACGTGGATGCGCTGTGCGCCGCGCTCGCCGGCGCCGGCTGGGCGCCGCTGCGCGTGGCCAGCCAGGCGCCCACGCGCGAGGACTACCTGCGCCGCCCCGACCGCGGCCGCCGCCTGCGCCCCGAAGATCTGCAGGCCTTGCGCGACGCCGCCACCGGCCCGGTGGACCTCGCGGTGGTGCTGGGCGACGGCCTGTCCGCCCTGGCCACGGCGCAGCACGCGCTGCCCGTGCTGCAGGCCCTGCGCGACGCCCTGGCCCCGGCCGGCCTGCGCTGGGCCCCGCCGGTGGTCGCCACGCAGGCGCGCGTGGCGCTGGGCGACGAAATCGGCGCGGCGCTGCAGGCGCGGCTGGTGCTGGTGCTGCTGGGCGAACGCCCGGGCCTGAGCGCCGCCGACAGCCTGGGCGCCTACCTCACGCACGCGCCGCGCGTGGGCCGCACCGACGCCGAGCGCAACTGCGTGAGCAACATCCGCCCCGAGGGCCTGGCCCCGGCCGCTGCCGCGCAGCGCCTGGCCTGGCTGGTGCAGCACGCGCTGCGCCGCGGCCTCACCGGGGTGGGCCTCAAAGACCTCAGCGCCATCGAACAACTGCCGCCATGACCCCTCAGACACCGCCCCCGCTGGCCTTGTTCGATCTCGACCACACGCTGCTCGACGGCGACGGCGACGACCTCTGGTGCCGCTTCATGATCCGCCACGGCGTGATCGGGCCGGCCATGGCCGAGGCCAACGAGCGCATGGGCCGCGACTACCGCGCGGGCCGCGTGGGCGCGCAGGCCTTCAGCGATTTCTATGCGGGCCTGCTGGCCGGCCGCAGCCCGGCCGACTGGGCGCCCTGGCAGGACCGCTTCCTCGCCGAGGAGGTGCTGCCGCGCCTGCCCGATGCCGCGCGCGCGCTGGTGGAGAGCCACCGGGCGCAAGGTCATGCACTGCTGCTCACCACCGCGAGCAACCGCGTGATCGCCGCCCGCAGCGCGGCCGAGCTGGGCTTTGCGCACTGGATCGCCACCGACCTCGAACTGGTGGACGGCCGCTACAGCGGCCGCGTGCAGGGCACGCCCAACATGCGTGATGGCAAGCTGCACCGGCTGCTGGCCTGGTTGCAGGCGCACGGCCGCTCGCCCGATGAACTCGACCGCGCCTGGTTCTACAGCGACTCGATCAACGACCTGCCCCTGCTCAGCCGCGTGGGCCGGCCGGTCGCGGTGAACCCCGATGCACAACTGCAGGCCCACGCACAGGCGCACGGCTGGCCCGTGATCGACGTGCTGGGGCGTGCGACCGCGGCCTGAGGCGCGCGGCAGCGTCGTCCGCCCTCAGGCCAGGGTCTTCAGGCCCAGCCAGGTGAGCAGCAGCGAGCCCATGAGGTGCAGCGCCGATACGCCGAAGGCCATGAGCACGCGGCCCTGCTGCAGCAGCGTGACCACCTCGATCGAGAAGGTGGAGAAGGTGGTGAGCGCGCCCAGCAGGCCGGTGACGATGGCCAGGCGCCACACCGGGTCGATGTGCGGGTTGGCCTGCAGCACCGCGAACGTGAGGCCGATGGCGTAAGCGCCGACCCAGTTGGCCGCGAGCGTGCCCCAGGGCAGCAGCGCGTGCGGCGTGTTCAGCCACAGCCCGAGCCGCCAGCGCAGCAAGGCGCCCGCGCAGGCGCCGATGCAGATGGCGAGCACGGGCTGCATGCTCAGAAGGGCGCGTCGCCGTCGGCGGTGGCCGTGGCGGTGCTGGCCGCGGCGAAGCCGGCGCCGGTGGTCACGGTGCCGGCACCGCTGGCGCTGCCCTCATGCCCGGGCACCTGGCCCGGCTGCAGTTCGCCGCCGAGCGCGGCGATCAGCGCGTCGAGCACGCCGCGCAGCTCGCCGGTGCCGATGGCCACGTTGGTGTCGAAGGTCTGCTCCTCGCTGCCGGCGTCGTCGAACACGCCCTCGAGGAACTGGATCTTCTTGAGCGCCATGCTTTCCGTGAGCACGAAGCTCACGCGGCCTTCCCAGTTGAGCGCGAGCCGCGTGGGCAGCTTGCCTTCGCTGATGTGGCGGCGCACCTCGTCGTTGAACAGGTGGTGGCGCGTGAAGCGCACCACCGAGCGCTCTTCGTCGCTCGATCGCAGCTCGCAGTCGCGCTCCACGGCCAGGCCCTCGGGCCATTGTTCGGTGTCGGTCACGCTGAGCCACTGCGTCATGGCGGCCTGCGGCGTCACCTGGGTGTTGAACAGCGTGACGGCCAGGCCGTCGAAGGCGCGCACCAGCGCGGTCACGATGTCGTCGAGCTTGCCCTGGCTGCTGGCGTCGGTGGCGAGCCAGCCGCGTTCGGGGTCGATCCAGATCCAGGCCGACTGCTGGCGCGCGAAGGCCTGGGGCAGCAGCGCGAGCAGCGCGTCTTCGCGCAGGCCCTTGGTTTCCTTCTTGCCGGGCTTGCGGCCGGTGGTGGCTTCGATGTGGTCGGCCGCTTCCTGGGCCTTGCGCCGCACCACGGCGCCGGGCACGGCCTTGGTTTCGATCTGCAGCTTGAGGATGCGCTGGCCGGCCACGGCCTCGACCAGCGGGCCATGCGCTTCGCCGCGCGGCTCCACCCAGCCGACCGATTTGTCCTGCGTGGCGGTGCAGGGCACGAAGCGCGCGCCATCGAGCGCTTTCTCCATCGCATCGGGCGTGGGCGACCAGCCGGGCGCGATGCGGTAGAGCGTGAGGTTCTTGAACACGAAACGGGTCTCCGGGAAAAACAAACCCCGCGGCCCTGGGGACGCGGGGTGTGCAGTTTAGTGGCTGGTGCCGGGCGCTCACATCTTCGACGGCATCCAGGTGACCAGGCCCGGGAACCAGTACAGCAGCAGCACGGCCAGCACCATGATGAAGAAGTAGGGCAGGCAGGCCACCGCGATCCAGGTGATCTCGCGCCGGGTCATGCCTTGCAGCACGAACAGGTTGAAGCCCACGGGCGGCGTGATCTGCGCCATCTCGACCACGATCACGATGAAGATGCCGAACCAGATCAGGTCGATGCCCGCGGCCGTGACGGTGGGCAGGATCACGCCCATGGTGAGCACGATCATGGAGATGCCGTCGAGGAAGCAGCCGAGCACGATGTAGAACACGGCCAGCGCGATGAGCAGCATGCCGGGCGTGAGGCCCAGGCCGCCGACCCATTCGGCCAGGTGCCGCGGCAGGCCGATGTAGCCCATGGACAGCGTGAGGAAGGCCGCGCCCGCGAGGATCAGCGCGATCATGCAGTACAGCCGCGTGGCGCCGAGCAGCGCGTCGCGAAAGCTCTGCCAGTTGAGCGAGCCCTGCGAAGCGGACAGGATCAGCGAGCCCACCACGCCGATGGCCGCGGCCTCGGTGGCGGTGGCGATGCCGCTGTAGATCGCGCCGATCACGCTGCCGATCAGCAGCACCACCGGGATCAGGTGGCGCGATTCGCGCACCTTCTCGGCGAAGCCCATGCCCGCGTCGGCGCTGGGCACCTTGCCGGGGTTGAGCAGGGCCCAGACGATGAGCGAGCCGCTGAACAGCGCCGCGAGCAGGATGCCCGGGATCACGCCGGCCACGAACAGCTTGGCGATGGACACCTCGGCCGCCACGCCGTAGACGATCATGATGATCGAGGGCGGGATCAGCAGGCCCAGCGTGCTCGCGCCGCCGAGCGAGCCCACGATCTTCTCGGCCGGGTAGCCGCGCCGCGTGAGCTCGGGGATGGTCATCTTGCCGATGGTGGCGCAGGTGGCCGCCGACGAACCCGAGACCGCCGCGAAGATGGTGCTGCCCAGGATGTTGGTGTGCAGCAGCCGGCCCGGCAGCGCGTTGACCCAGGGCGCAAGGCCTTTGAACATGCTCTCGGACAGCTTGGTGCGAAAGAGGATCTCGCCCATCCACACGAACAGCGGCAGCGCGGTGAGCGTCCAGCTGCTCGCCGAGCCCCAGATGGTGAGCGCCATGGCGTCGCCCGCGGGGCGCGAGGAGAACAGCTCCATGCCGATCCAGGCCACGCCCGCGAGCGTGAGGCCGATCCACACGCCGCTGCCCAGCAGCACGAACAGCGCCACGATGAGCAGGCTGGTGACGACGAACTCATTCATGGCGGGTCTCCGCTTCGGTGCGCAGGCGTTGGCCTTGCAGTTCGAGCACCCACTCGTCGATCAGCGCCACGAGCAGCACGGTGCAGCCCAGGCCCATGAGGATCTGCGGGATCCACAGCGGCGTGGCGTCGGACGCGGTGGAGATGTCGTGGAACTGGTGCGATTGCCACACCAGCCGCCACGAGAACCACGCGAGCGCGCCGCTCATGAGCACCGCGACCGACAAGGCCCAGAGCTCCATGCCGCGGCGCGCACCGCCGGTGAGCTTGCCGATGATGAGCGTGACGCGGATGTGCTCGTTCTGCTTGAGCGTGTGGGCCAGCGCGAGAAAGCCCGCGCCGGCCATGGCGTAGCCCGCGTAGGCGTCGGTGCCCGGCACGTAGAAGCCGGCGAGCCGGCTCACGATGGACAACAACACCATGACGAGCACGCCGATCATGAACAGCGCGGCGAGCCAGCCCGCGCCGAGGTAGAGAGCGTCCAGCGTTTTGCGCATGCGCTCACTTGCGGTAGGCGTCGATCATCTGCTGGCCCTCGGGGCCGGCCTTGCCCAGCCATTCCTGCAGCATGGTGGCGCCCACCTTCTGCAGGTCGGCCTTGAGCGCGGCGGACGGCGGCTCCACCGACATGCCATTGGCCTTGAGCGTGGCCATGGTGTCGGTGTTGACCTTTTCGGAGGCGGCCCAGCCGCGGGCCTCGGCGTCGGCGGCGGCCTTGAGCAGCGCGTCCTGCGTGGGCTTGTCGAGCGCGTCGAAGGCCTTCTTGTTCACGATGACCGCGTTCTTGGGCAGCCAGGCCTGCACGTCGTAGTAGAACTTGAGGTGCTCGTAGAGCTTGCTGTCCACGCCCGTGGCGCCCGAGGTCATGTTGTTCTCGACCACGCCGGTGGCCAGGGCCTGCGAGAGCTCGGCGGCCTGCACGGTGACGGGCTGCGCGCCCACCAGTTCGGCGATGCGCGAGGTGGCCGGGCTGTAGGCGCGCCACTTGCTGCCCTTGAGGTCGGCCGCGCTGGCCACGGGCTTCTTGCTGTACAGGCCCTGCGGCGGCCAGGCCACGGCGTAGAGCAGCACCATGCCCTGCTCGGCGAGCTTCTTCTGCAGGATGGGCTTTTGCGCGGCGTAGAGCTTCTTCGAGTCGGCGTAGCTGGTGGCCAGGAAGGGGATGCCGTCGGCGCCGAACATCTGCCATTCGTTCTGGTAGGCCGTGAGCAGGATCTCGCCGGCCTGGGCCTGGCCGCCCTGCACGGCGCGCTTGATCTCGGGCGCCTTGAACAGCGAAGCGCCGGGGTGCACCGTGATCTTGAGCTTGCCGTTGGAGGCCTTCTCGACGTCGCTCGCGAAGGTGGCGAGGTTGACCGAATGGAAGTTGGTCGCGGGGTAGGCGGCGGGCAGGTCCCAGCTGGTCTGGGCCAGGGCGGGCAGGCTGGAGGCCAGGGCGGCGGCGGCCACGGTGAGGCTGAACAGGCGACGTTTCATGGTGGGGGACTCCAAGGGGTGGGGACGCGTGGTGTGCTGCGTAGGCGGCGCGCCGACTCTATCGGGCAGCGTGCAAAGTGTGATCGGTGTTTTCCCTTGATGTCAACAAATCGTTGGCAAATCGTCGGCATAACGCCTAAACTGCCGCGCACCGAAATCACGCACGCCCGCCGCCATGGCCAAGTCCAAAGCAAGCGCCAAGCCAACCGCCGCCACATCGCCCATCGTGTCCTCGGCCCACCTCGTGTCGCCGCACAGCGCCGAGATGAGCGAGTTCGAGTTCGGCCTCATCGTGGCGGGCAATGCCTTTCACCGCTGGGTGGTGCACTGCATGTCGGCCGCGGGCCTCAAGGACCTCACCGCGCTCGACGTGCTGGTGCTGCACCACGTGTCGCACCGGGCGCGCGACAAGCGCCTGGCCGACATCGCCTTCATCATGAACGTGGAAGACACCCACCTCATCAACTACGCGCTCAAGAAGCTGCAGGGCCTGGGCATGGTGGAGTCGAGCAAGAACGGCAAGGAGGTGACCTACGCGCCCACCGACGCCGGCAAGGGCTACGTCACGCGCTACCGCGAGATCCGCGAGACCTGCCTCATCAACGCGCTGCGCGCCGACGACGCGCTCAACCACGACATCGGCGAACTCGCGCGGCTGCTGCGCGTGCTCTCCGGCATCTACGACCAGGCCGCGCGTTCCGCGGCATCGCTGTGAACCCCATGAACCCTTCAATCGACACCCGCTGGCAGTTCTGGATCGACCGCGGCGGCACCTTCACCGACATCGTGGCCAAGCGCCCCGACGGCACGCTCACCACGCACAAGCTGCTCTCGGAGAACCCCGAGCAATACCGCGACGCCGCGGTGGCCGGCATCCGCCACCTGCTGGGCCTGAAGGCCGGCGAGGCGGTGACGCCCGCGCAGGTGGCCTGCGTGAAGATGGGCACCACGGTGGCCACCAACGCACTGCTCGAACGCAAGGGCGAGCCCACGCTGCTCGTGACCACGCGCGGCTTTCGCGATGCGCTGCGCATCGCGTACCAGAACCGGCCGCGCCTGTTCGAGCGCCACATCGTGCTGCCCGAACTGCTCTACAGCCGCGTGATCGAGGCGCAGGAGCGCATGGGCGCAGGCGGCGAGGTGATCGAGCCGCTCGACCAAGCCCACCTGCGCGAGCGCCTGTGGGCGGCGTTCGACGCCGGCCTGCGCAGCGTGGCCATCGTGTTCATGCACGGCTACCGCCACACGGCGCACGAGGCCGCGGCCGCGCGGCTGGCGCGCGAGATCGGCTTCACGCAGGTGAGCACCTCGCACGAGACCAGCCCGATGATGAAGTTCGT
>VFQP010002184.1_pt1 | contig 22682 bp, 24 predicted proteins | sample 3512351 | NCBI WGS metagenome assembly VFQP01 (sample SAMN10412372, study PRJNA504923) | tailings metagenome | isolation source: Relicate 1 Philex TSF1 revegetated site | place: Philippines: Tuba, Benguet | collected 2017-08-29
CTCCCTGCGCTTGCGGACCACGCAGCGGCGGCAAGAGGCCTGCGTCACCGCGTGCGGTGCGCTGGCGCGCGTGCCACGAGCGCGGTGCGGCGGCGGCGCGCCTGAAGATGGCTTGCACGAAGCGGGTGGGCAGCGGCAGCTGGATCAGCTTGATGGCCCAGGGCTTGTTGGTGTGCACGTCCTGCACCAGCCAGGTGTTGCCCTCGGCGCCTGCAGGCGCACGCGTGGAGTGGTTGGAGGCGACGGCAGAAACAGCCGTGGGCCCCGCGCTGCTGAACATCATGCGGCCGGTGTGGCGCACCGCCGAAGCCTGTCAGTGCTACATCCGGAGCCCAGCCGTCCTCCTGCCCCAGGCCCTCGGCCTCGCCTGAGCCATGCCCATGTTGCCAGGCGCCTCTGCGCACCTGAGCCGAGCAGCTTGTTGACCTTGTACGCCTGGGACAGCCCCTCCACGATGGACCGGTTGGCTCCATCCTCGAGGTACTGCGCCGCGCGCTGCCCCTGCGATTTCGGACCGTGGGCAGTGGGTGCGGGAGCGTCGGGTGGGGAGGCCAGTGCTACGCGCAGCTCGGCTCGTGGTCCGGCGCTGCGCTCACCTTGGCCTTGGTGTCCTTGTTGGTGACCTCTGGCGTGGGTGTGGAGATGCACTGGCCCATCGCGTCGTCGAGCCGCAGGCGTCGGCCGGCACGATGTCGCGCTGCGCAAGGACATCAAGCGCAGCGCGCGCAAGCCACCAGCGCGGCGCCACACGGTGTCATCTACAGAGCGCGCTGCCCGCGACGCTGTCTGCTCGTCCCTGGCGCTGTTGCCGCCTGCTGCTGCCCCGACCAGCCGCGGTCCTCCTGCACGGCTCCCCGCAGCTTCTGCAACTGCTGCGACCGGTGGCGCGGCTGGCTTTTGCTGCGATGGCCGTGCAGAGCGTGATCGCGCTCCCTGCCCTTTCTGATTAGGCGCGTGGTGTGCTGCTGGACGCGCCAGAGAAACGCAAGACTGCACCTCCGAGAGCAGGCGTCGTGAGCAGCTGATCACGACGTCGCTTTCGCAGCGCGCGCCGCGCAGCGCGCAGCCTGGATGCTCGCCTTCGGCAATGTGCGCGCGCTTGCTGCCCGCTGATGGCGCCCCCGCACGCCACTGCGCAAAAGCCTCACCTCTCGTCGGTGTGGTCTCCTCTCGCTGCGAGCTCTCAGGGCAGTGTCGCCCCGTCGTCCGAGTGCCTCAACGGCGCGGCGCGCACATGAGGGCCCGAGATGCCTCCGCGGCTGTGCGGCCCTCCCAGGGGCGCTTCCTCACACTGCGGGCGGAGGGGTTGCTCAACTCTCGCACTGAGGGGACGAAGCAGTGACGGGGCTGGGGCACCGCGCACGCTTGGGGACGGGTATCAGAGGGATTCCATCGATTGATCAGGGTCCAGACAGGGCTCGGCGCGATTGCAGCGGTGCAGGTCTGTGTGCGTGCCTGTGGCTCAGCAGCAGCAGGTGGGGCCGCTGCGCCAGCGACCAGTGTGACATGATGCAGCGGTGGGTGGAGGTGGACCAAAAGGCGCGGCGCAGCGAGTTCCTCTTTGCGCTGCCGGGGTGCCAGCGGTTGGCCGGGCAGTGGCTGTGCGACGCCAGGGACGCGCCGGCGCTGCACCTGCTCTCCAACGCGCTGCTGCTCACCCTCCCAGCCGCCGCCTGCACGCTGCTCTGGTGCCGGAGCCACGCGCTCGGCCTGGCCTACCTCGCCGCCAACTACGCGCTGCTCCTGCAGCGCTTCCTGCTCACGCTGCACATAACCCAGCACAGACGCCTCTTCAAGCCAGGCAAGTCCTGCTCCTCAGTTGCGACTCGCGTGGCTGGCCGCTGCGTCCTCGACTGCGGGCAGATCACGCCGCGCGCCGCGCCCCTGCTGCACGCAGAGTGCCCAGGCAGCGCCGTGCTCAACGGCCTCATGCCCTACCTCCTAGCGCCGCTGTTCGGGGTGCCGCCGGGCATGTACCGCCCGCACCACGTCGTCATGCACCACGTGGTGAGCACGCTGGCGCGGCGCAGCGACGGTGCAACAGGCAGTGGCGTGGCGAGCGCAACCAGCTGTCCCCCCCAGGAGCCCCCCCCCCAAACCGCAGACCTGGGGGCCAGATGCCGGCCCGGCTCTGTGCCCGCTTTCGCGACCGTGTGTGCTCGTAAACGCGTCCCGTTGCGCAGGAGGACAATCGTGCGGGGTGGGACCAGTCGTCCACCGAGCCGTACCAGCGGGACAACCTGGCGCACTTTTTCATGTGAGCGCTTATCTCGTCGCTCACCCTCACCTGGGCACTTTGCTCACACCTGGCAGCAGTGTGTCTCGAGCTTGGCAGCAAACGGAGCATGGCTGCGCTGCCGTGGTGGCGGTGGCGCGCCGCGCAGCTACTGGCTGCGCTTCGCCATTGGCGGTTGGTTCGAGGTGCCGGCGTACGCGCTGAGCCGGCGGCGGCACGACCTCCTGGCAGGCATGCTTTGCTCTGAGGCGGGCTTTTGGCTGCTGGTGGCGGCGCTGTGGCGGCACAATTGGGTGGGCACGCTGTGGGCGCTGCTGCTGCCCTTTGCCATCACCTCGTTCCTCGCCATGCTTGGAAACTGGTGAGGCACTGGTGCGATGGGACGCGCGGGCTGGCCACTGCGTCGCTGGAGAGGCGTGGGATGGGGCCTTGCATCCTTGGGAAGCCTCGCCGCCCGCCGCGCGCCGCTGTGCGTGTTGGAGCGCGAGGAGGCAGAAAAGTGACGCCGGGCCGCAACAACGCCCGCGCGCAGGAGCCAGCACGCGTTTGTGGACGGTTCGTGCGGGCACGACACGTACCGCTCGACGTACAACCTGGTGGCGTGCGGCGACAACCGCCGCACGTACAACGACGGCTACCACGTGCTGCACCACCTCAACAGCCGCCTGCACTGGTCCGAGATGCCGACGCAGCTGCTGGCCACGCTGGACGAGCACGACGCGCACGACGGTGAGCGGGACAGGCGACGCTGATGCGCTGAGCAGCCCATCATCAGAGGGTGGGCGGCCGCACGCTGTGGGTCGTTCTGCTCTCCCAGGGTGCGGCCCTTCCCGGTGGAGCAAGCTGGAGAGCTCTGCGCCCTGGCCTTGTGGCCGCCGGTCCATTTGCCGCTTGTGGTTGTGCTGCTGCACGTGTGTGTGCGTGTGGCGCGTCGCAGCGCTGGTGTTCCACAGCCTGGGCTTCTTTGACGTGGGCCTGGCCGTGTTCACCGGGCGGCTGGCGTACCTGGCGCGGCACATCGTGCCGTGCGGGCCAAGGCAGGCGGCGCGCACGCACGAGCAGTGGGTCGAGGTGCTGCGGGAGCGGCTGCGGCCGGTGCGGCCGGCTGCGGCGGCGGGCAAGCAGCGGAGGGATGCGGGGAGCGCCGATGGCAAGACGCAGCGGGCACAGCGACATTGATCCCGGGGCGGTCCCAGCGCCAGCACATTCTTTGTTACCTCGTCCGCTGCAATGTGGATCCGTTGCACACGGTCATGCAAACCGAAGCGTCACCACGCGACCGTGTCCAACAGCACCCGCGGCAACTTCTCCGCCATGTGGAGCGAGTGCCTCAACGGCGCGGCGCGCACATGAGGGCCCGAGATGCCTCCGCGGCTGTGCGGCCCTCCCAGGGGCGCTTCCTCACACTGCGGGCGGAGGGGTTGCTCAACTCTCGCACTGAGGGGACGAAGCAGTGAGGGGGCTGGGGCACCGCGCACGCTTGGGGACGGGTATCAGAGGGATTCCATCTGATCGATTAGGGTCCAGACCGGGCTCGGTCTGTGTGCGGCAGGCCTGTGGCTCAGCAACAAGTGGGGCCGCTGCACCAGCGACCAGTGTGACATGATGCAGCGGTGGATGGAGTTCAGAGGTGAGCCATTCACTTGTTGTCCGCGAACCCCGCGGACGCGCCCGTGAGCGGGTCGATCCAGACCTTGGGGACGCCTGCGACGGGCCCCGTGCCGCCCCGCTTGGCCCGCTCTGCCAACGCCTTCTCCAGCACAGCCGCGTACCTGGACCGCGGCACAGCCACAGACACATGGTGGGAGTGTGAGCTGCGCTCCGTTGACTGCCGGTTCCCTAGTCGCGTCGGGTGCGGCCTCGCCACCCGCACCTCAGCACGGTGGCCTCGTTCCAGGGCCGGCCGATGACCTGCAGCCCGATGGGCAGCCCGTTGCTGTCCACGCCCACCGGCACCGAGATGCCCGTCAGGCCGAGGAAATTAGCAATCGGCGTAAAACGGCCGATCTTGGCCCCCAGTGCCGGGTCCCGGTAGCCGGCGCCTTGCAGGATGGCCTTGGGGATGGGCGGGGCGGTGATGGCGGCCGTGGGGAGGAACAGCACGTCAATGCCCTGCGCCAAAACACGCGCACGGTCCCCGGCAAGGCGCAGGAGGTGGACGTGAGCCCCGCCGGCCCGCGACGTGGTGATGGCGGATCGCCTCCAGGCAATACAGCCCAGAATGTGACGCGCCTGGAAGGCGCGCCGCCAGTGCACCGTGGCGCGGGCCCGGATGCGCTGCGCTTGGAGGTAGTCGGCCGGTGTCAGGAACTGCAGGCGGGCAAGCAAGGTGAGGTGAGGGCAGGGGAGTGACGGATCCACGTGGACGCGTCACACAAAGGCAGCGCAGCCGCCCGCTCTCACCCGCGCCGTGTCCAGGCCCAGGCGCACGTCGGCGTTGAACTGCACATGCAGCTTGGGGTCCTCCACAAACGGCTGCGGGAGCCAAGCAGCCACGCAGGAGCACGCCGACGGTGGTGCGAAGCGTGAGGAGGAAGCGGATGACGAATGGAAAGGCAGAGTGTGTGGCATACCTGGAAGTTGTGCTGCATCTCCGACGAGATGGTCACGCCTGCAAAAGCACGCACACCGGCCCGCAACAGATTGATACAGCCGGCTCTCGTGCAGCAGCCGTGAGCGCTCCATGAGCAGATGCAGGTGGTGAGCGCGTATGTCGCACCGTGCGCGGCGCGGGCCAGCCCCAGCTCGGCAATGCGCACGTGCTTGACCTCGAGGCCCGCCTCGCTCTGCGGGCACGGCGTGCGTGCGGGCACACGGGCTGTGGGCCCTGCAGAACGCACCGTCTGTCTTCCAGCGCGTGCCGAACAGAGCGACGCACCTCGAGCAGCGCCACGGCCGCCGTGCACGCCGCCACCACGTCAGGATCGGCATCGCGGAACCACTGCACGCACAGAGGTTCGCACGCAGCTCAGCGCTTGCTTCCGCTCTCGCTGCGAACGAGGCACCGCCCTGGCGGTCCAATCGCACGGCGGCGGCGACATGACGGGCGAAGCGGCGCACCTCCCAGTACACGCCAGCCTTGCGCCCCTTGAGCAGCTGCTCCGCCGTAGCGGGGGCCAGGGGCTTGGGCAGCCGCGCCGCCGGCATGCGCTCGCCGCCGGGGTTCACCCACTGGTCAAAGTTGGCCAGCACCGTGTACAGCAGGGCCACGTCCTGCGGCGCGCGGCCGGCGAACGGCGAGCGAGGGGAGCGCGCGTGACTGGGCGGGCGGTTCACCGCTGAGGTCTAGCCACCTCTGGGAAGCAGATGACGTGCTTTCACAGCGAACAGCGAACGCTGCCGGGCCCTAGCTGGCGCGGCACCCTCACCCTGGGGATCAGGTGCAGCGGAGGACGCCCTCACCTGCACGGTGGCGCCCATGGGCCCCAGGGTGGCGACGGTGCAGTCCACCTTGACGCAACCCTTGATGCTGACGCGCCCCGTGGTGGGCTTGAGGCCCGTCACGCCTGCGCAACCACTGAGCCGGCAGCGCACGTCCTCTGCGCCCTGCGAGGACCCAGCTGTGACCTCCGCGTGCCAACCCTGTGCTGCAGCTACGCACCGGAGAAGTGCGCTGGGCCGCGGATGGAGCCGCCACCGTCCGTGCCTGCAACAAGGAAAAGCGCTCCAAAAAGATGAGAAGCCTGGACCGCTGCTGTTTCTCCGGAGGAGGAGGGGCGCCAAGGGCGGCCCACAGTCCGCCGAGGCCACGAGCATGGCGTGTCGCATTCCCGCCCACCCACCGATCGTGATGGGTGCGATGCCGGCGGCCAGCACGGCGGCCGAGCCGGACGAGGAGCCCCCGCACGTGTGGGCCAGGTTGTAGGGGTTGTGCGCCGTGCCTGCGGCCGGCCCCATGCGCACGTGTTCGAGCGTCTCGCATCGACGTGCGGCGCCACCAGGTGACGGCGGGCGCGCGCTGCGGCACAGAAAACAGGGTGCAGAGCAGCGCACCACTCACCCGTCCGCAGGTTGAAGCCCGTGCCACCCATCCCGATCTCGTGCATGGTGTTCTTGCCCTGCACATGGCGCGGACCAGGCGCGCGTGCAGGGTGTCGCGGGTTGGAGGGGCTGCGTCGCTGATGTGCAAAGCCTGCGCACGCGTTCCCCACGGCCTGTCCGTCCCCGTGCGTGGCTGTTCACTGACCACAAGCGGTCTCTTTCTTCCCTCCGCACCAGCAGAGGTGGCTAGGCTAGGTGGACTGCGTGATGCCCTAGTCTTATACAATCCTGGTCTGCCGTCCGTGAAAGAGGACGGTCTACCGGCGCACTCTTTCCTTCTCTCCTTCCGCACCAGCAGGATGGCGCCCAGGCCCTTGAGCGACGCCACGTACGGCGCCGTGCCGCCCGTCGCCCACCTGCGTGCAAACGGCCAGACGGCACGGCGGGATCCATCAGTCAGCAGGCCGGCGCTCCGCGCGTGCGGCTATGTGTGCAGCAGCCATGCGGCCACGCGAAGCAGCAGGGCAATCACTCGCTGCTGGCCCCCGCTACCCAGACCGTGGAGGCACGCCTCCCCGCGCTATGGACGCTCACTTGTCGGCGCCGAAGGCCGTGCCTGCCGTGGTCTTGTACGGCTCGGCGTGCACCACGTCCTTGACGGCAAACGGGACGCCTGCTCAGGTTGACGTCCAGACCAGCGCGACCAAGGCACGGCTCAGCTGCCTACCCCCACACCATTCTTTCCGCCCACCTCCGCACACGTGCGGCGTGCGCGGCCCCGCACGCGGTGACGCGTTGCTGCAAGCCCCGCGGAGCACGCACCGTCGAGGAAGCTGAGCGGCTTGCCGGCGGCCCAGCGCTCGGTGCTGGCCCGCGCCTGCTCGCGGATGTCGTCCGCGTCGCTCGAGATGAACCAACCCAGGCCCGCCTTGGAGCTGCGCTCAATGGCGGCGATGATGCGCTCGAGCGCCTCGACCGGGGTGGTGGACCCTGCGCAGGTCGGGCGGGCACGCGGCGGGTGGCGCACCACGGTGGCCGCCGCTGCAAGCGGAGGGCCCTGGCCACGCGCGGCTGATGCGGGCGGTGGCGGCGCACCGGAGCGGTACGCGGCGACGTAGTCGGCGATGGTCGGCCGGCGGTACCGCGCGGCCTGCTCGACGGGCGCGCCCTCGCCCTCCGCGCTGGCGGGCTCTGGGACGTCGACCGGCTGCTTGGCGGGCTCCCTGTTGAGGTGCAGCTCGGGAGTCCAGCCCTGCTGCACCAGCGTGGTGATAAGCTCGAAGGCCGTCTCGCCCTGCACCTGCGCGCAGCCCGGCTCCTCGGGCTCGGCCTCCTTGACGGGGTAGTGCGGCCTGAAGAGGGGCTGCTCGGGCACCGTGACCTCGTGGAGGATCTGCGCGGTGCAGGCGCGGTGCAGAGCGCCTCACGCTCAGCCGCGCCGCGCATTCGGTTACGGCGCGGCGCAGGCGCCAAACCCACAGGCCAGGCTGCGCATCACCACGTCTGCTGTCCCTGCATCAGCGCTCAAGCGCAGGCTGCCGCCAGGGACGCGCTGCGGGGCGTGCCACACGTTGCGATGAGCTTCTGCCATCTGCATCGCCCGCCCAGCCCGCCACCTCGCCGCGGTGCTCACGCGGTGAAGCCCATTGGCTGCAGCGGCGCGCTCGTAGAGAGCACGACCCAAAGGACCTTCGTAGGCGGCGGTGTAGGCTGCGAGCGAGTAGCCGCTCAGCGGGGCGCCCGTCGGCTCGCGCGGCACGTAGGGGTCCGCATCCGGGTCGATCTCCTCCGCGGGGGGGAGCACCTTGACGCGAGCAGTCTGCGCCATGATGTCGTTCGATCAGCGCTGCGCACACGCTGCTGCTTGCAGTGTTGAGCTGAGCCCTGATCATGACGGTGCTCGATGGGAACTCGATGGGATTGCAGCGCTCGATGAGTCTTTTCATGCATCCCCTGCTGGTGCTGCCTCCGCTGCCGCCGCCTCTGCCGCCGCCTTTGCGGCCGCCTTGGCCTCCAGCTCCCGCGCGTAGGCCTCGAGCCTTGCCTCCTCCTCCTCCGGCGTCTCTTGCACCTGGGGCGCAGGAGGGAGCGGGGGCACACCACGCACCTGTGGCCCTCCCTCTCCCGGGCTTGGTCTTTCGCGCGCTGCTCTTTCCTTCCCCTGGGGCGCGCAACCCTACCTTGGCGGCGGCAAAGTTGGTGACGCCGTCCCACATGCCCGCCACGATGCGCTGCCCGGCGAAGAACCGCCCGTGCATCTTGGCCACGCAGGCGGCGGCGTGCTCGGCCTGCTTGAACTTGACCGTCACCACGCCCTCGGGGTGCTGCTTGAACACGCGCACCTGCCCCCCGAGCACATGGACATGGCCACAGGAGGCAAGCTCAAGCCCAGAGTTGGCCAAGGGCACACCACGGTGCGCTGCTGCCACGCCCTCAGACACCGCCTCGCCGCACCCCCGCCCCTTCTAACTGGCTGCACCGAGGCCGCGCACCTCATCCACAGGCCCCAGGGTGCTCACCTCCTGCTAGCTGCCAGATGGGCGCGACCCACGCGCCGCGACCACGCACCTGCCCCACGGGCCACGCGCACCTTTTCCACGGGCCCCAGCGTGCTGGCCTCCTGCTGCACCTCTGCCTCCAGCTCCGTCGCGCCGCCCAGCTCCGCAGCCAGCTCCGCCGGCCGGAACATCCCCCGCAGCACCACCGTCACCTGCGCGCCAATGCCCGCGCCCGCAGCCCTTTCCTCAGTCTTTCCGCCGCGTGCGCAGAGCCCTGAAGGAGGGCTCACAGTCACGCCGAGAACCCGAGAGTGTGCAGAGCCCTCAAGGAGGGCCCGCAGCCATGCGCGACGCACCTTTTCCGCCGGCAGCTTGTCGTCAAAGCCGCCCCAGCCCAGCAGCCGCTCCTGCCGCTCCAGCAGGGCCTTGCGCGCCTTCTTGTTGGCCGCGCTGCCGCCGCCGCCGCCGCCGCCGCCCTGCGCGCCCTTGCCGCCGCCGCCGCCCTTGGGCTGCTGGTACTGATCGCCCTCCTTCTTTTCAAACTTGGCCGGCTGCACCTGCATTGGGCAAGGCGCGCACCCCACAGCATCTTTGGAGGGCAGGGATTTCCTGGCCAGCTGCGCAGGCTTCCGGGGTGGGAGAAGGACGCCGCCGCTGGCGCTGCGGACGACAGCCTGGAAGTGCAAGCCCAGCGCGCTCCCCCGCCCCAGCCCAATGTGGCGCGTGGCTCCTCCTGCCCACCTGCATGGTGGGGCAGTTGGGCTGCCCCGGCCGCAGCTGCGTGCCGTCCATGAGGCTGACGGCCAGGTGCACCGACGGCTCCTTGAGGAAGATGACGAGCGCGTCGCCCTTGAGGTCACCCGTCGCCTTGTCCCTGCGAGCAAGCCGCACAGGCACGCAGCAGCCCAGTGGAGTCTGGGAGTCGCCCACAAGCTCCCCACTGGCGAGGTCTGTGAGCGGAAAGAGCGGCAAGAAAGCACGCCTGCTTGATGTGGCCCCCAGCACACACACACACACACACACAACCCGCAACCCACACGATCGTACCCCCCTTGAGGCGCACCTGTAGAGCTTGATGCGCGGCTGCTTGTGCTCGTCCTCCTTGATGAGCCCGTACTTGGAGCAGGCCTCGTGCAGCTCCTCCACCGTCACGTCGTCAGGCAGCCCGTTGATGTAGACGCTCGTGTTGTGCTTGATCTCCACCCACCCGCCCTCGCCGCCCGCCTGCTGCGGCTGCTGCTGCTGGCCGCCGCCCTGCGACCTCGCAGGCAGGCGGGCACGCGCAGCCGGTGACGCTGTGCCCGCTGCGCAGAACGCAAAAACGAAAGGGGGGGCGGGCTGGGCGAGCATTGCCTTCGGGTGCACACGCACCTTGCCCTTCTTGTTGCCCTTGCCCTTGCCGCCCTTCTTGTTGTTGTTGCCGTTGCCGTCGTCCGCGCCGGCGCCGGGCGCGCCTGCTGCCGCCCCTCCCCCGCCGCCCTCCTCCGCCGGCCTCTGCAACGCTTAAGCAAAGCGACGGCCACGCATTCGAGCCCCTTGCGCCAATTGGTAAACGCTGCAATCGCCGCCCGCCCTCTCCCATCAAATGCAACGGCAGGCCTGCCGTCCCCAGGGAACTCGCCTTTCTCGCGTTGCCAGCGGCTGCCGCCGCCGCCTGCGCCTTGCTGTCCGCCCCCGCCGCCGCCGCCGCCGCCTGCGCCTGCTTGGCTTCGTCGAGTGAGGGCAGCTGCTCCTCGTCGCCCTGGAACACCATGTCCTCCTGCCCGTACTCGGCAGCGCCCTCACCCTGCGCGCCCACGCAGCCAGCGTGCACACTGCAGGCAAAGCACCTGGCCCCTTTTTGTGTACGGTCGCGGCAGCGCCGCCTGCCGCCCTCCCCGCGTGCCCTCAGCACCACGGGGCCGCCAGCGACCCGCGCTAGTATCACGCAGCAAGCGGAAAAAGGAGCCCTTCGTGGCCCCGCCACGCCGCCACCTTCAACGCCGCCCACCGCCCCCCCCCTCCCCTCCGAGTGGCAGGACCGTCCCGCAGCAACCGCACTCGCTTGCCTGCTTTGGCATGTACTTGCGCAGCTTGTGGTCCCACACGTATGTGGTCCCGTCGTCGTCCTCAAACTCGAGCTCCTCTGGCGTCGCCGGGCCCCCGCCCCCGCCCGCGCCGGGCCCGCCGCCCGCGCCGCCCTCCGACCCCGGCTCTCCCTCCTCGCCTGCGCACGCGCCGCACATGCACACCACCGTTGCCGTCGTCGCCTCTGCAAAGCCAGCGGGAGCGGGCGGCACTGCTGGCGCTCCTTGGCGTGCCGGCGTGGACACTGCTCTGCACGTCGCTGGCGAGGGCGCTGCGGCGGACTGTGGCGAAGCACGCTCTGGGGCTGTCCGACGCACCCGCAGCCTCCAGAGCAGAGATCTCTTGCTTGAAGAGGTCCAGCTCATCCAGGTCCCCTTTACCGCTCCTGTGAATGCACAAGAGCGAGTGCGCCGACAACGAGCCACTTTCTCCTTCGCCATGGGCGCTGCGGCGGACGGTCGAGTGCGGCGCCCAGGGCGCTGCGCGCACCCTTTGGCCGCCACCTTGAGCAGGTCCCTCGCGACCTGCGCCACCAGCCTGAGCTCGGGGATGTCCTTTAGAGGCGCCCACTCGGGCTGGTCCTCGCGCCACAGGGGCGTCTCCAGCCGCACGTGCCCGCTGCTGATCATGCCTGCGCCCGCCACATGCTGCCGCGGCATCGCTCGCCATGTGCGTGCGCTTGCGTCTGGAGCGTTCTCTCTCCAGGCGAGTGGCCGCCACCGTGGCGGTGCGCCAGGCGCCTGTCGCACACCTTGCAGCGACCGCACGTCGTACGGGCCCACAGGCTGGCCGCTGGTGGGGTCCACCAGGTACCAGCCGCCGCTGTCCATCGCGCTGGCAGTCAAGCTGCAGCGTGTTCAGCCCAATGCAGTGGCCACGCCTTCACGCGCCGGAAGGTCCTCGTCAGCTGGCCAGAAGCAGAGCCTTTAAGAAAGGCCCAGCTCAGGGGATGAGTGTATGTCCTCGCGCGTATCGCACAGCTCCGTCTGCTCTGCTACCAGGTGCTGCGCCCTCATGGAAAAGGTGCGGGTGCAGCAGCTGTTCAGCGAGCAGCAGAAGCGCGCAGGCGATGGCGGCGATGGAGAGCAGCGCCCTAGGAGCGGTGACGTGAATGTCTGTCGGCCCTCTCAACCTGCAGCCGCGAGCGCAGTCGCCGTGACCCTGCTTGGGCGAACGCAGCGAGTAGCGGCCGCAATCGCACGAGGGAGGAGATGGCGTCAGCGCGCGCCCTGGGCCTCAGTCGCGCGATCACGCAGTGCACGCAGCCCAGTGCGCACCTGTCGGGAGACCTGCTTCGTGCGCTCCAGGTGCGCCAGATCGACGACTCCTGCGCGCAGCAGCGGCCGTTTGTTCAGCCTCGCCTTTACGAGCATGCTGCAGCCCCTCTCTGTACAGCTGGCGATGCAGCGCCTCCTCCTGCCCATGCCACGGCCCACCTTCCGCTCACCGCCGCTCGGCCCCAACGCCACGTGGCACGGCGCGTGCCTCCACCGTGCAGGCTTACCTGCTGGATGCACAGAGCGTGGACACGGTCTACTATGCGCTGGTGGACAGGGCGGTGGCCGAACCCGTCAGGTGCGCCCCGGCGCAAGCATTCACGTGCCGCGGCGTCACGACGGGCGCACCAGCGCTGGCAACCTTCCTTTCGCCGCCATCACCGCTGCGACCTGCGCGTGGGAAATAGCCTGCGGTGCTGATGCGTGCGTGTCCGCGTGCGTGCGCAGCGCGGCCATCGTGGGCAAGGTCGTGGCCGTCCTCAAGCAGCTGGTCCTCAAGTGAGTGCTGAGCAACTGCCAGGCCAGGGTTGACGGCAACTCCTGGGCTGCAGTCGCAGCGGCAACATCCGCCTGCCGCGTGCACCCAGACGCCGATTGCTTCCTCGGCGCAGGTACCCGCCGTCGGCCGTAGTGCTCAGCATGCTCAGCACGTTCTGCGGCGCGATGCAGTCGCGCGTCGCGCTCGCCGGCACCGGTGCGCCGCCTCTGGGGCTGGGGGATCCAACTGCCCGCGCAGTAGCCTCACCGGCCGCGTTGTGCTGCCAGGTGGCCAGGAGGGCAGCGCGGAGTGGCGTTCTCCAGGCCTGCGGGCGAAGCTCTCGCACACGCATGTCGGCGTCGGTGCTCGGCGCGTGCAGACGCCGCGGCGCTGCAGTACCTGTCGTCGTGCGTGAGGCGGCTGAGCAAGCTGGAGCAGGAGGCGCAGGCCAAGGGCACGGCGGCCCCCAGGTGAGGCACGGGGCGTGGTCACCACGCAGCGTGGTGACCAAGCGGATTTGGCTCGGTCGTCAGGCGGAAGCGCGGGCATGGTCGCTGGCGTGCTGCATGGTGCCCGCAGGTCTCCTGGCAGTGGCGGCGCCGCGCTGTCCCGCTTCATGCAAGGTGAGGCTCACAGCGCAGGGCACAGGGTGCCTGCCCCACCTGTCGGAAGCGCAGGAACACCCCACACCAGCAAGCGGGCAGTGACGCCGTCGCGTCGCGGCGAAACCGCGTGCGCCGCAGGCCTGGGCGGCGGCGCGCACGGCGGCGGCCACAACCGCCACGTCTCCTTCCAGACGCTGCCCACCGTCCCGTCGGGCACGCTGTCGCCCGGCGGCACGCCCAGCGACGCCGCGCCCACCAACCGCGCAGCTTCCGGGCAGCTCCCCGCCCCGTCCGCCGGCCGCGCCACGGCCGACCTGCTCCCCGACGACCTCGCGCCGGGTCATCAGCAGCAACCGCTGGGCCCGCTGCCGCTTCCACCCGACCCCAGCGCTCCGCCGGCGTGGGCCGTTCAGCCGCCCGCGCTGCTGCGCGACCTCCTGGCGCCGTACGCGGCGGCGGCGGCGGCGGCAGAGGAGGCGGGCGGGGCGGCGGCGGCGGCGCTGCTGGCGGTGGAGACCCGGTGGTTGGCGCAGGTGCCCGAGTGGCGGGGCCACCTGGCGGCGCCGGCGGGGGCGCAGGCGGCAGCGGCGGCGCGGGGCAACGGCGCCGGCGGGGAGGAGGCGGCGGGCGGCGGCGCGGCGTCGGTGAGCGTGCAGGCGCTGCTGCGCTGCGTGCTGGACCTTTCGCCGGAGGAGCAGCCGGTGCAGCTGGAGCAGGTCACCCGGAGGCTGCACGCCGAGGTGCGGCGCGCGGTCGCTGCTGCTGCGCTCGCCTGTGGATGGTTGCGGTGCTTTGACACCTCCCCGGGGCCAGAGCCCAGCTACACCAGAGATGGTTTGCCCTGACGTGGGCGGTGCAGCACCGCTTGGCCTTCCACTTTGCCTTTAGTGGCCAGCCCATGCGCGAGGGGAGTTGGGGCGGCTGGGGACGTGATTGAGTTGTGTGGAGGCGCGCCGACTCGGCGTGGATCCAGGGCCGTCGTCGCGCCGCTCGGACGATTCCTGCGCGTGCTGCTGACGCGGGCGGCCCAGGCGCGCCAAGCCGAGGCCATGGCCGCGCACGACCTCTCTGCCGCCGGCCACAACGCCGCCCGCGCCCGCAACGCCCGCGCCGGCTTTGGCGGCGCCTTCGGCGGGCGCGGCGGCGTCGCCGGCGGCGGTGTCGCCGGCGGCTTGATGGCGCGCAAGGGCGGCCGCAAGCGCCTGCTGTTCCACCACCCTCCGTACTCCATGAGCGAGCCGCTGCAGATGCAGGAGCAGGACATTGCCGTCGTGGTGCAGGTGCGAGTACAAGCATCTTGACAGGCCTCTTCTTTGACACCTGTTTGGTGGGGCCACACCCGGCCGAGGAACGTCCCTGGTTCAGTGGCCCTGGGCAGTGTGCGGCAGCAACAAGGGAGCTGCGGGGGTGCCCTGCGTGGAACGACTGCGCGTCGAGTGGGCCGTTGGGGTGCGCGCAGGTGGTGTGCGGCGCGGCGGCGGCCCACGCGCTGCTCTCCCACGAGCAGCAGGACCCCGGCGGCCCGCTGGACCCTAATCAGGACCCCTGCCTGTCGCCTGACCTGGTGCCGGTGGGGCCGGGCGCGCCGCCGCCGCTGCTGGGCGGGCCGCACGGGGCGCCGCAGGCGGACGCCGGGCAGCGCGACTGGGAGGACGAGTTTGACACGGGCGGCCTGGGGCAGGTGCGCGCCGGGCCGTCGCGCCTTTTTTGATGCTCGGCGGCTTCCTTGGCACCCGCCGGACAGAAGCCTCCGTACATGGCGACTTATCGAGATCTCTTGAGAAGACAGCGCATGTTGTCCGCGCCGGGAGCGGTTTGGAGCGGAAGAAAGAGAGGAAGGAGTGGCGGTCGCAGTGGCGTGTGCACGCCTCTCTGGCTTACTTGCGCAGGTGTGTGGCGCCATCCTGGTCAAGCTCATCATGGACCTGTGGATCGCGGCGGGGCCCGCCAACAGCTTCGTGCTCGTGCTGCGCATGCTGCGCAAGGCCATCACCGCCCGCAAGCCGCAGGCGAGAGAAGCGCATGCGTGCCGGGCGCGCTGCCGCGCCTGCTCCCCGCCGCGAGCATGCATCCTGCCGCCGCCCGCACGGCCTCATGCGCCCAACGCTTCTCTGCCCCGCGCGGATGTTGCGCAGATCCGCGCGCGCGCCTTTGACCTCATCTACAACATCACGGTCCACGCGTCGCTGCTGGAGCCGCTCCCCTCCGCCGCGCCCTCCCCCAGCCCGCCCGCCGCCCCGCCCGCCGCCAGCCAGCCGCGCCACGCCACGGGCGACGGGAGCGCAAGCCCCTTCTCGCCGGCGGCGGCGGCGGCGGCCGGCGGCGCCGCGCAGCCCTCGCCGAGCCCTAGCCATGCGGCAGGGGGCGCGGGCGAGGCGGCTGCGGGCATGCTGCCGACGCAGTCACGGACGCCGTCTCCGCCGGCGCAGGGCGGGCGGGCCAACGGCGTGGCGGAGGAGGGCGGCAGGGGCGGCGGCGCGGGGGGCGGGCGGTACGCCCGGCTGTCGGCGTGGTGCCGGGCGCTGCTGTTCCAGCTGCTGGACGACATCAGCAGGGTGAGCAGCGCCTGCGTTCGCTCGGTCTTCCTGCCAGTCTTGGCCTCCTTTTGGGGGCGCGAGTCTGCTCCAGCGCCACTGCACTTCTGCCGGGGCATGCACCGCTCACAGCACAGGCAGGCAGGCCGAGCGGAAGGTTTGCGAGCGGCAGCGCTGGGCGGGTTGCGAGTGCGTTTGCTCCACGAGCGTTGTGGGGCTGCGGCGAGGAGCGAGAGCTGGAGTGCTGTGCGTGCTGTGCGCGTGGTGGCGCAGGGCGGCGAGGAGGAGGAGGTGGTGTGGCTGTCGGCGCTCAACACGCTGCTGCAGCTGTGCACGTCCGGCGGGCACTGGGTGGCGCGGCACGTCGAGGCGCTGCCGCTGCAGGGCCTGGCGGGCCTGCTGGGCGCCTGCCTCGCCTTCCGCTGGTGCGTGGTGCCAGGGCGCTTGCGTTTGGGGATCAGAGGGGGCCTGCGGGGTGCCTGCCTCTGCGACGCTTCTGATATCTGCTCGCTCTTGGGCGCTGGCCAGCTGGCAAACTAGCCGTCCCTGGGCGGCTAGTGTGCCAGCTTGCCTTGTCCATGTTCTCTTGCTTCTTGATCCAGTGGAGAACGCGCTGGGGGACTGCGAACAGATTCGCTGCACCTGCCGTGCACGCTCCCCTCCCCTCGCAGGGCGTCGGACGTGCACAGCCACCTCGTCCGCCTGTCCTCCGCCCTGCTCCTCCAGCCCGAACCTCCCTCCCACGTTGCCGACGGCGCCACCGCCGCCGCCGCGCCCGACGGCCCCTCCTCCGACCTCGCTTCCGCCCACGCGAACGACGGCGCGGCGGCGGCGGCGGCGGCGGCGGCGGCGGTGGCGGGCAGCAGCCGGCGTCCCCCGCTGGGCGGCCCTGTGGCCGGCGGCGGAGGGTCGGGCGCGGGGGCGGCGGCGGGCGCCGGCGGCAGCGGCGCCGGTGCGGCGCCGGGCGGCGACGCGCCGGAGACGCGGGTGGCGCAGATCCCGCAGGACTTTGGAGGCCTGCAGGTGAGCACGTGTTGGATTTGCATCTATTGACACCTCGGCGGGGCCGGAGCCCAGCTACCGGGCGCATCAGATGTCTCGACGCACAAAGGCACGTCAGCCAAGACACACGCGCAGGTGCACAGTCACGCTTGTGCGCACGTGTCGCACGCGTGTGCGCACCTGTCGTCGCTGTCCTTTGGCCTCCAGCACACACTGCAGCGGGCTCACCGCACTTGAGGGCGTGGGCGTCCTTTGTCGCTTGAGGGAGAAGACGAACATCTTGAGTGTGTTTGCTGGCGCCGCAGGGGGTGTTGGAGGCGTACGCGCACGCGCCGTGCCCGGCCTCGTGCCTCGACATGCTGGCCGTGCTGGTGCACTACCTCACGCCCGACGGTGCGCCGCATGGGTCCGCTAGGGCTTGCGCTAGGGCTTGGGCATCTTGGGGCCCGCCAGCTGCAGACCGCTGGAACCGCACAGGCGCATTGCAACGTGTGCATGGGGTGGCCAAGCCCTAGCTTTGGGCCCTCATGGCGTTGGCGTGCGCCCGCAGACGAGACGGAGGCGGAGCTGGCGGCGGTGCTGGCCTCCCGCTCGGCGCCCCTCTTTGCGTCGGTGCTCCAGTCGGCGTTGCGCACGCCGCGCCCGGGCATGGCCCTGCGGCTGTCGGCGGCGCTGTCGGGGATGGGCCTGGCGTCGGCCTCGGCGTCCGTGGCGGGGCCCTCCGCCTCGGCGCAAGCGGGTGCGGCTGGGGCGCAGGGCGCCGTGGAGGGGTGGCGTCGTTGGCGGTGGGCGTCCGCCGCGCCACAGCAAGGCCACCAGGGCTGTGCCGTCGTGCTGCGACGCCCTGCTCGCGCAGGCGGCGGCGGCGTCCTGCCCACGCCCTCGTCCGCCTCCTCCCAGTCGCTGGCGGGCGGCACGCTGCGCGCGCTGGGCGGCACCACCTCCATGGCAGGTAAGCCCTAAGCCCTCCCTCCCTCCCTCCCCCCCTCACCGCCGCCGCAACCTCAGCACTGTCTGCGACGTCCTCCTCCCTGCCGCTCAACCAGCCAACGCCCCGCCGCACGTCATCGCGCTTACTCGCACCCCGCCCGCAGGCGCCTCAGCCACCTCCCAGCACCATCACACCCTAGGGCTCCACGCCCCGGGCGGCGGCCCCGACCCCGGCGTCCTCCCGCCCGCCAGCGCCAAGCTGCTCCTCAACATGCTCACCGCCGTCGAGTCCCAGGCGCTCCGCTACCGCCGCCTGCTGCAGCAGTCCCCGCACCTCGCCGCCAAGATCAAGGCCACCATGGCGCATGTGGTGCCCTGGCCCGGCGCGCTGGGCGCCGCCGGCGCGCCGCCGCCGTCCGACCTGCCGCCCGCCGCCGTGCTGGCAGCCGCCTGGAGCGACCTCAAGGAAGCCTGCAGCTCCATCAACTATTTGCCGGTGTGGGGCGCGTTGGGTGGAGGAGGAGGAGGAGGAGCGGGGACGCTGGCGGCGAAGGGGAGCAGCGGCGGCGGCGCGGCCAGCGCGGCCAGCGCCAGCGTCGCGAGCGTGAGCGGCGGCGGCGGCGGGGGGGCGGGGCAGGGCAGCGGCCCGGCGTCGCCGTGGCGGGGCGGCGGCGCCGCGACGGTGGGCGGCGGCGCCGCCGGCGGGCTGCGCAGCGTGCGCAGCGCGCGGAGCCGTGGCCGGTCGGCGGTGGAGCGCAGCGCCGAGCTGCGGAGCAGCTTGGTGCTGATGAGCCCGCCGACGGCGGTGGTGGCGGGGCGGCAGGTGGCGCTGCACTGGCTGTACAAGCTGCTGCTGCAGGCCATGCACGTGTGCCAGGTGCGCCACTCGGGGGGGGACGGCCCGTTTTTCCGGCGTGCGGGGTGGTCCCGCGGCGGTTGCGAGGTCCCCCGCGCTCACCGCTGGCAACACCGTGTGGTGGGGCTCACGCTTGCACGGGGCGAGCGGCTGACGGGAAGGGGTGGGCTGTGCTGCGCGTGCCGCCAGGGTACCTGTGTCGTGGAATGATTGAAACTCTTCATCTGATGCGCCTGCCAACCGGCTGCAGGGCAACCCTCTGCTGCTGACGCCGCTCAACCTGCGCACCAGCGAGGGCGGCAAGCTGGCCGGCCTGCGCAGCAGCAGCGGCATGGGCGCGGCGGGCGGGCAGGGCCCCGTGGGCGGCGGCCTCGCCGGCGCCGGCGGCGCGCCGCAGCCGCCGCTCAGCTCCTCCGCCAACGACTCGCCCGTCCGGGTGCGTCCTGTTCGCGTGCGAATCAAGACGCCGCACCGCGCATGCATCGCGCCCCGGCGCCCGCCGCTGCTTGCCGCCGTCACCGTCGTCGCCTTCGTCGTCGTTGCGTTGCGGAGGGTGGCGTGGCGGCGCTGCGGTGCGGCAGCGCGCGAGCGGAGCGCTGCCACCCGTGCCTGCCGTTGCTCTTTCTGTTGCGTTTCTGTTGCGTGGGCAGGTGGGGTCGTGGACGAGTCAGCTGGCGGACGTGCTGCTGCACTGCGTGCGCGAGGTGGTGGGCGGCTGCCGGCTGCTGGTGGCGGCCATGGCCCGCGCCGTCGCAGACATCAAGCAGGTGCGAACCTCGCTGCGCCTTCCGCCCCCTCCTCACTCGCTTCATCGCGAGCTGCCTTCGCCAGTCGCAGACATCAAGCAGGTGCGACCCTTCCTGTGCCTTCTGCCCCCCTCTTCCCCCCTCCTCACTCGCTTCATCACGCGCTGCCTTCGCCAGGATCGGCTCTTCCGCCCTGCGTTCAGCGTGCACGTTTCTGTGGGCCCGCTTCGCGACGCCGGCGACATGCGAAGCAGCGGCGGACGGGAGGTGTGCCCGGCGCCCGCCCAATTACCTCCATGCAGGGCGTGCCGGACCCCGCCTCCCGGCAGCACCTGGTGCTCACGGCCTACTACATCGCGCTGCTGTGGGTGCTTCAATCTGGGGACGTGAGCCCAGGGTCCGACAGGTGCGCGACGCGCGCGGCGCCCCGGCTCTGCGCGCTCCGCCGCTGATCGCCGCCCTGGGCATGCGCGCACGGGGGGATGGGGAACGGGAGCCACCCTGCAGCCGCTCTCTGCACTGGCAAGCGCGAGCGCGAATCGAGCTGCCAACTGACCCCCAACCGCGCCCTGCCTTTGCCCGCAGCAACATGGCGGCGCAGGAGCTGGCAGACTACGTGCTGCTCGCCATCACCCAGCCCCGCACCACCGCCCCGCCACCCGCCGGCCCGTCTTCCGGCCCCTTCCCCGACCCCACGGCCCTCCCGCCCCGCCCGCCCGGGCCCCCCAGCGCGTCCGGCTCGTCCGCCACGCACCCCTACACGGTGCCGCAGCACTCACAGAGCAACACGACGGCGCCGCTGGCGTCGGCCTTCGCACGCTCACGCCTTCAACGCGACAGCGGCGCCGCCACCCGCCTGCTCGACGGGCAGGCGCCGCCGCCGGCAGCCGCCGCGCCCTCGTCGGGGCTTGCGCATGGCGGGTGGTCGGGGTGGCACCACCAGGGCGGCGGCGGCGGCGGCGCGCAGGAGTTCATGGCGGAGCAGCACCTGCACGTGGCGACGGCGCTGGTTTCAGGGCACATGGAGTTTGCGCCTGAGCCCTTGGGGGCGACGGCGCCGGAGCTGCTCGTAGCGCTGATCCGCAGCTGCGCGCAGCAGCAGCCGCCAACGCAGCAGCAGCAGCAGCAGCAGCGGAGCGGGGCGGTGGGCGGCGGCGGGCCCGGGGCGGCGGCGGCGGCGGGCGCGGGGGCGGCATACGGCGTGAGCGGACGGCCGGGGCCGGCGGCCGTGCTGATGGGCCTGGAGAAAGCGCAGCAGCAGCAACAGCAGCAGCAGCAGGCACAGCAGCAGGTGCAGCAGGGGGGCAGCGTGGGCGGCGGTGCCGGCGCGCGCTCGGGGGCGGGCGCGGGCGGGGGTGCCGCGCCCTACCCGGGGGTTTGGGAGGGCGGCGGCGCGGCGGGCGGCGGCGTGCCGAGCAGCACGGGCGCGTGGGAGGACGTGGGTTCGGACCGGCGGCTGGCGCTGCTGCTGGCGCTCATGGCGCGGTGCACGCTCGACCCCGACGCATTTGCCAGGTGCGCGTGCTTCTTGCATGATGGGGCGGTTTGCCGCCGTGGCAAGGCAGCGCGGTCAGCAGCTAGGAAGATCAGGCGCCAGCCCAGGCCAGAGCATGCAGCACCCGTTGCCAGGTGTGCGCTCGTTTGTGTGCGCCTGGGGGGCGTGTGCGCTTTTTCAGTGAGGTGGGGCCGGGGGGGGGGGGGGCGGGGGGGGGGGCTGCCGGGGCGTGTGTTGCTGAGGAATCGCCTGCGGTGCCGCTGGCTCTGCGAAGTGCTGCGCCCTCGGGCCGGCGGGGCCGAGGTGGGGCTCGAGCGACGCGTGGGTGGCGATGTGCGGGTCTGGGCGCGCAGGTATGGGCTCTCGCACCTGGTCAAAGAGGCCATGCTGCCGAGCGAGGACGCCAGGGAGCGCTACTACGCCGGTGCGTCTCCTTTTGTGTGCGTTGCTGCCACCGCTGCTCTTCGATCCTTGCGGTGCTGGCGCGTGGCCCCCGGGGCTCCGCGCAGCAGAGGCGCATGCGCGTGCGGCTGTTGGTTGATGCGCGCAGGCGTGTACCTGCTGCGACACTGGCAGCTCAACCAGCAGGACAAGTACTGGCGCATGCTGCGGCACCTGGTGCTGCAGGCGCAGCAGCTCAACGACGACTCGCTGCTCGACAACCCCTACCTCACCGTCGTGCACATGCTCAACGTGGAGGGGCAGGCGTGATTTCTATCGCCTGTCTGCACCTGACAGGCGCTTGGTCAAGGCAGTCAAACTACCGCAAGAAGCGAGGAAGGGGCACTCGAGCGCAGCGCACACGCTAGCGAAGAGGAGGAAGATGTGGGCGAGCACATAGCAGCGCGAAAGAAAGCGCCGCAAGAGCGCGGAAGAGTCGCTGGATGACGCCCTTTGCCGCCCTTGTGCTGCTCGTCGCCGCCACGACGGCCCAGGCGCAGCAGCTCAGCGGCAGGCCCTCGCCGCCTTCACCAGCGACGGTGACGGGGCAATGCGACGTGGACGCGCAATGCCTGACGGCGCTGACGGTCGCTGCGCAGAGGCAAGTAGATGGCCGTAGAATGCGGCAGGAATCCGAAAGGGAGTCCGCCAGGGGCCACAAGTGCAGGCAGCGCAGAGTGTGTGCTTTATTCACTGCAGCTGGCCGTATGGCCTCCAAGGGGGTGGACGGGGCGGGAGGCGACCCGGCGGCGTACCAGACGATGTCGCTCAGCATCCCCTTGCATGTGCAGGACGCCGGCGCTGTTCAGCAACTTCAAGAACACCAGCTCCGCTGTGCTGTCCTGCCTCAACAAGCGCGCCGCCGTCCGGGTGCGACACAACAACTGACGAGTCGCTGAGCGCGGGCCACTCAGTGCCCCCACCCCTGGCTCGCCCCCTGAATTCACTGCCTCCTCCGTGTGGCGCACGCACTGGCAGGCGCTGCGGCTGCTGGCGCCGGACTACTCGGAGATTCTGCTGCGAGGCATCCTGCCAACGCTCACCAAACTGGTCGGCTGGGACGTGGACGTGACATGTGAGAAGAGGCCGCAGCTGTCTGGCAGCCTGGCTGGGCTGAAGCACCAGCCGCCTGAAAGAGTGAAGCGCGCACAAGTGCCTGCCGCAGACGTGTCGACCGCTCCCGAGTCCATCAAGCGGAACCTGCTGGACACGGCGTCGCTGGGCAATAGCTTCTACGACGGGTCAGTAACGAAGCCAGAACCTGGCTGTGCGCGTGGCGTCGCTGTGCTGGTGCGCGTGCATCTGCAGCACTCAGTCCTCACCCGCACGCACCCTGCCTGCTCTGCACGCGCGCAGGTGGTGAGTTGCGGAGCTCTTCCACCGGCTTGTTGCTGCCTCGCCACCCCTCTGGAGACCCCATCACGGCAGGGTGCTGGTGAGCTCACAGCAGCTGCTGCAGCACGGACCGAGGGACACAGGGCTGCCTTGCCGAGCGCCTGTGCGTTTCCGCAGGCTGCTCGAGGGGTCATGGGCGCC
>VFQP010002185.1_pt1 | contig 22680 bp, 22 predicted proteins | sample 3512351 | NCBI WGS metagenome assembly VFQP01 (sample SAMN10412372, study PRJNA504923) | tailings metagenome | isolation source: Relicate 1 Philex TSF1 revegetated site | place: Philippines: Tuba, Benguet | collected 2017-08-29
GCGGCGTTGGCGCCATCCCCGGCGCGCTGATCGGTGCGGCGGTCGGCGGCGGAACAGGGGCGGTTACGACTCCCGATCAAGTCGATCTCGGCGAGCCGATCTGGCGCTGATCGTCGCCGCGTTACATGAGCCCATCGAAACAACAGGAGCCTCAAATGACTTCTCCTCAGAACACGATGCTGGCCGCGACCGATAAGGTCATTGCCGGTCAAGCGAGCGAGTCCGGTGTTGCATGGTCCGCCATTTTTGCGGGCGCGCTTGCGGCCGCGGTCGTCTCTCTCGTGCTGCTCGTGCTGGGCGCCGGTTTGGGGCTCTCCGTTGTTTCGCCTTGGACGGCGGTCGGCGCCGACGCTTCGACATTGGCGATTTCCGCGATCGTTTGGCTGATCCTGATGCAGATCGTCTCGTCCGGCTTCGGCGGCTATTTCGCCGGTCGGCTGCGCCGGCGTTGGGCCGGCATCTCGCGCGACGAGTCGTATTTCCGCGACACGGCGCATGGCTTCTTCGCGTGGGCGTTGGCGACCGTGGTTGTCGTCACCATGGCGGGATCCGGCGTTTCGTCGCTCACCGGTGCCGGCGCCTCGGCGGTCGGGTCGACCGTAACGGGCGTCGCGCACGGCGTCTCCCAAGGCGCGGCCGCGCGTTCCGACGCGACTTCGATGCCGACCGACTATTTCGTCGATCTGTTCTTCCGGCCCGCTTCACAGGATGGCGTCGCGCGTTCGCCGGAGGTGAATAGCGTCGAGGCACGCTCGGAAGTCTCGCGAATTCTCGCCGTAAGCCTCGCGACCGGTTCGATTTCGGCGCCGGATAAGGCGCAATTGACGGGCTTGGTTGCGGCAAGGCTCAGCATTCCGCCGGCGGACGCCGAACGCCGCGTCGATGATGTGCTGTTGCGGTTTGAAGCTTTCAAGACCGAGGTGACGCAGTCCGTGGATACCGGACGCAAAGCGGGTGCCGTCGTTTCGCTGGTCGCGGTCTTGTCGCTTCTGATCGGCGCCTTCGTTGCCAGCGCTGCCGCTTGCTGGGGCGGGCAACATCGCGACGGACTCGCCTGAACTTTATCCATCGATTTCCGATCAGGAGACGACACATGGCTCGCAAGTCGAAAACCTCAACGCAAAAACCGAAATCCGCCGGGCGTCCGCGCGGTGCGATGAAGCCGAAAAGCGTCAAGAACGGCAATCGTCGTTCGCGCGTGCCGGACGCCATCGCGTTTCTCGAGAACGAGCATCGCGAGGTCGAGAAGCTGTTCGAGAGCTTCGAGACGGCGCGGTCCGAGAACAAGAAGGAGGGGTATGCCGATCGAATTTGCCTCGAGCTGCGGATCCACACGCAGATCGAGGAGGAGATCCTCTATCCGCCGGCGCGCGAGGCGCTCGACGACGACTTCATCGTCGACGAGGCGGTGGTGGAACACGATTCGGCGAAAGCGCTGATCGGTCAGATCGAGGGCATGCGTCCGGGCGACGACCTTTACGACGCGAAGGTCAAAGTGCTGAGCGAGCATATCGAGCATCACGTCGAAGAGGAGGAAGAGGAACTTTTTCCGCAGCTCCGTGAATCCGGTATCGACCTCGTCGCGCTCGGCGAGCGGCTGCGCGAACGCAAAGATGAACTACTGGCGCAGATGGCGCAGCGGGACTGAACGTCCGCGATCTGCGATCTAGGCGGAACGATCCCGATGTGCGGCGGTTGGCTTCCCAACCAGTACGAAGCCCTAACCAGACGGAGCATTGTCATGGATCATTCCAGAAACGACTTTCTTCATCTCGGCCCGGAAGCCCAGCATTGCATCGGCGCTTGCCTGCGCTGCAATGCGATCTGCGTCTCGACGGCGATGAACCACTGTCTTGAGACGGGCGGCGCGCATACTGAAAAGCCGCATTTCACGTTGATGATTGCGTGCGCCGAACTATGCCGCACGTCGGCGCAGTTGATGCTGATGAAGGCGCCGAATCAGGATCGGCTTTGCGGGGTCTGCGCGGAGATTTGCGATCTTTGCGCCGTCGACTGCGAACGCATCGGCGATATGCCCGAATGTGCCGAGGCTTGCCGGGATTGTGCGCAAGCCTGTCGCGCCATGGCGAATTGAGCAAGGAGCCGAGACATGCCGAACGCAGCCGACATTCTGATCGACACGCTGGTCGCCTGGGATGTCGACACCGTTTTCGGCCTGCCCGGCGACGGCATCAACGGAATCATGGAAGCGTTGCGCGTACGCCAGGACAAAATTCGCTTCGTGCAGGTTCGGCACGAAGGATCAGCGGCGTTCATGGCTTGCGCCTACGCTAAATGGACGGGGCGGTTGGGTGTGTGCCTGGCGACGTCGGGGCCGGGCGGTACCAATATGTTGACCGGGCTTTACGATGCCAAGCTGGATCAGGCGCCCGTTCTGGCGATTACGGGTTTGCAGTTCCACGATCTGATCGAGACCTTCACCCAGCAGGATGTCGATCTGACGAAGGTTTTCAGCGATGTCGCATTGTTCAACGTTCAGGTCACCGATGCGGCGCATATGGAAAGCGTGGCGGGATTGGCCTGCCGATCGGCGCTGGCCGGACGTGGGGTCGCGCATATCTCGATCGCCAGCGACGTCCAGGAAATGTCGATGGGTGAAAGCGGCCGGTCGCGGCGAAATCGCCCGGGGCACGCGCCCAATCGATTTTTCGAAGGCGGTAAGGTGCCGGATGAAGCGCAGATCGCCCGCGCCGCAAAGATTCTCAACGAAGCCAAAAGCGTGGCGATCCTTGCCGGGCGGGGTGCTCGGCATGCGACGACTGAACTGGAGAAGACCGCCGATCTGCTGGGCGCGCCGATCGCCAAGGCACTGCTGGGGAAAACGGTGCTGCCAGATGATCACCCGTTCACGACGGGCGGGATCGGCATTCTGGGGACGCTGCCGTCGCAAGAGATCATGGAAAAATGCGACGCGCTGCTCGTTGTCGGTTCGACGTTTCCTTACATCGAGTATTATCCGCGGCCCGGGCAGGCGCGTTGCGTGCAGATCGATCGCGATCCGCAGCGTATTGGTCTTCGCTGTCCCGTCGAGGCAGGCCTGGTCGGCGACGCGGCGATTTGCCTCGGCCGATTGAACGAGCAGCTCGAACGCAAGACGGATCGCGCATTCTTGGAGGACGCGCAGATGGCCATGCGGCGTTGGCGCGCGATGATGCGCGAGGCGGAGAGCGGAGACCAGATCCCCCTGAAGCCCCAACGTGTGATGAAGGCGTTCGGCGATCGGTTGCCGGACAATGCGATTATCGCGGCGGATTCCGGTCAAAACACCGAACTCGTCGCCCGGCACGTGACGGCGAAGCGCGGGCAGGAATTCGCGGTATCGGGCGCACTGGCGTCGATGGCGTGCGCCATACCTTATGCGATCGCGGCCGGCATCGCGTATCCCGATCGCCCCATCTTTGCCGTCGTCGGCGATGGCGGTTTGGCCATGCAGTTGGGCGAATTCTCGACGGCCGTCCGCTACAAAATTCCTCTCAAATTACTGGTCGTCAAGAACGGCATGCTCAATCAGATCGCTTGGGAACAGATGATGTTCTTGGGCAATCCGCAATTCGCCTGCGAATTGCAACCGATCGATTTCGCGAAAGCCGCCGAAGCGATGGGCGGGTACGGATACACGATCGAGAATCCGCATGAGATCGATGAAGTTCTCGACGCCGCCATCTCTGCGACCGGGCCCGCGATCATCCAAGCGGTGGTGGATCGTTACGAGCCGATGATGCCGCCGCGCATGCCGAAGGAATATCGCGACAATATGGAGGCCGCCCTGAAGGAGACCGACGGCGCGGATGAGATCGAGGCGAATTTGGAGAAGGAACCGCTGCGCACGATGGCGCGCCGCAAGCGGCGACCATAGGCGCGCGGCGGTCAGGCGACGTTGCGTTCCACTGCCGCATCGATCGCATCTTGGTCCATCGCCATCGCGAGTTGCGCAATGCCTTCGTGCCAGCTAACACGGGCGCGCCACCCGGTCGCCTCGTGAAGAAGCCGCGTATCGGCAACGAAATGGCGCGGATCGCCGAGGCGCGCCGACATTCGGCGGATCTTCGGCTCGCGACCGACCACGCCGGCGATCGACGAAACGACGAGATTGAGGCTGACCGCATTCTGCGGACCGCCGCCGAGGTTGAAGGCGCGGCCGCTCAGACGGTCGATATTGGCGAGAACCGTCCGAAACGCGGCGACGGCGTCCGACACGTGCAAGAGGTCGCGTACCTGTTTTCCGTCGCCGAAGATCGTGATCGGGCGATCGGTGAATATTTGCTTCAGGAAATGGGCGACCCATCCCCGCTCTTCGGAGCCGCGCTGGCGCGGCCCGTAGACGCTGCTCATCCGCAGGACGGCCGTGCGCAGACCCAGCGATCGCGCGTAGTCCAACACGTATTGATCGGCGAGGCCTTTCGAGCAGCCATTGGGCGAACTCAGTTCCAGCTTGCGGCTTTCGTCGATACCGAAGCGACGAAGATCTCGGTCGCGCGGCAAATACCGCCCGTCGAACTCTTCGGTTTTCATGTCCGCCATCGATCCGTAGACCTTGCTGGATCCGGCGTAAAGGACGGGGACGTTGCCCGCCGCGCGCGCGGCTTCCAGCAAATTTAGAGTGCCGCAAGCGTTCACTTCGAAATCCGCGATCGGCTCGGTGATACTTGCGGCCGTCGTCGACAGCGTCGCGCAATGCACGATCGCGCGCGTATCGCGAACGATCGCGGGCAAGGCCGCCGCGTCGCGCGTGTCGGCAATCTCCAGATTCAAGCGATCGCCATGGCGTTCGCGCAGCCAAGCGAGATTGTTCTCGGCACCGGGATCGCTGAAATTGTCCAGAACGGTGACCGGCACGCCGTCGGACAACAGACTGTCGACGAAGTTGCAACCAATGAATCCGCAGCCCCCGGTGACGAGTACGGATCGCGTTTTGCCTTTTTCATTCATATGAGAAATCCCCGTTCCTCGTTGGCGGTCGGCCGCGCGCCGCTTTTCCCGAACAAGCGGACCGACCGACGAAGATGCTCGAGCATCCCAAACCGCTTTTGCCGGGAATTGTTCCCGTGTCGGAATTTTGACGATGAAGCCGGATACCGATTGGCGCGCCGCAAAATTGTCCGGCAACGCCGGTTGTCCCGTCGGGAACATCGACACGTTGCAATAGTTAGGTGTGGTCCAATAAACGCTATCGGAGGCCGCGACGATGTCCCCATATCGGCAACTTTCAGTGCCAATCGGCCTCGCCGTCATCTTGATTTGCATTTCGTTGGCGATAGGTCAGCCAAGGCGCGGCGATAGCGCCGTCGGATCGTCGTCGGTGGATCGATTGACGGATCAACCACCGCCCGGCGCGCCGGCAGGGGCCAATCGCGACACGCGGATAGAACTGGAAGCGGACATGCCGCGCGCGCGCAGCGATGCGGGTGTGGGCGAGGGCATGCGCCGGCTTCTAACGGAACACGCGGCACTCCAGGCGCGGCCGATCGCCGAATTATCAGTGCCCGAGGCGCGTATGCAAGCATCGCTCGCGGATGCCGCGAACGCGTTGCGGTGGCGCATGCGCATTCCCGCGGCACCCGAAATCAAGATGAAGACGCGCGATCTGGTGCTGCCGACGCAGGTGGGCAATCTTGCGGCGCGCGTCTACACCCCGGCGGGACGCGGACCGTTCCCGATCATTCTGTTCTTTCACGGCGGCGGCTGGGTCGTCGGCGACATCAATGCATATGATGCCGCACCCCGCGCCCTGGCTCAGGGTGCCGGCGCGGTGGCGATCTCCGTCGAATATCGTCAAGCGCCGGAGCATAAGTTTCCGGCCGCGCATGAGGATGCTTGGGCCGCTTATATTTGGACGATCCGCAACGCGCAGCGGCTGAACGGCGACGCCTCGCGTATCGTCGTCGCGGGCGAGAATGCGGGCGGCAATCTTGCGGCGAATGTTGCGTTGCGCGCCAAGCAGTTCGAAACCGTCGCGCCCATCTACCAGTTACTGATCTATCCGCTCGTCGGCATCGATACGAACACGGCGTCGTATCGGGATTTTGGGAATGCGCTGCCGTTGGGACGGGACGATCTTGCATGGCTTTTTAGCAATGTCTTCACATCGGCCAACCATATGGCGGATGCCCGGATCAACCTTGTCGGCCGAAACGATCTTTCGGGATTGCCGGCCGCGACGGTCGTGCTCGCGGAAATCGATCCGCTGCGATCGGAAGGCGAAGCCTACGCGCGAAACATGGCAAGCGCGGGTGTGCCGGTCCGAACCCGGATATTTCCCGGCGTCACGCATGATTTCTTCGGCATGGGGAAAGTTCTGCCGGAAGCCAAGCAAGCGATGGAAGAAGCGGTCGAAGACCTAAAGGTCGCATTCGCAACCAAGTGAGGATGGCGTCATGAAGTATTCGACGGAGAAGTATCTTTTCTTGGCCATCGCGCTGCTGCTTGTCGGTGCGGGCTGGACCGTTGCGCAATCGAAGTCGCCCTTGCCGGAAGGTAAGGCGCCCTACACGAAATCCGTGGATCCCGCGATGTTCACGGCGTTGGCCGCCAGTTCGAACGAGTTCGAAATCCGGTCGAGCGAGATCGCGAAGCGCAAAAGCGCGATGCCGAAGGTCAAAGCCTTCGCCGATCAAATGCTAAAGGACCATGTTGCGGCGAAAGACAAGCTGAGCCAGGTCAAAGGCGGCGTTACGCCGCCGCAAACGCCCCTTGTGCCAAAACACGCGGCGATGCTCGAACAGCTCGATGCGGCATCGGAGGCCGAGTTCGACGCGCTTTATCTCGATATGCAACTCGTCGCGCATAACGACGCGGTAGCCTTGTTCGAAACATTCGCCGCGTCGCCGGGTGAAGGGGACGCATTGACAAAGCACGCGAGTGAGATGTTGCCGACCTTGCGCGCCCATCGGACACATCTCAAGCGGCTGATCTCGTCCAACTAATCGCGCGAGGCGATGGTCGTCACCGCAAAGCCGATACGGCTCGATGCGTTGGGGACCAATGCAAGAGTGGGGGAGCCGGGGCATTCCGGATCAGCGGCCGATCGTGCTTTCCAGGTTGAAGCCATTGGCCGGAAGGCACTTGTTCCGTTCGACCAGATCTTGCGCGGAGGCTTCTCCGATATCCTCGAGCACGTGGTTGCGCGCGCGGTTCAAGCGGCTTTTCACCGTGCCCATGGCGCAGCCGCAGATTTCGGCCGTCTGTTCGTAGGAAGCGCCGAGCACGCCGATCAGCACCAAGACTTGGCGGTGATGCGCCGGCAGACGGTTTATCGCGTCCCGAACTTCCTTGCCGATGACGGTCCATTCCTGCGTGGCTTCGACGGCCGGTCGCGTCGCGACGCAATCGGCAACGCCGGGAGATTCACGCGTGTAGGTCTTGATGCGCGTATAGAAGGTGTTGCGCATGATCGTGAACATCCAGGACTTCAGATTCGTATTCGGCTCGAAGGTATCGAAACTGCGTAGCGCTTTCACAACCGTGTCCTGAACGAGATCGTCGGCTTCGTTGGGATCCCGGCAGAATGTGCGCGCAAATGCCCGCAAAGCGGGTAGGGCGTCGACTATCGCGGCATCGTCTCTCTCCAATGAGATGTGGGGCATAGGTGAAACTCCGTTCGAATTGAAGGGCCACGGCGAATGAGGATGACGTGTGGTCGCCCTCTTCCTTTTCGTGAGGAAAATATCATAGGTAGTAACGTGGCTGGATAGGATCGGGATATGCGCGGGTATATGCGGTGCGAATTTGAAGCGATGTTCGACACTGGCACGAATATGCGATGACGGGTCATTTATTCGCCGTCAAAATTACTGTTGTTTGGCGCCTCAAGTATCTCGACTTATCTTCGGTTTCATCATGCGCATTAAACGACCAATCGGCCGCACGATGCGTCATCTTTGTCGCACTACGCGCGAGCGGTATTGCTGCTATCCGCGCATCGCGTGACCTAAAGCAATCCAAAGTGGACATACGGGGCGCAGTCGCGTGCTGCACATCGCGACGTATTTCGCCGGGTCGGACCGTGCGATCGGCGGACGGAACAATCGCCGCCCTGTGTCGTTCGATCAACCCGACCCAAACGCAGAGGAGCGTTTCATATGGCACGCGAACACAATCACGATTACGACACCCAAAGCGAAAACTGGCGAGACCGCGACCGGGATTATCGCGATCGCGACGAGCGCGGCATTCCGCGTCACGACTATGTGAATCGCGAAAGATCCGACCGCGTATTCCATCGCGAGGATCGCGGTACGTCGCATCACGACGATCTTGCCGGTCGCTACGGCGGTTACGGCACATATGGCGGTTCGCAGCGCGACGCATGGCAGAATCGCGACGCCAATCGGCGTGGCTATGGCGGCTACGGTGATTCGCGCAGCCAGGACTATGCCGATCGCTATGCCAGCCAGCGCGATTACGGCGGGTCGCGATACGGCTATGGCGATTCCTATGATACGCGCCGCGAAGGAAACTATGGTTCCGGCCGATATGGTCAGGAACGCAGCCTGTGGGATCGCAGCACCGACGAGGTTTCGTCGTGGTTCGGCGATCGTGGTGCCGAGTATCGCCGCCAACAGGACGAGTATCGCGGGCGCGGGCCGAAGGGCTATAGCCGCTCCGACGAACGGATCCAGGAGGACATCAACGAGCGATTGACCGACGATTGGTCGGTCGATGCGTCCGGGATCGAAGTGTCGGTCAAGAGCGGCCAAGTGACGCTGTCGGGCGAAGTCGAGAACCGGATGGCGAAACGTCGGGCCGAGGATATTGCGGAGGCCGTCTCTGGCGTGAAGGCCTGCCAGAACAACATCCGCGTGCGCCAATCGACCGGCAAAGAAACGAGCGCCATGACGGGGTCGACGGGCACGAATAAGTCCACGTCGCTTTGACGCCAGCGCGAAGCGCTCGCCACGACGCGGGCGCTTCGCGACTGTCGTCTATCGATGCGCGGCTGAAACGCAGATCGTCACGAGGGCATTGGCGAATGCGCTGGGGCAGGCGCCTCCGGATCGCGACGGTTCGCGGACCCCGTGAGAATTGCGGCTTTCATCGTTCGGGGGATGGGACGGTGAACGGAGCGGTGAATGCGGCGCATCACCGCGCTGGGCTTGGATTGGCTGCTTGAATTGGGAGGACGGCAAACACACGAACGCCGCCGGCCGGTTTCCCGGCCGGCGGCGTGCGCTGCGAGTCAGCTCGGGTACTTGAATTCCGGCATGGTCTTCAGGCCGTCTTTGGTCGCCCCGCGCAGGATCATTCGATCGCCTTGGGACTGGATCGAATTGAACGGCACGGCGACGTAGCGCGTTCCCATGCCCAGGAACCCGCCGACCGACAGCACCGCATAGGGCACCGACCCGTTCGGGGTGATGATCAAATCGTCGATCTCGCCCACCGTTTCGTTGGCTTCGTTGACCACATTGCGGCCCACGACCTTCGACGAACGTTGACCGTTGGTGAGGCTGCGGGCATCGACGCCGGTCAGCCCGCTGCCGGGCACCGCATTTTGCGTGGCACCGCCCGGCATGGCGCCGGAAGGCACGCCCGGCGTCTGCTGGGCGGGCGGCTGCTGCGACGGGTTCGTCGGGGTCGGCACCGGCGCGCTGCTCTGCGCCCAAGCAGGCGAGGTCAGGGCCATCGCGGTGGCAAGGGCGGCGGCAAATTTATAGGTGGTGCGCATGGCGTTCGTTCCTTTCGAAAGTTTTTGAAGGTTGCACGACAACCAGAACTTCCCAACGGGTCGAAAGTTCCGTCGTGCCGGACCAGTCCATTTGTTCCATGACGATCGTGGAATGCGCGATCTCATGTCCCTCACTGGACCGTGGCGAAGGCTAAGCCTTTCTCGATCGGCGCGGCAGGATCGGAAATTACCCACTGAAAACCGTCGCTACAGGTTTAAGTAGATTCCGCCGCTGTTCGCTCGCGATCGCGATTTATATGCTGCGTGTCATGTCGATGACCAAGGAGCGTGCGATGGGCGACGTCAAGGCACAGATGATCCACGAGGACGATCTCCCCGGACATGAAAGCGAGCTGGAGCCGAAGCCGGACTGGCGTCCGCGCTATGCGGGTTCGCAACGTCTTAAGGACAAGGTCGCGATCATCACGGGCGGCGATAGCGGGATCGGGCGCGCGGTGGCCGCGCTCTACGCGCGCGAAGGCGCGGACATCGTCATCGTATATCTGTGCGAAGACGACGATGCCGAGGAAACGAAGAAGATCGTCGAAGGGGAAGGGCGTCGGGCGCTGACGATCGCCGCGGATATCGGTTCGCCCGATGCCTGCGCCGAGATCGCGCGCGCGACGATGGAGGCGTTCGGCCGGGTCGATATTCTGGTCAACAACGCCGGCGAACAGCATCCCGACAAGGATATCCGCGCCATCAAGCAAGCGCAGTTGGAGCGGACGTTCCAAACCAACGTGTTCGGCATGTTCTACATGGTGCAGGCCGTTCTGCCGCATCTCGGCAACGGTGCCGCGATCATCAATTGCACCAGCGTCACGATGTACAAGGGATCGAAAGATTTGCTCGATTACTCGGCGACGAAGGGCGCCATCACTGCCTTTACGCGTTCGTTATCCGAGAACCTGATCGAGCACGGAATTCGCGTTAACGCCGTTTCACCCGGCCCGATATGGACGCCGCTCAATCCCAGCGGCGGCGCCACGAAGGAAAAACTAAGCAGTTTCGGCGAGAACACACCGATGGGGCGCCCCGGCCAGCCGGCGGAAGTGGCGCCGTCGTTCCTTTTTCTCGCCTGCGAAGACGCCAGCTACATGTCGGGGCAAGTCATGCATCCGAATGGCGGCGTGATCATCAACGGTTGACGATCGGGTCGGCCCGACAAAAAAAGGAGATGTGCGATGCCGCGTGGCGACAAATCCGCCTACACCGACAAGCAGAAGCGCAAGGCCGCGCATATCCGAAAAGGATACGAAGACCGCGGCGTCCCCCGCGACGAAGCGGAGAGCCGCGCTTGGGCGACGGTCAATAAGGATTCGGGCGGCGGTAACAAGTCGGGTTCCGGTCGTGGCCGGCCCGATCGTAATGCCAGTGCGCGAAAGGGCGGCCGTGCCGCAAGCGCCAAACGCCGCGCCACGAACAGCGGATCGAAAAGCGCTTCACGTAAGCGCGCGTCGCGCTAGACTGCTGCCAAAGTTACTGCGGCGTCGGCGTTCTGGGGGTGATCTTGATCGTCCACGTCGTGCTCGCCTTGCTCGGACGGATTTGAAGGCATCACCGGCGCTGCGAGACCCAAGCGCAAATCCGGCTATTCGCGATTGAACCTGAATTCGTATAGATCGGCATCTTTGTCCGTGCGGCCCGCAAGCCGCCGCGATAGGACCTCGGCGGCGATGAAGCTGTGAACCGTGCCGTTGCCCCCGAAGCCCATCACGGTGAAGCAGTTCGGTAGGCCGGGAACGGCGTCTATGATCGGTAACCCGTCGGCGCTTTCGCCGAAAGCGCCGGTCCATTTTCGCGTGGGTACGACGGCGGTACCGGGCAAAAGCGTTTCCGCCTTTGCCGCCAAGTTCGCGGATTTCCGCGCCAGGCTTCGTCGCCGATAGGTTGGAAGATCGATATTCTCGTCGGCGCCGCCGACAATCAGCCGATTGTCTGCCGTTTTTCGTAAATAGAGATACGGCGAGGACGCCTCCCATATCAGAAGATCATCGAGCCAGCGCGGCATGCGGGCATGCGGGCGCGTTGCGATGACCCAGCTCGAAGCGATGCGCGTTCCCTCCGTCGGAACGCCTTTCAACAACTCATAGCCCGTACAGAATATGCATTTCCGCGCTTCGATGAAGTGATTGCCGGCATCCAAAACGACGCCATGAGCCGTGGCCATCACCGCGCGGATCGGTGCGGGTGTGTAGATTTCGACGCCGCGCGAAACGGCACGCCGCAGGATGCCGTGCGTGAGCTGGACCGGGTTGGCGACAGCCGCGCCGGCGCTGAGAATGGCGCCGGTCCGTTCGATCCCGTACCGCTTGCGCAAGCTTGCGGCGTCCAGAAATTCACCCGGTAGGCCGATCCGTCGACGCGCCCGGCATTCGGCGATAAGACCGCGAAAGCCGACCCTGTCGCCGGCCAGATAAAGAGATCGGCAGTCTTTCAGGTCACACTCGATGCCTTCGCGCCGTATCCACGAAATCAAACGTCGCGTGGCGGCATAGGAGCGCCGCCAAGCGCGCGCCGCCTTCTCCTTGCCGATGCGCCGTTGCAATTCGACGAGTGGCGTGTCGATCTCGAATTGAAGCATCGCCGTGCTGGCCAATGTGCTGCCCTGGCCCGGCGGGCGGCGATCCACCAGCACGATGCGCGCCGCGCTTCCGGCCAGCGCATGTGCCATGAAGGCGCCGCTGACGCCGGCACCGACGATGACGATATCTGCGGAGATAGACGCTTCAAGCCGCCGCACGCGTGGCGGCGTCGCCGCCTTGTCGTTCCAGATCGGATTTCCGTCGAGAAGATCCTTCGCGAATGTCGCGGCGTCGTTGCCCATCCGATGCTTCTGCTTAATCGGGACGGTCGTCGTGCGGCATGGCGTTCGTCAACTCGCGGTCCCATTGTCGCGTACGCGCCGGCTTCAGAAACGCCTTCGCGTTCTTCGAGATGTCCACGACGCCGCGGTCGGCGACGATCCGGGCGGCGTCGAGAAGGGGAATCGCTTCGGCCGTGTGGCCGATCGCCTTCAAATGTCGGAATGCGTCGCGCACGAACTCGATCGCCGTGCCTTCCTTCACCAAGTCGGCGCATCCGTCGTCGGACACGAGAAGGATGACCGCGTCGAAGATTGTCGACGGTGCCCCGGCGAGTTGCGCATCGGCCGCGAGCATTTTGCCGTTCGAAAGCTTCGCGCCGCCGATCTTCGGCGCGACAATTTTAGCCGTCGCATGCTCCGCTTCGATCATGGCGCGCGCTGCGCTTACGCGTGCGGCATCGACGCCATCGGTGACCAATATTCCGACCGAGCGTCCCTCCAGCGTGTCGGGATACTTGCCGACAATCCGCAGGGCGGGCGAGGGCTCCATATCGAACGGCGCGGCGGCGGTCGCCGATTTCTCGGGCAACGGAACATTCAACCCGGTGGCGACCTGTCGCGCGAGTTGCGTATCGACGTTCTGCAGATTGGCCAGAATCCGCTTGCGCACATGTTCGAGCGTTACCTTGGAAAGTTCGAAGACGAGCGCGTTGACGAGATGAGTCTGCTCGACAGGTGTCTGCGAACGATAGAATAGCCGCGCCTGGCTGTAGTGATCGGCGAATGTCTCCGCGCGCAGACGCGATTTCCGCTCGCCGATCGGTTGCGCGAAACTGCGAAATCCGCCTTTTGGATCTTCGCGCGGGCCGCCTTCTTCGCCGGCGGCCGCGAGGCTGTTGGGTTCGTAGTTGGCGCGACCTTGAAATGCTTCCATCTGCATATGGCCGTCGCGCTGCATGTTTTGGAACGGACAGCCTTTCGGCCGGTTGATCGGAATCTGATGGAAATTGACCGTGCCGAGGCGCGAAAGCTGCGTGTCCTGGTAGGAGAATAACCGCCCTTGCAGCAGCGGATCGTCCGAAACGTCGATTCCCGGCGGAAGATTGGACGGCAGGAAGGCGACCTGTTCGGTTTCCGCGAAGAAGTTGCTCGGGTTCCGGTTCAGCACCAACTTGCCGATCACGCGCAGCGGCACCAGTTCTTCGGGGACCAATTTCGTCGCGTCGAGAATGTCGAAGGGAAGGGCGTCTGCCGTCTGTTGGTCGATCAGCTGGACGGCGAATTGCCATTCCGGGAAGTTTCCGGCCTCGATCGCTTCGTAGAGATCGCGGCGATGATAATCCGGATCGGCGCCCGCGATCTTGACCGCTTCGTCCCAGGACGTCGATTGCGCGCCAAGCAAAGGGCGCCAATGGAATTTCACGAAGACCGATTCGCCCTTCCCGTTTAATAACCGGAAGGTATTGACGCCGAATCCTTCCATCATTCGAAGCGAGCGGGGGATCGTGCGATCGGACATCGCCCACATGATCATGTGGGTCGATTCGGGCATAAGACCGACGAAATCCCAAAACGTGTCGTGCGCGCTGGCGGCCTGCGGGTAACCGCGATCGGCTTCCATCTTCACGGCGTGGATCAGGTCCGGAAACTTGATCGCATCCTGGATGAAGAAGACGGGGATGTTGTTCCCGACGAGGTCCCAGTTGCCCTCCTTCGTGTAGAATTTGACCGCGAATCCGCGAACGTCGCGCGGCGTATCGACGGAGCCGGCGCCGCCCGCGACGGTCGAGAAGCGGACGAAGACTTCCGTTTTCGCGCCGACCTCGGTCAGAATGCGGGCATTCGTGTAGGGGGCCAGCGACTTTTCGAGCTGGAAATAGCCGTGCGCCGCCGAGCCGCGCGCGTGCACGATCCGCTCCGGGATTCTCTCGTGGTCGAAATGTTGGATTTTCTCCCGCAACACAAAGTCTTCGAGAAGTGCGGGCCCGCCTATCCCGGCTTTGAGAGAGTTCTGGTCGTCGCTTAACGGCGTGCCGTGATTGGTCGTCAATCGCCGTTCCGGTGCGGATTCAAACTGGTGCAACTCGCCGCCATGGCCGATTGCGCCGGACGACCGCCGCGGGCCTGCTTTTTCCTTTCGGCTTTTCATATCGATGCTCCCAATTTGAGTTCATGCGAATGTCGATCCCGCCGCACGCGGCTGCGCATTACGAAAGATGCGCGCCGGGTTTGTCGGTGTTTCGCCCGGAATAGCGTTCATCCAGTTCGGCGATGATCCCGTCGGCCGCGACCGGATCCACTCTCTTGAGAATGAAATCGATTTTCGCTTCGATGCGATCGTTCTCTTCTTTGGATTGCGGCGATCCGAGAAAGAGGAAGAACGCGAGACCGCCCACCTGCCATAACAGCTGCAAGAACTCGGATTGCCAGTTCTCCAATGTTTCCCGCATCATTTGCACGATGTAGGGGTTTAGGTCTGCCGACTGCCCGCGGGTCTGTTGTTCGTTGGCGAAGTCATACCAACCGAATATCCAATGTCCGATAAGGCTGAAAACGAACAATCCAAGCGTCAGCCATCCGAAGCTATAAGCGCGCCATCGGGAGTGTTGGGGAATCATCTCTCGCTATTCCCGAAACGGAGAGGAATCGGCGGCTCGGACGCGTGATAGCGTCGCTTCGAGCTGAAGCGCGTCGCTTTCATAATCCTGCGCCAACCGTTCGAACTCGGCGGCGATGTTTGTCGAGGATGCGAGCGCGTGAAGCTCGCGGCATCGCGCCGCACGTCCACGCAGGCGGATTATCGTTTGACGCGCCGATCCCGGCCCATCGAGATCGATGTATTTTTCGGTTGTGCTGACCTCCATCGTCATGCCCCGCGATTCTTGTTCTCGAGGACGACGAACTTATCCAGCCTGGCGCGGGCGCTGTAGATTCGGAAAATACCTAGCGGCGATATCGCGACTAAGCCGGCGCCTGTCGGGGACGGCGGCAGCTTGTTCCTGTCGCTCCGACACTCGCGATGGTCCGTCTATGCGGGATGCGCGTCTTGTATCCGTCGGACAACCGCCCCAAATTCGGCACGGAAAGCGCGTGGAATCGGGAGACGTGTCGAACATCTCTCATTCCACTTGCCAAAATCTCTCGGCCAGAAGGATTGGGGCGCCATGAATATTCAGAGCCTTACCTCCGAGCAGCACGCCGCCATCGATGGCCTTTTGGATGCGATTACGGCGCCTGGAACGCGTGGAACATTGGTCAATCTCATGCACCAGGCGCGAGGTGCTGTTGTGCAAAACAGGATCGAGAGAATTCTTTCGGCGATCGCCGATTGCGAGAAAGCCGATCTATTTCCGTCCGGGCATTGATCGAATCAGCTCCCGGAGAATAGGCGGCGGAGTTTTGGGGGCTGAGCGGCAATGCCGCTCAGGATTCGCATCCCTTTGCTCCGACCACTCGTAAGAGACGAATAAGCCCGCCCTGGGAAACCAGCGGCGGGCTTCGGCGTTTTAGAAATGCGACCGATCAGCCGATCGCCTTGAACGCTTCAGTCTGGGCGCGGATCGCGCGTTCGGTTGGCAATCGCTCCATCGAGCTGGCGCCATAGAAGCCGTGGCACAATTTGGCGCGCGACAATACATATCGCGCGTCGTCTGGCTCGGCGACCGGCCCGCCATGGCACAGCACGATCGTATCCTTGCGCACGCGCATCGCCGCTTCCGCCCATAGATCGAGTTCGCGCACGCAATCGTCCAGCGTGCGCGCGGTTTCCGCACCGATGCTGCCGCCGGTCGTCAGACCGAAATGGCAGACGATAATGTCCGCACCGGCTTTCGCCATCGCCGTCGCGTCGTCGGCCGAGAACACATAGGGCGTGGTCAATAGGTCAAGCGCATGGGCGCGCGCGATCATGTCGATCTCCAGCCCGAAGCCCATACCGGTTTCCTCGAGATTGCTGCGGAACGTGCCGTCGATAAGCCCGACAGTCGGAAAGTTCTGCACGCCCGAGAAGCCGATGCGTTTCAGTTCCGCGAGAAAGACCTCCATGTCGATGAAGGGATCAGTCCCGTTGACGCCCGCGAGGACCGGCGTGTCGCGCACGACGGGCAGCACTTCGCGCGCCATATCGACGACGATGTCGTTGGCGTTACCATAGGCGAGCAAACCCGCCAGCGAACCGCGCCCCGCCATGCGATAGCGGCCGGAATTGTAGATCACGATCAGATCGATGCCGCCGGCCTCCTCGCATTTGGCGGAGAGACCCGTACCAGCGCCGCCGCCGATGATGGGTTTGCCGGCGGCGATGCGGGCGCGAAGACGTTCGAGAATGACGCGGCGTTCGATGCGGGGCATGGGCGTTTCCTGTTGGCAAGCGTTCAACGTTGGGCGATGTCGCGATAATTCGCGACCAGGGCGGCCGCGAAGGCCGGGTCGTTGATATGCAGCGGCAGCTTCACCAATTTGCGGTTCGCCGTTTGAACCAGCGTCGCTTCGATTGCGGCGAACAAGGCTGCGTCGGCATCGGGATCGTGAAAGGGCTGGCCGGGCGCGTCGATCATCGACACGCCGCCCAGCGGCAACACGAAGCGCACCGGTCCGTCGCACGCGTTGAGCCGCGTTGCGATCCAGGTGCCGATCTCGCGGTTTTCTTCCGGCGTGGTGCGCATCAGCGTGACGCTCGCGTTATGGACGTGCAGCTTTCGATCCGCGAAGCGCGCGGGCACCGTATTGCGGGCACCCCAATTGACCATATCGACGGCACCGACCGATCCGACATAAGGCAGGCGCGTGCGCGCGACCGCGCCGAAGCGATCGGCGGTGCAGGGGAAGACGCCGCCATAAAGAAAATCCGGCACTTCCGTCGTCGTCGCGTCGATCAAGCCTTCGACCAGGCCGGAATCGGCGAGCTTCTCCATCGATTGGCCGCCCGTGCCCGTCGCGTGAAACACGTAGCATTCGTAGTCGGTGCCGAGCAGCTTGCGCATTTCGGTCACGCAAGGCGTCGTCACGCCAAACATCGTCATGCCGATGCCGGGCTTGGCGGCGCGCGATGCGGGCCTCGCGAACTTCACCATGCCCGCGACGGCGCACGCGGCATTGGCGATCACGCGTTCGCTGATCGGGTTCAGCCCCGCGATATCGACGACCGAGTACATCATCGCCAAATCGGTGGGGCCGACATAAGGCGCGGTGTTGCCCGAAGCGACGGTCGAGACCATCAGTTTGGGCACGCCGATCGGCAGATCGCGCATCGCGCCGGTCACCAACGTCGTGTTGCCCGTACCGCCCAGGCCCAAGACTGCGCCGATATCGTCGCGCGATTTCAGAAAGGCGGCGAGGGCGGTGCCCATCGCGGCAACGGCGGTTCCGCGATCGTCCTTACCCAATACGGCGCCGGGGCCGTCGGGGTGGAAGGCGGCAATCTGACGGGCAGGGACGTCCGCCGTGGCCTCAGTCTTGGTCCCGACATCGACCAGAACGGCCGGGACACCGGCCGCTTCGATGATCGATTTGGCGAAAATCAGTTCCTGTTCCTTCGTGTCGCAGGTCCCGACGACATAAACTTTCATGTTCCGCCCCCATTTATCTCATTTTCTTCAAAATATATTGCATACTCCTTTCAAAGAGTATATTGCATATTTATACAGAAGGCCGAGAGACCTTCTGACGGAGCGAAAACACCGATGAATGACGGCCGCCATTTGACGCTGCGCGAACGGACCTACGAGGAAATCGTCCGACTGATTATGTCGGGCGAGCTCGAACCGGGCGCCGCTCTCGACGAGAAACTGTTGATCGCGCGGTTGGCGTCGAGCCGCACGCCGTTCCGCGAAGCGATCGGCGCGCTCGCCAAAGACGGTCTGATCGAAGTGCGGCCGTATCGCGGCTTCTTCGTGCGCCGCTTGACCTATGCCGAGGTCAAAGATCTTTACGATCTGCGCCAGGAGCTGGAAGGCTTTGCGGTGCGTCTGGCGGTGCCACGTCTGACCGCGGGCGATATCGAGTGGTTCGTCCGCGTTCTGGATCAAAGCGTCGCGGCGATGGCGGCGGGCGATATGGCCGCCTATGCCACCCACGACCGCGCGTTCCACGAGCGCATCGCCGAATTGTCCGGCAATCACGCGCTGATCGATTCACTCGCGCGCCTCAAATTGCAGATCCAGCTTTGCCGCGTGATCGCCAATCGCGATCCCGCTTTCGTCGAGCGCGCGGCGTGGGAACGCGACCAGATCCTCGCATCTTTCCGGGCGAGCGATGCCGCACGCGCGGAAGCGTTGATGCGCGAGCATATCGCCGACGTGCGCAACGCGGTGCTGACGGCATTGGCCGAAGCGCCGGGGCCGGAACCCGTCGACGCCGAGACCTGATTTCAAACGAGGAGCATCGCGAATGTCCAATGCCGTCCGTCACACGAACCGGGTCTCGCGCGACCAAGCTGCCGTCCATGACTGGGGTTCGATCCAGTGGCTGGTCAATCGCGAATCTTTCCCGACCACCGGAATCACCTTCGGCTATGTCGAGATCGAGCCGGGACAGAAGAACCCGAAGCATCACCACCCGAACAGCGACGAAATCCTTTATCTGATCGAAGGCGAGCTCGAGCACTCGATCGGCGCGGAGTCCGTCGTCCTCAAGCCGGGCGACGTTCTCCACATCTCCAGCAACGTGCCGCACGACGCGCGCAACACCGGCAAGGTTACAGCGCGCATGGTCGTCGGTTATCCAACCGGCGATCGGCGCATCGTGATGCACGAAGCGGGAATCGACTGAACGGTCGAAGCGACCGCGAAACGACAAATCAAAAAAGGGAGGGAACAATGTTCGATACCGGTAAGGCGGTGCGACGCACCGCCGGATGGCTCGCGGCTGCCCTGGTGGCGGCCGGAATCGCAGGTGCCGCACAGGCGCAGACCTTGCGCATGTGGGGCCCCGAACAGCTCAACGATCCCGAAATCGCCAAGCTGTGGAACGAGATCAAAGCCGATTTCGAGAAGCGCAATCCCGGCGTGACGGTGCAGTACATGCAGCCGACCGGGACGATTACCAACGGTGCGGTGCAGGCGGCGATCCAGTCGGATGCCGGGCCGGACGTGATTTTGACGAATTCCGGTATCGGCCGTGTGGGCGTGGTGGCGGACGCTAAGTTGGTCGTGCCGCTGACGGCCTATTACGAGCAGCGGGGTTGGAAGTCGCGCCTGCATGGCTGGCTTTACGACGAATTGAAGACCCATTTCGCCGGCGAGGTCTACGAATTCCCCGATGGGCTCGACGTTATCGGGCTTTGGTATCACAAGGACGTCTTCGCCCAGCGCGGCTGGCAAGCGCCGAAGACCTACGCCGAATTGCTGGCGTTGTTCGACGAAGCGAAGAAGGCGGGGTTACAGCCGCTGGTCGTCGGTCCGCGCAACAACGCGAGCGGCGGCCACCTGTTCGGCAACCTGCTGCAAGTGACGGCGGGCCAAAAGACGGTCAGCGAAGTTCTCGCCGGCCGGCGGCCGTGGACCGATCCCGCGATCGTCGCCTCGGCGCAGCGTCTGATCGATCTCGTGGATCGCGGCGCGCTCGCCAAGGATATGGTGGCGCTCGATCTCGATGGTGCCGCACGCCTGTTCTTCACCAAACGCGCGGCGTTCATGTTCGCCGGCCCCTGGTTCACCTCGAACGCGCGTCGCGCGGGCTATGACCTCAACAACGCTGGCTTCATGGCCGTGCCCGTTGATGCGGGCCAAGGCGAATCCTTGCCGACCGGCGGCGTGGGTTGGAGCTGGATGATCTCCGCGAATTCCAAGCAGAAGGATCTGGCGCTGCGCTGGCTCGACTACATCGTCTCGCAAGACGTGATGGTGAAGCGCGCCTCGCATGCCAGCAACTGGATGGTCTTCCCGCAGGCGCTGCCGGGCCTCGCGCCCTCGACGCCGGTGTTGAAGACGATCTTCGACACTGCGGACAAGGGCGTGGGCTACAATCCCAGCGTTTATATTCCCGGCAACGTCGTCGAAGCGTATCTTCAGGCGATAACCGGGCTGGTTGGCGGCCAGGTCAACGCGCGTGACGCGATGGCCGGCATCCAAGTCCAAGCCGAACGCGCACCGCGCCGGTGAGCGCTTCGGTCGGTACGACGGCGGGCGGCGTCCGTTTCACGACGGACGCCGCCGGACCGGCAGGGAGCGGAAACGGCAGACGGATGATCCGCAAACGTCACGCACATGACGGAATCTTGGCGCCGTTCCTGTTCATCGGGCCGGCGCTGCTGGTCTACGGCGTCTTCTCGCTCTATCCGACGATCGATACGCTGCGCTTGGCGTTGACCGATGCGAAGGGGCTGAACAGCGCCGCTAATTTCGTCGGGGTCGAGAACTTCGTCTCGCTGGGTTCCGACGCGACCGTTATGCGCGTGCTGCTCCAAACCGCGCAATGGCTGGTCCTGCATGTGCTGCTGGCAGGCGGGGCGGGGCTCTCCTTGGCGGTTGCGATCGCGCGGGTGACGCGCACGCATGTTTTCTACCGCACTGCTTATTTTCTGCCGCATGTCGTGTCGCTGGCGGTCGTCGGCGTCATCTGGGCGAAGATCTACGATCCCTATTTCGGCCTTTTGAACGCGGCGCTCGATGGGTTGGGCCTGGGCTGGTTCAAGCTTGGCTGGCTGTCGGACCCGGCGCTGGTGATTTTTTCGGTGAATATCGCCAGCTCGTGGCAGGGCTTCGGCATTTACATGCTGTTGTTCATCGCAGGCCTTCAGAACATCGATACGGCGCTCTACGAAGCGGCGGAGATCGACGGTGCCGGGTCGTGGCAGAAATTCGTGCATGTGACGCTGCCGGGTTTGCGCGAAATAATGACCTTCGTGGTCTCGCTCGCGCTCATCAACGGGCTCAAAGGTTTCGCGACGATCTGGGTCATGACCCAGGGCGGACCGTTCTACCGCAGCGAGATACTCACGACCTACATCGTCAAACTCGCCTTCCAGTTCCAGGAGCATGGCCGCGCGGCGGCGTTGTGCGTCGTGCTCAGCCTGATCGCGATGGGCATCACCATCGCGTTCAATCGTTGGCGGGAGAAGTTGCGATGAAGCGGCGCGAATGGCCCGTGGCTCTCGGCCTTGCCGTGCCGTTGTTGTTCGTGCTGGCGCCGTTTTTGTGGCTGGTGCTGTCGAGTTTCAAAAGCGAGATGGAAATCGCGATGTCCGGCCCCTTCGCGCTGCCGGATGCGCTGCTCTACCAGAACTACGCGGACGCGTGGAACATCGGCGGATTCGGGAAGCTGGTGATCAACAGCGTGGCCAACGTCGTCATGGTGGTCTTGCTCACCCTATTGGTTTGCGCGCCGGCCGGTTATGCCTTCGCCAAGATGCGCGTGCCCGGCGGGGATTTCGTGTTCTATCTCATCCTGCTCGGCTTGACCGTGCCGGTGCAGGCGATCGTGGTGCCGCTCTATAAGGTGCTCGCGGGGCTCGGCCTGCTCAATACGCTGGCGGGCATCAGTCTCGCCCAAGTCGGCAACGGCATTCCATTCGGCATCTTCTTGATGCGGAGCTTCTTCCGCGGGATTCCCAGCGAGTTGATAGAAGCCGCCAAGATCGACGGCGCCACGCATTTCGCGATTTTGACGCGTATTCTGCTGCCCGTCGCGCGGCCGGCGATCCTCGCTCTGGTCGTCATCAGCGCGTTGTCGACCTGGAACGATTTCTTCCTGCCGCTGGTCGTTCTGATCTCGCCTGAATCTCAGACGCTGCCGCTCGGCCTCGTGCGCTTCGCCAGCACCTATTCGACCGAACATCGGCTTGTCTTCGCGGGTACGGTGATTTCGTTCCTGCCTGTCGTCCTGCTCTACATTCTCACCCAACGGCGCTTTGCCGAAGGGCTTACCCAAGGCGCGCTCAAAGGCTGACCATGACCGACCGCACGCACCAAATTCGCCAGATCAAGTATCAGTTCGAGTATGAGCGCCGCTTGAAGGCGTGCTTCGTCGGGGCGGGCGGGCATTCATTCCGCAACGTCTATCCCGCCTTGCGCTACGCACCTGTCGATCTGGCGGCGGTGTCGGATATCGCCCTCGATCGCGCGCAGGCTTACGCCAAGCTGTTCGGCGGCGAACGCGCCTATACCGATCATCGCGAGATGTTCGCGCGCGAGAAGCCGGAGATCGTGTTCGTCGTCACCGCTTATCACAAGGACGGCCGCGTCCAAGCGAC
>VFQP010002186.1_pt1 | contig 22666 bp, 19 predicted proteins | sample 3512351 | NCBI WGS metagenome assembly VFQP01 (sample SAMN10412372, study PRJNA504923) | tailings metagenome | isolation source: Relicate 1 Philex TSF1 revegetated site | place: Philippines: Tuba, Benguet | collected 2017-08-29
GGCAAAGTAAGGGAAAGTTTGGGAGAGAGGGGACGGGGGACCATAGACGATAGACGATAGACCATAGACCATAGACGATAGACCGCGGACCACGACCGCGGACCGCGGACCGCAGACCACGGACCGCAGACGCTCGTTTAGAAACTGAGCCGCCTTTATGCTGTGCACAGACGTAGGATCATTTCGTTCACAAACGACCGTCTGCGGTCCGCGGTCTATGGTCTATGGTCTATCGTCTATGGTCTATCGTCTATCGTCTATGGTCTACCGTCCCTCGTCCTCTCTCTCCCAAACTTTCCCTACATTTACAGCAACCTGTACAACTATGGAATTCTTCGTCCACCAACACTCTATCGTCCGGAAGATCTGGGGGAAGAGTGACACCATCCTGTTTGTTTTTGCCGGGGCTTCGGCAGAATTTGCGTTGAATAAAGCGGTTGACTGGCTTTATTTTACGGGCAAATTGCCGGCGGATCCTTTGGGGAGATTGTTCTCCACCGTCATGTATGCCCGACGGATCGTTTTTTCGCCAAAAGAAGCTGCGGAAAAAGCGATTGATACCATTACCCATATTCATAAAGCTGTCGAAGAGAACCGGGGTTATGCCATTCCTGATTGGGCATACAGGGATGTGTTGTTTATGCTGATCCATTATTCTGTAAGTTCTTATGAATTGTTGGAAAGAAAGCTGACAGATGCAGAAAAAGAGGATCTGTATGATGTGTTTTACAGAATGGGATCGAGGATGGATTTGAAGGAATTGCCTGTTACGTATAAAGAGTGGATGATCAGTCATGGACAACATCTTCAACAGGATCTCGCAGTAAGCAAATATACGTTTGACCTGTATAAGCAATACCGGAAACACCTGGGACCGGTGCGTTATTTTATACTGAAACAGTCGCAGAAACTTGTTTGTCCGGCGATAGTGAAAAAGATGTTGAAGCTGGATTCGTTTTCATGGGCAAGTCCGTTGCTGGTGATCTATAAGATCAGCAGAAAAGTAAAACTCGATGGTGTTTTAAAAGCGATCTTGTTACCGAAGGACTATCAGGAGCAGATAAAAGCGCTGGATAAAGTTCCATGAAAGTGAACGGTCATACTGAAGGCGGTGATCAACCAACTTGTATATAACACCATTTTCTGAAACGCATGAGAAAGTATTGTAAAATATTTTGCCTGCTATTCAGCGCTGTTTTCGTCACGAAAATAGCAACAGGGTGTATCTGTATGAATGATACTCCAATTGACAGCCTTGCTAGTTAAAGGAATACGATTTTATTGCCCTGGTTAAAATAACCTTCATCTCAACGGGTTAATAAACTTGCTCCCTATCTTCCATTCCCCTGCCCCATCCAGATCACTGAATTGCCCGTATTATGTTCATTTTGCTCCCATAACTTATTTCCGGGATCCATGATCCATTTGCCATCTACCACATACTTATACGTGTGCTTTCCTAAAGATAGATTTACACTGATCACCCAGTCATCCCCTTCTTTTGTCATCAAAAATGCATTGGGCGACCAGCCGTTGAAATCACCGGCAAGAAAGACTGTTTTTGCATTCGCGTGACCTTTCAATCTGAATGTATAGTTAGGTTCTATGACAAAGAAAAGATTGGAACTACCGCCTGTTTCAGCACGTTTAGCTGCTGCCCCATCAACAAGAAAAGTATACTCGTAGTTGCCCGGGCCAAGCGTGTAAGGCAACTCCCAACCTCCTGATTTTTTTGTCATATACAGTTCATCCGTGCGCCATTTATTAAAGGATCCGGTAAGCACTACCTGCCTGGCCTGCTGATAGCCTTCAATACGGAACAGGTAAGGCTTGCCAATAGTGATCACCGAATTAAAATCGTTGAATTCATTCGGGAGCTTTTCAGGATTTGCGGGGTCAATCATCCATCTTCCATCAACGATAAAGCGATAGGTATGCGTACCGTTTGCGAGATAAATTGGTAACTGCCAGCCGGCTCCGGTTTCCTGCATGGCGAGGCTGCGTTCACGCCAGTCATTAAAACTTCCTGCGAGAAAAACACGGCGCGCGTTCGTGTATCCGCTTAATCTGAATACATAGTTTGTTTTGAAGAAAACGGAGTTTACGTTTCCGAGTCCATCATTTTCATTCAGCGTATTATCCGGATCGGTGATCCAGCGACCATCTACAATGAATTTGTACCAGTATTTACCCGGACCAAGTTTTACGTTGGCGATCCATCCACTGTCTGTTCTTTTCATAGATAGTGCATCGGGAGACCATTCGTTAAAACTTCCGGCAAGTTTTACAAGGGAAGCATTTGTATTGGCGCGAAGGAAGAATGTAACTACGGAATCTCTGGTAGCAAAATCATTATTTCGTTTGAATTTGTTTACGCCATATGCAATGAGGTTACTGACAGCGGGAAACATTTCAGCGAAGTTGGGTTTTTCCGCCATAATGATCTTTTCAGCAGGATTCTTCAGATCATCAAATCCAAATAATGGCTTACTGATCACAAAAAGTTCATTATTGTTAACGTTCAATTTCCAGCCAAGCTTCGCAAGCGAATCCAGCATCATCCCCTTGATAAAATGTTTCAGGCCAAGATCCTGCAGGCCGTATTGCACGATAAAACTATCTATCGTTGATTCCTGTAACTTTTTCCCAAGCGTGATGAACATCCGCCCATCCTTCACTGTATAAGATTTCACAGGCGGTTGCGCCATGCCGCTACCCGCCGCGATAAGCAGCAGTAACAGCATCGCCACGCATGTGCGTACCAGCTTGCGCGCTCTATTTCTGGTACGGGTCATTTCCATATATACATTTTCCTTTTAACAAAGTTAAAGCCTATTTTATGCATCGACAGGAAATCAAATCCCAGCATTCCGTCAAGACATTTATTATAGGAGAAACACATTTTCTCCAGGTTGGTAACCAGTACAGGCAACGTTGCGATATCCAGTTTTCCCAGCTTCATGTTCTTCATATCACCATAGAGCGCCTCGACCTGCTTATTACTGCTGCCTGTCAGTAATATACGGCGTGTAATGGCTACATTTTCAAAAATCTTGTTGGGCAGCCGGCTATCCAGTACATTTGATTCAGCTCCTGTATCGATCACAAAGGTCAGTTTCTTTCCCACCATTTCAGCATAAGTGATCAGTTTATCTTCCAGCAGATCGATCGGAAATTCGTTATACTGCGATGTATCGGCCAGCATTTCATTTTTGTAGGTAGACGACTCCTTGCGGGAGATGAGATGCAGATAGATCAGATTTTTTTCATAATCGATGATCATCTCGAACTTTCTGAACAGCTGAACGCCCATCAATCCAAGGATCTTGATGCCTTTGCTGTTTTCTATATGACCAAGGTTGACCCGGTCGGCTTCGATCTTGTCATAATGAACCGGCCCGAAATCAAACCGTTTCAAGGCTGTCGGGCTATTCCCTGAACCTCCACCAGTGATACCGCCGGCTTCTTCTTCAGGAGAGAGCGAAGGATAATCACGGAAATAAGTCATGTTGAGGATAAGCCTGGGCGCCCCGGTATCCAGGATAAAGTTGCCTTCTACCCCATCCGCGCTTCCCTTGATCACGATCAGGTTGCCGACACGGGTGAATGGGATAATGGCATCAGACGAATCCATCGTTACAATCGGATCTATCTTGAATTTGGGAAATGAGTTGTCTGGCGTTAATGAATCTTTAACTGATGCCGGAAGCCTTTCCTTCACTGTTGATGATACAGGTAAAGCCACTACGACCTGCTCCGGTAGCTCCGTCGCAAACAGCAGGAATGGCAATGCCGTCAACAGTTTTGAAAAAAGCATAATTGGTATGGTTCTCCGGTTAAAACGAAGGCTTCAAAGATAAGACTCCTGAGACCGAAAAAGGTTACCGGTTAAATTCGAGCTTAACCATTGAAAGAAATTAACAAGGGCGTGGAAGTCACGCCCGTTTAACTTTAATAGTAAACCTCTACCTGGCTTTGTTTTAACCGGTCCGGCGCAGGTACGACAGCTTACAGATCGCCAAATTGGTTCATCTACGAAGCGCAACCATCTTTTCCAGCAATCCGCGAAGCATTTTAATCTCTACATCCCGCTCGGGATCAAAAAGCAGGATCTTCATCCTTGCTCTTTTCTCCTGCAACAAAGCCGGATGATCGATCAGCGCCCCATCTACAATTCCCAGATAAGGTTGTCCGTTTTTCTTATGAATCCATAAATAACAAAACATCTTACCGTGATAGCAATACATTGGCATCCCGTATTTCCAGGTTTCAGTAAGCTGGCTATCATACTCCAGAATGAATTGCCGCAGGAATTGCAGACAGCTTTTTGCCGGCTCTGCCTGGATCATAAACCAATTATCGGCGGGCTTTAACATATACGATCATTGAGGGGCATGTTATTGCTGTTTGATCGCTGTGATCCACCAGATATTACCTGCGGGGTCTTCCACTCCCCCGCTTCTTCCATAATCCTTATCATCGAGAGGCATGATCACCGTACCTCCTGTTGCAAGCGCATCGCTGAATGTTTTGTCTGCATCCTCGACATACACAAACATATCGGCATTCCGTTGCCTGAATTGTTCAGTGCTGTTGGAAAACATGATCGTGCCACCCTGGATACGCGCTTCGCAATGCCCTAGTATGCCATTATCATTACGTGTTTCATGAGCGATCTCAGCAGCGAAAACAGTCTTTACAAAATCAAGAAATCCATCTGCATTGTCAAGAATGAGGTAAGGCATTAAAGCCTGATGTCCCTGAGGAATTTTCATTTGTTTAATTTTTGTTCAGACAAAACTAGCCGACCTGAAAATAATGAAATTGGAAAAACACGACATCTTTCCCCATTTTATTTTTCCTTCCAGCGTGTACCTTCTGTATCACCCTTGAAATAATGCCGTGGATGGTATCCGGAAAATTCCCTGAAGTCGTGAATAAAATGCGACTGATCATAATAGCCGCAGTCATATGCAATCTCCGTAAGTGTTCTATATTGATTTCCGAATGCAGCTATAGCCGCCTGAAAGCGGATGATCCTTGAATAAAGCTTTGGAGAAAACCCTGCATACTCTTTGAAACGACGCTCAAACTGACGCGTCGAAAGACATACATTACCCGCAAGCGTTTCAACATCTACTATCCCACGAGTTCGTATAATATAACTGATGGATGAAACGATAGAGGATTCAGCCCGTTCACTTTTTTGCAGACGCCGGAGAAGAAATGCGGAAAGAAGTGTTGCGCGTATTTGATTGTCCGGAGCAAGCATCATTTGCTCTTCCAGGTCTTTTCCCTCTTGCGCCAATAGCGAGGAAAGATCCGGCATTTGGTTACTTATCGCAGCAGCAGAATGACCGAGTAATGCGGGAACAGCAAACGGGAATAGATATGCACCGAAAATCCCAAACTCCTCTCCTGTTTCATAACGGCGGAATCTGCTTGACTGACCATCTATGCCAGACCGAAATGAATCAGTATTTGAAGGGCCACAAAGTGTTTGAAAAACTCCCTGGTAATGAAAGATCATTTCCGCGCTGCCATCGGCTACAGAGCGATGGATATAAGTTTCACCGTGCTCAGGCCTGCCTTCAAGCACCCAGAAAAACCGAACATACTTTGAAAGTACCTGTGGTGGCGCGATCTGATAGTAATTCATGATCAGGGTTATTTCCAAAGATAATTCTCCTGCCGTTAAACATCCAGTATTTTCAACGCTTTCGGAATATTGGTAGCACCAGTCAGAACAGGCTTAAAGAGATCTCCTTTTTTCTTCAGTCTGTCAAAAATACTGGTGATCGTGAATTGTGACGGACTTAATTTATGATTCACCTCCTTCCACTCCAATGGAGTTGAAACCTGTGCGCCGGGTACCGGTCTGAGACTGTAGGCACAAGCGAGTGTTTGCCCGATCCTGTTCTGCAGATAATCAAGATAGATCCGAGGGCCTCTCTTTGATAGAGATCGTTCCAGCGTTGTTGTTTTGGGCAGAAGCTCCTGCACATGTAAGGCAACAATTTTTGCAAAGTCTTTTACTTCATCATAAGTATACTTATTCTTCATCGGTACATACACATGCAAACCGGATGAACCGGATGTTTTGCAGTATGACTTGATCGCTGCGCGATCAAGCACTTCTTTCACAGCGAGCGCTGTATCCACAACATCTTTAAATGTATTTTTATCAGACGGATCGATATCTATCACCATCCAGCCGGGTTTGTCTTTAGCAGTTGTTCTACTGTTCCATGGATTGATCTCAATACTTCCAAGATTGGCGAGATAAAGCAGCGTTGCCTTATTGTTACAGACAATATAATCAATGATCTTTTCGTCACCACTTTTGTATTTGAATACATCAACAAACTCAGGAGCATTCTCTCCTGCATCTTTATGAAAAAAACCTTCATCCCGAATTCCGTTGGGATTGCGCTTTAATGATAAAGGACGTCCTTTAAGATGTGGTAAAATGTAAGATGATATTTTATCATAATAATCGATCACATCTCCTTTTGTATAACCTTCGTCGGGCCAGAAAACCTTATGCCTGTTGCTAACAGTCACTTTGTATTTCCCAACAGTGATCTCTTCATTTTTCTTAACATCTTTGATATCTTCAACAACTTCTTCGTTTACTTCTTTGACTGATTTTTCATCACGCAGCCGGAGAAAAACAGGATGTCTGAATATTTTATCGCGGGTGATCTCACCATATCCGATATCGGCTACCAGCTTTGGTTTCAGCCAGGTCACTTCATCATTAACGGGAACTTTTTGCTTGAAGGGCGATTGATCCGTTTCGAATGGCTTCATTTCCTTACTGAGTGAGGCCAGTGTTTCATCCGAAAAACCTGTACCTACATGACCGCGGTATTCCCATGTTCTTCCTTTTTTATTCGCCAGGATCAATGAACCGAAATGTTTGCGTGATCCGCGTGGCCGTGTATAACCAGCGATCACGACTTCTGTTGTTTGTACATTTTTTATCTTAAGCCATTCCTTGCTGCGATATCCTTCTTTATATTCACTGTCCTTCTTTTTAGCGATAATGCCTTCCAATCCCTGTTTCTTTGCCTGTTCAAGAAATGCGGTTCCCGTTTCTTCAATATGATCGCAATAACGGATCGTTTTATTGCTACCCAGCAACTTCTTCAGCATTTTTTTTCGTTCTGTTAAAGGGAGTTTTTCGGTGCTTTTCCCATCCAGTTCCAGCAGATCAAATACGTAATAGATCAATGGACTGTCTATGTGGTTTTCATAATGCTGCAACATTTGAAAATCGGGTAAGCTTTTTCCATTCAGTACAACGATCTCACCATCGAGAACAGCTTTATGTTTCAGTTTTTGTAATGACTGATAAATGGCAGGGTAGCGATCGCTAAAATCGAGGCCATTTCTTGAATAAAGCTTAATATCTTTTTTTCCTGTTTCTGCAATGGCCCTGTATCCATCCCATTTTATTTCGAAGATCCAGTCTTTATCATCAAAGGGTATTTTATGAATGGTCGCGAGCATTGGGCTGGTAAAGCTTTTCAGCTTTTTTGGTTTACCGCCGCGAACGGACGCGATTGTTTTTACCGGTTTATCCTTTGCTTTTTCTGCATCATACATTGTATTGACAGAGTGCTCATCTTTATGTTTGATGAGGAGCCAGTTTTTCTCATTGTCTTTTTTAAGACGAACCAGGACAAATTCCCCTTTTAACTGGTTTCCTTTCAATTCAAACTTCAGCTCACCTTTCTTTAATGCAGCGAGAGCAGCACGTTCAGTGATCGGTTCGTGCTGCTGATCAACGGGAACGAAAGTTCCTTTATCCCAGATATCAACATGACCGGCCCCATAATTTCCTTTAGGAATGTCACCTTTGAAACTGATATAATCAACCGGATGATCTTCCACTTCCACGGCCAGTCTTTTCTGCAATGGATTCAGGGAAGGACCTTTCGGAACAGCCCAGCTTTTTAAAGCCCCTCCGAGTTCAAGCCGGAAATCATAGTGAAGCCGGGATGCTTCATGCCGTTGTATAACAAAGCGCAGTTTTGCTGCAGCGTTCTTTTTCCCCTTTGGCTCCGCGGTTTGTTTGAAATCTCTTTTCTTATTGTAGGTTGTAAGGCTCATGATGCTTTCTTTTTACCGGAGGAAAGGCTGGCCTTCAATTGTTCCATCAGATCTTTGGTTGTTGAATGCACCACTTTCATTGGTTTGAAAGGCGTTTTCTTTCCTTTTGATTTTGCTCTGATGATCTTCATCAGTTTATCGGTATACTCGTCTTTGAAAGAGCTGATATCAAATGGCTGCGTAAGCTGATCGATCAGGCTCACTGCCATTTTCAATTCTGCAGGTTTGCTTTTTGTTTTGGGAAGATTAAGATCTTTGGGTGATCTGATCTCCTGTGAAAATCGGATCCGGTTCAACACAAGTACATCATCCAGGGCTTTGATAATGCACACATGTTCCCGGTTATGCATTACGAAAATTCCCACACCAGCCTTTCCTGATTTTTCCAGTGCTTCGCGAAGCAGCGCGTACGCCCGCGTACCGGTTTTCTCCGGTTCCAGGTAATAAGGTGATTCAAAATAAGTGCTGTCTATCTCCGCTTCCTCCACGAACTGGGTGATCTCGATATGCTTGGTTTTCTCCGGACTGGCTTTTTCGAAGTCAGTTTTATCCAGTACTACATACTTGTCATTCAGCAGGTAACCCCGGACGATATTTTCCCAGGCTACCTCACGGCCGGTATTTTCATTGACCCTTTTGAAGCGGATATTAGCGTGGTCTTTTTTGTCCAGCATGTCAAGATCGAGTGTACTTTCTTCCACAGCGCTGTACATTTTGATAGGGATATTGACCAGTCCGAAGCCAATAGAGCCCGTCCAGATTGCTTTCATGACAGGTATTTTGGGAAAGCGGGAGAAAAAGCATGCCAAAGAGGGTTGGAGAGGTTTGAGAGGTTCAAGAAGTTCAAGAAGTTTGAGAGGTTTAGGAGGTTTGAGAGGTTTAAGAGGTTTAAGAGGTTTGAGAGGTTTAGGAGGTTTAGGAGGTTTAGGAGGTTTAAGAAATTTACCGGTAAGAATGGGATATCATAAAGCAGGTTTATTAGGTTGGTATATAAACTTGCTTACTAACCTTGCTTAATTAAAAATTTCCCAACCATAACTAAAACTACTGGACTCTCTTAAACCCTTTGAACCTCTCAAACCTCTTAAACTTCTTGAACTTCTTAAACCTCTTAAACCTCTTAAACCTCTTAAACCTCTTGAACCTCTTGAACCTCTTGAACTTCTCAAACTTCACCAATCCCTCCCCTACTCCTTTCTTTTCATCCGGGAGAACGGATAACCATTGCAGCCTTTACGGGGATTTTTGCGATCGGCAATGGCTTGTACTTCAGCGAGGGAATCTGAAGCTGCATTGTAAACAGTGAGACAGAAGCCCCAGTGCCAGGGTTCCATGTTCTGGAAATACATGTAATCGATCCTTGAATAAAGTCCTTTTTCGCTGGGGTTGGACGTATCATTTTTTGCGATAAAATACTGGTCTTTCAGATTCCATTTCAGAATATGATAACGGGCCTGGGGATGTTGGATGAATAAAGAGTCAGTGACCGTATAGCGGATATCATAATCATCAACAAACTCGCCTTTCAGCATAGCAGGGATCGAATCAGCGTATGAAATGACTACCTGGGTAATGGTCCGGCTTTCGTTTCTGGAGAATGCCAGTGAGATAAACGCGATGATGAGAATGTATTTCATAAATTCGGTAAGAAGATGCAATCTACTACATTCTGCTAATGATGATTGGGGGAAATAAAAAGAGATCCCCGCATAAGGGATCTCTTTTTATAGCAAAGATTGTTATGATTTGGGGTGATCAGCATTCAATGTTGTTTCCTCCCAGGTATCGAAATCTTTTTGCAATTCTGCCAGTTTATTCCGGGCACCTTTCATCGCACCGGCACCAAGTAATAACCGAAGCGGTGGATTTTCGGCCTCAACTGCTTTTACGATAGCTTTAGCTGCGCGAACCGGATCACCGGGCTGATTGCCGCTGTAACCGCGGATCGTGTCTTTATTTGCATGGGCAGTAGTTGCATAGTCATCTATTACGATCTTCGAATTATTGGCGGAACGGCCTGCCCAATCTGTACGGAATCCGCTTGGCGCTACAACCGTTACTTTAATACCAAGATGTGCCGTTTCTTTCGCGAGCGCTTCGGAGTAGCCAGTGACGGCAAACTTTGTAGCGTTGTAGAACCCTACTGCGGGAAAAGCTACCAGACCGCCGATAGACGAAATATTCACAATATGCCCGCTGCGTTGTTTGCGCATGACCGGTAATACTTCTTTGGTGACCTGTGCCAGACCAAAAAAATTGATCTCGAACATTCTTCTCACTTCCTCATCCTCGCTCTCTTCTATAGCACCGAAATAGCCGATACCTGCATTATTCACCAGTACATCAATACGGCCAAATTTCTGCACGGCTTGTTGTACTGCTGCTTTTACTTCTGCGGATTTTGTCACGTCAAGCTTTACCGCGATCGCCGCGCCGGGATATTGCGAAACGATATCCTGCACATCATTGGGGTTACGCGCCGTTACAGCGGCTTTATGTCCCAGTTCCAGGACCAGCTTTGACAACTCTCTGCCAAAACCGGTGGAACAACCTGTAATAAACCATACTTTGCTCATACCTGCATATTTTTTTTAAATGAAGTATCACTGGATATTGGGAATGTCCCGCGATATAAAATAGTTCAACAATCGACCAGCCGTATTGTTGATCAGCTTAATGATTTCAACAATACATCATTTGTATTATTTCAGTAACTGAAAATAGATCATCTTTGCCGGATTATTGATGATTAATTACAGGCTTGCCTGCCGGTTCACCTATGCAATCAAATTCATTACTGCATGAAGCGAAAAAAACGCTTCAACTTTCTTTACCAATTATTTTCGGCGAGATCGCACAGATGGCGCTTCACCTGATAGATACGGCCATGGCCGGTGCGTTGGGGTATAAACAACTGGCGGCGGCATCGCTGGTACTGGCGGTGCTGAACATTCCTTTTGTGGTTGGCATTGGTATGACGATATCCGTGTCGCAGCTGGTATCCATGTCACACGGGCAACGTGATTCCCAGAAAGTTTCTCACTATTTCTATAATGGATTCTGGCTTTGCGCGGGAACCGCACTGATCATTTCGCTGGGTCTGGAGTTTGGGAAAAACATTCTGTTCCATCTCAAACAGGATCCTGAAGTGGCGGCACTGGCAGTTCCGTTTCTTCAGTTGATGGGCTGGAGCGTGATCCCGATGTTGCTGTTCATGTCGTTGAAACAATTTGCAGATGGTCTTGAAAAAACACGGACGGCCATGATCATTACAGTCATTGGCGTACCGCTGAATATCCTGCTGAACTGGTTGCTGATCTTTGGGAACCTGGGCTTTCCCCGGCTGGAACTTGTCGGTGCCGGATGGAGTACGCTTATTACAAGAACACTGATGTTTCTTTCACTGGGTGCTGTCATTCTCTGGCATCCTGTCTTCAAAAGGTATGTGGCAGTAAGAAAGAATCAATGGAAGTTGAAAATGAAAACAATGAAGGAACTATTGCATATCGGTATACCAAGTGGTTTACAGATAGGCATGGAAGGTGGAGCATTTGCTGTATCTGGTATAATCATCGGAAGTATTGGTGCCACTGAGCAGGCTGCACATCAGATTGCGCTGACCTGTGCATCCTTCACCTTTATGGCATCGCTTGGTTTGGCTCAGGGTAGTTCGATTCGGGTAAGCAATGCATTTGGCACCCGTAACAGACAAAAGATACTGAACATAGGAAAGAGCACATTGATCACAGGTCTGCTATATGGAATATTCTGTGCTACACTTTTTATTGTGTTGCGCAATATACTCCCGACAGGTTTTAATGATAATGTGAATGTAATTGAAATGGCATCAATGCTGCTTGTACTGGCAGCTATATTTCAGATTTCTGACGCTACACAAGCCATCGGTGCAGGATTACTTCGTGGTATCAAAGATGTAAAAGTACCGACGATACTAATCGCGATCGCCTATTGGGTGATCGGTATTCCGCTTGGTTACCTGCTTGCATTTAGAGGAGGAATGGGCGCATCCGGTATCTGGGTTGGCTTTATTGCCGGTCTCTCCTGCTCAAGTGTTTTTCTTTGTGTGCGGTTTTTGAGAATGTCGGCGAAGGTGTAGGGGAAGTTTGAAAGTTTAAAGTTTTAAAGTTTAATAATTCTTCAGTTATAGCCACCAAACTTTTAACTCTCAAAATCTTTAACTTTTAAACTTTCAACTTTAAACTATTATACTTTCAAACGGTCAGTTGCTCTTTGTTAGGGAGCTGTTCGGTTCTTGTGATGCAGATATGACATGCAGCATTCATTATGTAAAATAATAAAACAACCAGTGATCCTGATTAGCTCAATGAATCAATGGTAATATCCATTTAGAGAGTTGCAGAAACAGGGGGGAAATCATACTATCCTTCGGAGAAATCGTTTTCGTGAATGGCATAAAAGCAGATCGCCAAAAGAGGTATTTTTATATACCGATAATCAACTCTACAATGAATATATATAAACGATTACTGCCATTATTCATTTTATTTCTATCTGTTTCAACAACAACTTTTTCTCAGAAAAAGTCAACATTTAATGTGATCGCGTTCTTTACGGCCAAAGCGGATCAGGCGCATATCAGTTTTGTTCATGAAGCCAATAAATGGTTTCCAACCGCAGCTGGGAGGTATGGGTTTTCTTATGACTCTACATCAAACTGGGATAATCTGAACGACAGCTTTTTAAAAAGATACCAGGTGGTCTTGTTTCTTGATACACGTCCGGAAAAACCGGCACAAAGGGAAGCATTTCAACGATACATGGAAAAAGGTGGCGCCTGGATGGGTTTTCATTTTGCCGCATTTGCGCTGACGCCTTCAGGTGTACCGCAAAACTGGGATTGGTATCATGATCATTTCCTGGGATCGGGTCAATATAAGGGAAATACGTGGCGGCCTACTTCTGCCGTATTAAAAGTGGAACAACCTTCACATCCCGCGACGAAAAATCTTCCACCAACCTTTAAGTCAGCTCCCAATGAATGGTATAGCTGGGAAAAGGATCTTCGTAAAAATGATTCGATAGAGATCCTGTTATCAATCGATCCGTCAAGTTTTCCGTTGGGTACCGGTCCAAAGCAGCATGAGATCTGGCACAGTGGATATTATCCCGTGGTGTGGACGAATAAGTATTACAGAATGATCTATGTAAATATGGGACACAATGATATCGATTACGAAGGTGGCACCAACAAAGAGCTTTCCTTTCATTTCATCAATGAAACACAAAACAAGCTGATCGCAGGTGCTTTGCTTTGGTTGGGAGCCAAACGTAAAAAGAGATAAAAAGAGAGTTCGATCAGAACTCTCTTTTTATCTACCGTTATGCTTCTATGCTTATATCTTCCTGCGACAGGTTCTTATGCAGAAGATAGATCACCGAGCTTCTTGCCTGGGAAGCTTTGAAAACATCTTTGCACCAGAAATATATTTTAAGATCAAACTGTTCCTTTTTTATTGAAAGAAATTCTATTTGCGGAGCAGATCCTTCCATTACAAACCCTGAAGCTGCGATAGTTTCAGTGATCAATCTGTTCACTTTCTCGATATCATTGCTTCCGCTGACGGATAATGAAAGAGCAAGACGTTGCTGGTTATTGGTAAGCGTCCAGTTAGTGATCGGAGTGGAAAGAATATCTCCATTGGGGATGATCACTTCAGCGCCATCATTTGTAAGCAGCGTGCTTGAACGAAGGCCTATCTCTCTTACTTTACCAGCCTTATCTCCTATCTCTATTGCATCACCAACCTGCAAAGGCCGGTCGAATATCAGGATGATGCCTGATATAAAATTGCTGACGATATTCTGTAAACCCAAACCGATACCAACGCCGAGAGCTCCGAGAACAATCGTGATCTTATCGATCGGCAACCCCGAAGCAGCCACAGCAAGAAGATAACCCAAACAAAGAACGATCAGCCGTGCGATCAGCATTCTGGAACGTTGCCGTTTGTTCTCTACCTCTTCATTTCCTGTATCCCCAAAGAAATAGCCAACATATTTTTGCAAAAGATGAGCAACCCATATAATCAGGAAAAAGAGTAGTACTCCGCCGATCGTAAATGAAGCACTGCCGATACTCCTTTCCTTTTGCATGATCCCAACAAACAATTCCTTTGACGTTTCGTAGATATTCAGGTTAGTGGTAAAAACGATCAACCATAAAACGAAGACAAGAAAAGCGACCGGTCCTTTGAATGCCTGTAGTACAGCCTGGTAATCGAATGCGTTTTTGACACCCAGTTTTACACGACTGGCCTCGATCTGCAGAAGAATAGCTTCGACGGTTATACGGCTGAATACAGCAAGACCTATCGCCTGCGTAAAAGAGAAGATCGCTGCGCTTCCAAGAATCTGCGCCAATGAAAATCTGCCAAAGAGATTGCAAACGATCGCAAGCACATTCATCACATTGTGCAGGATGATCACCAATCGCAGAAAACCCTTGAAATGAAGATGGTCTTTCATTCCTTTGAGAAATAGTGACCCGAACACAACAGAAAGTATGTTAAGCAGGATCAGCCAGCTTCGTTGCAGCACGCCCGGCACAAGCAGATGGTGTGTGAAAGAAAAACAGAGATAAAGAAATACCATCGCGATCCAGTATACAAACAATCTGCGTGGCCATTTTTTCCAGCAGATAAATGTTAAGGTCAGTATCAGAAGAAATTGCATCGACTCGATGTAAACCGACGGCGCATCCAGATCAAAGAGCGGTGCCAATGCAAACATTGTCAGGAATACGGATGCAATATTATGTGGAAACAAATAATCAACCTGCGGCCCCTTTAATATGTCAATAACATTTGCTTTTTTTAAGCGCCGTATATTCCGGTAGGCCCAGATCCCAAACAGCAAACCGATCAGCAAAAGGAAAAGACGTGTGTTGACACTGTCTTTAAAATAATACTGCAATGCTTTCCGCTCACCTGAATAGGCGCGTTCATAGGCTAAGCGTAATTTATTAAGAGAGCTGTCTGGCGTGGGTTCCCAGAGATAATTGAATTCCTTCCCCAATACCCGTGCAAACGAATTAAGCAACAGGTTATCAACTTTTTCGGCAAGCGCATCAGTAGTGATCGCATTACCCGAATTATGCGTTTGCAACTGATTGACCAGCGCGAGGCTTTCTTTTAGTTTTGCAGTACTGGTTCGCCATGCTTCCCGCATGTCCTTCAACTGAGCGGCGAATAGCTGACGATTGGCTGAATCGCGCCAAAGCTCACGCAGTACTGTGTCCGCCATCAGTTCTTTCATGGCTGTACGCAGTTCATTCAAGCCGGCTTCTGCACTATCCAGAATAGCCCGTTGATGCTCGATATCTTCATGTATGTTGGCGAGAAGTGTTCGGAACATCTGAAGGTTCCGAAGGCTGAGAGCATTGCTGTTATTGACAATATTATCTTTCAGTACAAACAGCGACGAGTCGCTATCGGCCAGTTTTTCTTTGATGGCAACAATACGCGGGCCCAGATCGCTTTGATTCCGGATCAGGGAAAGAACATCATAAGCTTTTTCAATGCGAAGCTGGTAATCACTCGAAGTAAGCTTTGACGAATCGGCGAACAGGGAATTCATTCCTCTTCTGAAGCGTGTAGTATCCCGCCTCGAAGTGTCACTACGGAATGTGCTGTCTTTTCTGAAGCGAAGACTGTCCTGTGCGGAACAAAGGAAGCTGGCAAACAATAAAATGCTTACAAATAAAAATGGGCGAGTTGGCTTTTGCATAAGGATTGATTAAATCCGGGAACAAAATTAGGAAAGCGAATGAGATTTACAAATCTATATTAGGCTGTAACAAACAGAGATAGTGTTGTCCGTTTAAGACTTTTGTTATGGTACACAACCAAAACAGCGAAGAATATTAGACTATTATCTAACTATTTTTTTAAACGCTTTGAGTTAATTCTAATTGAGGAAAAAACATTTTCTTTCGTCGAAAAACACGTCAATCGGTTCGCATTAAAAATGTTTCTTTATGATCTAAAATTAACTATATGGGCGTAGTTTATGCAGAAATACAATTCATCAATTACGATGATCTTTCCCTGGCACGGCGCCATATTATCGGATAAGAAGAAGTAAAACATATAAACAGCCTGATGATGGTTGACAGTCGTGCGTATATGATGTGTATCAACGAAGTCATACAATCTGTTTTCCAACTACCATTCATAGAAAGAAGAAGTCATTTTCTTTTAAATGACGCTGCCGTGGAACATGACATAGTAGGTCCGGTCGTTGTAAAATTTGACAACCGTACAGCCCTATGCAGTGCCGTAATTCTTGCAGGAGATGCACCACCTTTACTCGGTGCTATCCCAATGGAAGAAATAGATGTACTAATACATCCGTTAAGACGAGAACTGATCATTAATCCCAAACACCCGGACGGAGCAATGCACAGACTCTGACGAACGGAGTCTCTGTCACACACCGCAAAAGGTATCAGCGAAGACATCGCGACACCTTTTGCATGCACGTCTTCTTGCTTCTCGTTGCCTCTTTTCCCTCCTGTCAGAATTTCCCAAACTTCAACGTTGCGTTATAACTTATCCCCCTGATATCCTTATCCTTCATCCCTCCCGCGTCACTTCCAAAACTTGCACGATACGAAACACCGGGGCTGAAACGCATCCATCTGAACAGGTTCATCTCTACCTGAACTCCCGGCTCCGCGACAAAAAACCAATTCTCATCATTGATCGTATTATCATGACCACGATCCCAGTTATTCCTGTCGTACTGCAAAGTAAAACCAGCTCCGCCAAATAGCTGAAATACGAGATGAACAGGTTTATGTGATGCCACAACATATTCCGTCATCAGGCCAAACTGACCGTATTCGTAACTTCTGTTGCTGCCAGGATCCGTGCTGTATTGTATAGGTACAGGAAGGTTATTTGTACTTGCGAAACCTGCAAGCCCTATCATCAACCGATGATTGATAAACCATCCACCATAGATCCCGGATAAGTTGGAATATTCACCACGCAACTTTGTAAACTTATTGGTAACAGCTCCATATCCACCTGAAGACATTATTCCCTTTTTGAATACAGTCCGGATCTTATCCTGTGCTACTGCGGCGTTCGTCAGCAACATGCAAAACAGCAATGTTTGTAATGTTCTTTTCATAATTATCTTGTTGTTCATTTCAGATACTACAAGAAACTCTTTTGACACCCCTACGCCAGCAGTATCTTTTTTAGAAACGGTAAGCTGAACCCGAACAGCACAACCCGGTGGTGGACTAATGCGGCCGGCCAGTGTGAACGGAAATCCTTAGCTTTACGCTTATCAATCAGCTTTATGAAAAAAACATTCATTGCTTTTTTATGTATCAGTGCGTCAGTGGTTTTATATTCTTTCTCCTGCGCACCCAAGACCAAATGGGTTTCTTTGTTTGATGGCAAAACCCTCAACGGTTGGAAAGTGGGTACCAACGCAAGTTCTTTTTCTGTTGACAGCGGACATATCGTTGTTAAAGGTCCCGTAGCCCACCTGTTTTATGACGGCCCTGTTAATAATCATGATTTCAAGAATTTTGAATTTGAAGCTCAGGTGATGACAAAGCCGGGCGCCAATTCCGGTATCTATTTTCATACAGCCTACCAGGAAGGCGGCTGGCCGGAAAAAGGTTATGAAGTACAGGTGAACAACTCACAAAGCGACTGGCGCCGTACCGGCAGCCTTTACAATATCAAGGATATAAAAGAGGTGTATGTAAAGGATAATGAATGGTTCACGGAATACATTAAAGTAGAAGGCAAGCATGTAACCATTAAGATAAACAACAAGACTGTTGTTGAATATACTGAACCCGAGAATCCTGAACGTTCAAAGGGGCAGGAAAAACGCCTGATCTCCAATGGAACATTTGCATTGCAGGCTCATGATCCAAACAGCGTGATCTACTATCGGAATATCAGAGTAAGATCAATAACACCTTGATCGAAAAAACCTGGTATGACCTGACGAAGTTCGGACAAGAAACAAAAAGGAAGTATTTCCAATAAAAAGAGATCGTTGATGAACGATCTCTTTTTTTAGAAAAGCAAGGGAGCAAATATGATAAGGTCTCTATTTGATTAGTTGCTTAACGATGATGAAGATGGATCTTTTTGAGCTTCTCTTTTATTCCTTCCAGGCTATCAAAGTGCAAACAATTTATTCCAAGTACCGAAGCAACTTGGGTGAACATTGGCCGGTCATCAATCATCGCAGCCTGGTGTGGCAATACTCTGGCGATATCACAGGCTACCCGGTAAATATCAAGATCAGGTTTTCTGAATTTCACATAGCAGGAAGATGCGTAGGCGTCAAACAATTCATCCAAACCAAATTTTCTGACCCGGTAATCGTTCAACTCACGTCCTTCATTATTTACCGCTATAACTTTTAACCCGTGTTGCTTTTTCAGTTCTTTGAAGAACTCTATTGAATCATTGAACGGTGTTGTTTGTTTGTACATGAATGATTTGAAGTCTTCCACTGAAAAACTTCTTTCTTCATAGAATACAATTCTCTCCAGGTATTCATCAAGACTGATCTTTCCTATTTCATAGGTATCAAACGTGAGATGATGCCGTTCATTTAGTTCCAGCAGGTCAAGCCCAAAATGCTCTGCGGCTAATTTTCTCGAGCTTCTTCCCCATCCGTTTGTGAGCAATACGCCGCCGATGTCTAAAAACAAGGTAGTAACTGGAGCTATCTGCATAAGTTGATTTTACATTTGTTGAGTCACCAAATGTAAAACATTTCGATGAGGTCGCTTTTGTACTTTCAGTTGGAATATTTGTACAAAAAAATCATTCACCCAGTAAAGCAAGTATCTGTTCGTTCGAGATACTGTAGTCCGTAAGGAGGTTGGCAGGCGTATAGAACAATGTGCCTTCGTAGCGACTATCATATTTATTCCCAAGTGCATTTTTTATGGCTGTTTCTGGCCGGTTGAATCTTACATAATCAACCTGGAGCAGGAGATCTGCTTTTGCCTCGGCAACGGTTTCATTGAATGCTTTGGGATCTGCTTTCAGCGGCAGGGGGATTGCATTCCAGCAACTGTATGCATTCAAACCAACCTGTAATGGTCCCATCATAACCGGGCGATAAAACCGTTCCTGTATTTGCCAGTTTTCTCCTTCAGTTCTTGACATCAGTATAAACGCAGCTTCTATGCGAACGATGCGCAATTCGATCCAACCTGTTTTTGCAGGTCGGAGTTTTAAGTTGGAAATACTATTGTTGGTACTCTTCATTTCCATTACCGGAACACGCGTATCATCAGCCACGCCTGTGGTGATGAACAACCAGTTCTCCTGTCTCGGCATCCAGTTTGCACTTGTGGTTGTTTTGGGTTGGCGGACCATCAATCCCGCAAGGGACCAGTCGACAGATGGAAGATCACTCGATTCTCCCTTTACCCTTATTCTTGCTCTTACATCAAAATTTCCATTGACCATTTTGAAAAGAAACGGAGCCTGATTATCTGCATACCATCCTGATGCTTTGGGTTGAAGGTTCATGATGCCATTGCTGATAGAAAGGTGCTGGATCTTATCAGGATAGTTTTCTACCTGATGAAAAAAACTCCACTGACGAAGTGAAGATGTATCATTGAAATCATCTGAAAGATCGCGAAGTTGATCCTGTGCAAATGCGCAAAGCGAAAACAATGCTGCAATAACAGACAAAATGTTTTTCATGGTGTATACTATTGATGATGGCTAAAATGTGTTGCTGAAGTTAGCAGGTTGACTCAGGCAGGAGAAGCCTTGCTGGTTAAACTGATCAAAACAATCACTCAAGGAACAATTGTACATGCCGGAACGAAGGACGGGCAGACGGAATTCATTTGAGGGCTGTTTTTTACCGGACAAAGACGCACGAAAACGGCGGAATTCACACGGCAGCCGCCACAGACAAATCTAAATAACTAAAAATCATACACTTAAAACATTAAAATTCATCATCCTGCAATCTGGGCGATGCTCTGTCAAATCTCCACTTCATCCCCTATCTTTGCCCTCCCCCGAAGATTTTTAACCATTTTCGGAATACTTAAAGTAACTAACACGCTTTGCTTATGGACAAATTGATCTATCTCGTTCCCGTGATGGGCATTATTGGCTTGCTCTATACGGTTGTAAAATTCAACTGGGTCTCCAAACAGGATGCCGGCACAGACCGGATGAAAGAAATCAGTAATTACATCGCAGAAGGTGCGATGGCTTTTCTGAAAGCAGAGTGGAAAGTACTCGGTTACTTCGTTGTGATCGTAGGTATTCTGCTGGCAGTAATGGCTGGAGCCAATCCTCACTCTCACTGGTCGATCGCTATCGCATTTGTTATCGGAGCTGTGTTAAGTGCATTTGCCGGATTTATCGGTATGAAAGCAGCGACGAAAGCTAACGTACGCACAGCGCAGGCCGCACGTACAAGCCTGAGCAAAGCTTTGAATGTATCATTTACAGGTGGTGCGGTAATGGGTGTTGGCGTTGCCGGTCTTGCAGTTCTCGGTCTCGGTGGATTATACATTGTATTAAAACAATACTTCGCACCAGACGCCAGCGTTAATTCTGAAGAAATGCTGCAGACGATTGAAGTGTTGACAGGCTTCTCGCTTGGTGCGGAATCTATTGCATTGTTTGCACGCGTTGGCGGAGGTATCTATACAAAAGCTGCTGACGTTGGTGCGGACCTTGTTGGTAAAGTGGAAGCAGGCATTCCTGAAGATGATCCGCGTAACCCTGCAACAATTGCAGATAACGTAGGCGATAACGTAGGTGACGTTGCCGGTATGGGAGCCGACCTTTTTGGTTCTTATGTCGCAACAGTACTTGCAACTATCGTACTTGGTCAGCAAACGATCGTTCATGATACGGATCTGCTTGATGGCTTCTCTCCTGTTGTGCTACCAATGCTGATCGCCGGTGTTGGTATCATCTTCTCCATCATTGCAACATTATTTGTTCGTATCAGTGAAAATGCCAGTATCAATACGGCTACTGTACAGAAAGCATTGAACATGGGTAACTGGGGTTCTATGATCCTTACCGCGATCGTTGCCTTTTTTCTTGTGAACTGGCTGCTTCCTTATAATATGGAACTACGTGGTGTACTGTTCACCAAATGGGGTGTTGCAGGAGCGATCGGCGTTGGCCTGCTTGTAGGTGCATTGATGAGCATTATCACTGAGTATTACACAGCAATGGGTAAACGTCCGGTGCTGAGCATTATCCGTCAATCTTCTACAGGTCACGCTACAAACGTGATCGGTGGTCTCGCTGTTGGTATGGAATCAACCTTCCTTCCGATCCTTGTGCTGGCTGGTGGTATCTGGGGTTCTTATGAATGCGCGGGTCTGTATGGTGTGGCGATTGCTGCTGCCGGTATGATGGCAACGACGGCTATGCAACTGGCGATCGATGCGTTTGGCCCCATTGCAGATAACGCGGGTGGTATCGCTGAAATGAGTGAACTGCCAAAAGAAGTTCGTGAGAGAACCGACGTTCTCGATGCAGTTGGAAATACAACTGCGGCATCCGGTAAGGGTTTCGCGATCGCTTCTGCAGCGTTGACTGCGCTTGCTTTATTTGCCGCGTTTGTAGGTGTTGCAGGCATCAGTGGTATTGATATTTATAAGGCGAATGTTCTTGCCTGTCTTTTTGTGGGCGCTATGATACCATTTATCTTCTCCTCACTGGCGATCCGTGCGGTGGGAGAAGCAGCAATGGCGATGGTGGAAGAAGTTCGCCGCCAGTTCAAAACCATTCCAGGAATTATGGAAGGAACCGGTAAACCGGAGTACGACAAATGCGTAGCGATCTCCACCCAGGCTTCTATCAAAAAAATGATGTTGCCAGGAGCTATCGCAATCATCTCTCCACTGATCGTTGGTTTTATGCCGGGTCTTGGTGCTGAAGCGCTTGGCGGTTTCCTCGCGGGTGCAACTGTCAGCGGCGTACTGATGGGAATGTTCCAGAACAACGCCGGTGGTGCATGGGATAACGCTAAAAAGTCTTTTGAAAAAGGAGTAGTGATCAACGGCGAAACCTATTATAAAAAATCAGAACCGCATAAAGCATCTGTTACAGGTGATACGGTGGGTGACCCTTTCAAAGACACTTCCGGACCATCAATGAACATCCTTATCAAACTGATGTCAATCGTTTCACTGGTTATCGCACCAACACTTGCACAGATCTCAGCGAAGAAAGCTGATGAGGTAAAGTTGACAAAACCTGCTGTAACTCAACCTGTTTCTGAAACGGTTACACAAAAACCAGCAGAATCAGTAACCGCAAATTTTAATCATTAATATGTAGTGTTGCTCTTGGTTTAATGGGATTTAATCCTGAATTTCGCCCAACTTCAACGCAACGATATTTAAGAACTTAATCATAACCATTAATTGTAAGTCCCGCTGTTTCTACAGGGGGGCTTATTTTTTTGGGAAAGCCGGGTGCCGATGGTCGACTCCGTCAGCCGAAGCTTTAGCGTAGGT
>VFQP010002187.1_pt1 | contig 22654 bp, 23 predicted proteins | sample 3512351 | NCBI WGS metagenome assembly VFQP01 (sample SAMN10412372, study PRJNA504923) | tailings metagenome | isolation source: Relicate 1 Philex TSF1 revegetated site | place: Philippines: Tuba, Benguet | collected 2017-08-29
CCAAGGCGGACCGCAAGCGCCCCGCCGGGCCAGCCCACGGACTGGTCAACGGCCACGCGGCGCCGCCCGCGGCCCAGCAGCCTGTGACGGTGCCGCCGCCCGCCGCAGAGCCGCCGCGCCCGCCGCCCCAGGTGCCTGCGCGCCGGAAACGCAGCGGCAGCACCTCCTCCTCCTCCTCCTCTTCCTCAGACGATGCCAAGGCGAGCAGCAGCTCTAGCTCTTCCAGCTCAAGTTCCAGCGACAGCAGCAGCAGCTCCTCCTCCTCCTCGTCAAGCTCCTCCTCGGACGAGGAGCGGCGGGCAGCGGGCGGCAAGTCCCGCAGCAAGCAGCGGCAGCGGGATCAGCAGCCGCCGCACGGGCAGTCGCCGGGCGAGCACCTGTGGCGCATGCGTTGCCGGCGCGTGCTGCTCTCGTGCCTGGAGCTCGACTGCTACGGCCCTCTGGCGCGCAGCCTGGCCAGCTGGCCCCCGCAAGAGGTGATGCAGCTGCTGGGCGACCAGTGGAGCCCGGCGCAGTTCGCCGCCGTGTTTGCCGAGTGGCCCATGGCCAAGGTGAGGCGCCTGATGAGGTGTAGCAGGCACGACTAACCCCACTAAACGCACAGGGGAGTGGCGCCTGGCGTACAGCAGGGCGCTGGCGGCCACCGCGGCACGCTCACGGGGGCGATTTGCGGTGCGGTGTGGTGCGGTGCGGCAGGTGGCGGCGCTGATGGAGCACGCGGCGCCCGAGTTTGTGGCGGTGGCGTGCGAGAGCATGACGGAGGAGGACCTGGCGCAGATCATCCCGCTGCTGCCCATAGTGGTGGCCAGGCAGGTGCGCCTCGGCTGGCTCCTGCCAGGCGGTTGGGCGGCAACGCCTGACAGCGGCACTGATCGAGTGCCTGCAGAGCAGTGCTTGCCGGCCGGCCCAGGCACCCGCTTGCTCATTCTGCGCTCAAGCGTGGCGCGAGTTCGCCCGCCTCTCTCCCTGCGCCTGCGCCTGTGCAGGTGCTGCGCGCGCTGTACTTCCGCGCCGCCGACCCGTACCTCGACGCGCTGGACGTCAAGCGCATCCTGCTGGCCATCCCGCAGCCCAAGCGAGACAAGATCACCAGCAAGCTCAACCACCAGCTCGTGCAAAAGGTCAGCGTGTGCTCCCGCTGCTGATCGCCTCACCCTCACCTTCGCTCGGCGCGCGCCTGAGAGCGCACGCGTGCCTGCCTGCTTGCTGTGATTGCTGCGGCGTGCTCCTCTGCAGGTGATGGCGGCCAGCGAGGGCGACGTGGACGGGCTGGACGAGCGGGACGACCTGCCCGGCGACAGCGGCGACGGCGACTCGTCCTACGACTCGTCGTTCGTCGTGGACGACGACGAGGAGCTGGAGATGGTGGACGACGAGGAGGAGGTGCAGGGACCGAGCGGGTCTGGGGAGGAGGAACAGGAGGAGGAGGAGGAGGATCAGCCGGCGGCTCGCAAGGCGAGGGGTGCGGGCAGGCGGCGGCAGAGCGGCGGCGGCGGCGCGACGGCTAAGCAGAGAGGCAAGCCGACGGCGGCCAAGCCGCAGAGGCCGCGGATCGCCAGGGCTTCGGGGCGCGGGGAGGAGAGCGAGGAAGAGAGCGGCGGCGGCTTTGACGAGCTGGAGGACTTTTAGCTGTTGTGTGTGGAGGCTGCGGCGCCACGCCATTCATCCCCATTTGCATTGCTTGAGGGGTCACCAGTGCAAAGGGTCCAGCGTGCGCAGTGTCACTGTGCTCCTCCAGCTCATGAATGACGCGTTGGACAGCACGGTGCAGCACAGGCCGCGCAGCAAGCACGGTCGCAGTCCCGCCTCAGCGCGTCCTGATCTGACCTGCAGACCCCGCCGCGCACGTGTGCCGCCGCGCACTCCAGGGCCCCCACAGTCAGCGTGCCCTGAGCACGTTATCAGTCGTAGTCGTACTGCTGCGCCTGCTGCCCAGGTGGCCGCTTGGCTGTGCTGGCCAGCTGCTCAAAGAGGAAAATGGCCAGGAGGAGCGCCAGGCTCCCCAGCACAGCCCAGAGGTCCACGCTGGTCAGCAGCGACAGCAGCCCGCCGCTGCCTTGTGGCTGCGCCGCTGCCTTCTGCCGGTGCTTCTGCTGCTGCTTGGCGGACGACGGAGCGTCTGCTGCGTCCGCCATGATGCCGGGACCTGGACCTTGGCCGGCTTGCCGCACACCGCCTCCAACGCGCCCCTACCGCAGTGCCTCAATTTGCTCCCTGGGAGCAGCTGGATGCCGCCCGGCAGGACGGTCGCGCCGCGTGGATCTCTCCTGCTGGGCCGCACAGCGTTGCTTGCCGGGTCTGGGATGCGTGTGCTGCGTGCAGTGCGTGCCGGCCGCCCCGAATGCTGCTCCTGCCTGCTGCCGTTCCGCTCCTGTGCGGTGTGTGGGGCCACTAACCCTGAGCATGCACTCAGCAATCCGGCCGGCCCCGCGCCCGAGCCCACATTTGCGCGCGAGAATAGCACGATCACACGCCTCAGCAAGCAGCAGCTTTCGCGACCTGGCCACGCTTGCCTCGGAGATGGTGGCGCTCGTTCCAGATGCTTCGTCGCCGCTGCTCCCCGCGGCTAGCATCCAGGAGACCATGTGAGTGCGGCTTCAGAAGTGTCCAGCGATCAGTCTTGCTGAAGGGGGGTGCCGCCCTGGAGGTGCCGCGCACCGCAACTCAGGGGGCGCCGCGCCACCAGAAGCTTCCCAAAGGCGAGCTCGCGACCCTGCCCCTCCACCTTGCTGGCCTGCAGGACCCAGTGGTTCGCGCGGCTCAAGGCCACCGTCGACCTCAGCGAGTTCCAGCAGCCAGGACGCGTGTTCCAGTCCCCCCTGCCAACCGACGCGCCGGCGGGCGTGTACCTCGGCAAGCGCCCCGTGCTCGGGCCCAACGGCGGCCCCAGCCCTCTCGCCGTGTGCGGCACCGTGCTCCACCACGTCGTCGTCTTCGTGAAGCAGGCGTCGGGCGAGGTGCGTCGCCGGTCCGGAGTGCGGGGTGCGGGGCGCGCGTTGCCCGTGCTCACGGCGCATGGTGCTCCATTGGCCCGCACTGGCCCGCACTGGCACGCAGGTGCGGACGCTGGACTACGGACCGTCCAATGGCGCCGACGTGACGGGCAGCATCATGGAGACCCTACCAGCGCGCGGGTGCTGGGACGCGGCGCAGTGGGAGCGGCACCCGCAGGCGCAGGGCGGCGCGTTGCTGTTCCTGGGGCCGCTCGAGGTGCCCCTGGACGACCCCGCCGTGCTGCAGGTGAGCAGGAGCGGTGCCGGGGGCAGCCGTCGCTCCTCAGGGCAGCGTTCTCTGTCCGCGCAACGTCTGCGAAGGCGGAGCAAGCGGCACACACCCGCCACGTGCTGCGGTGCTCTGGCGCGCTGCGGCCACCGCTGCCGGCGCAGGCGGTGCGAGCGGCCGAGGCGCTGCCCTACCACGCGCTGCGCAACAACTGCATCGCCTTTGCCGACGCCGCCGTGCGCGTGCTGACGCGCGGGAGGGTGCGCGGCGCGCCGCTCGTGTACGACGCCGTGTGCGGGCAGGTGCCGACGGTGGACGTGCCCGCCATCTTCATGCTCCAGGTGCGCGCGCCTCTGCTCTCTTCTCCGGCGTGCTCACTCGCGGAAGCAGCCCTGTCCGCACGAGCTATCGTTTTGCTGTTCTCACCTTGTCTGGCTGGGTCGTCGCGTGGTCACGTGTGCCCGCGCAGATGCTGCTGCAGCAGTCGTGGCTGTCCGTGTGCGACGGCAGCGAGCTGTACGCCCGCATGACCTCTGTGGGCGCGGCCGCGGGCAAGCCGGCGTCGGCGGCCGCGGCTCCTGCCGTGGCCCTGAGCCACGCCACCAGCGCACAGAACCAGCAGGCGGCGGGCGCAGCCGTGGCGCAGCAGCTGCTGGCGGCCCTGGCGCAGGCCCCGCCGTCTGCGCTGCTGTCCATGGTGCCGCAGATGCAGGCCGCAGCCGTGGCGGCCGCCAGCGGGGCGGCGGCGGGGGGCGGTTCTGGCGGAGCGGGCGGTGATCATCATCATGAGCGCGCGTGACCTGAGCAGCTTGTCGTGCGACCCCGCACCATTCATTCGTCATCCATCAAGTGCGGATGCACTGCCACGATGCAACACGCGTTCACGGCGTTGGTTGGCTCGGCGCGCGGTGCAGCACGGTGTGGGGTGCAGAGCGGGGCGTGACGCAGAGCGGTGCACGCAGAGCAGCAGAGCAGCCGTGCGGGGGCCAGCTGTCGAGGAACGTTCGATAGCTAAACCTCCGGGTTGTGCATGCTCTCTTCCCCGGGCAGCCCAGTCGCGAGCGCACTGCTCGCACTCGTCGCTCACGGACCAGCTCGCTCGACACACACACGCAAGCACACGCGCAGCAAACACTCGACGCCATGGACCCGCAGTGAGTGCGAACGCTGGCCCCCACGCGCCGGCCCTCGCTCCAGCGCAGCGGGACGCCGCGCTCGCATTGCCCGCACGCTGCGCTCGCCGTGCGACCAGAGCGCGCAGACGCTCACGAGCGCACGCTGATGCTCTTGGCCTGTTGTGCACGAAGGGAGAAGGAAAAGATCGCACAAGAGAAGTATGGCAAGGTGAGCGCTGCTCGTGCGCCTTGCGAGCCAGTAGCGGACGCAGGGGCCACCTCGTCGGCGCGCGAGGGGGGTGCAGGCTTGCTGCGCCAGCCGGGAGCTCTTGACCTGCCTGTGACGCGGCGCTTCCCGCTCACCGAAAGCCGTGCCCCCTGTGCGCGCAGCCCTTCGCCGAGCTGACGTCCAACGAGCAGAAGGGTGCGTGTGGCCCTGGGTGGAGGGTGCAGGGGCAGCCTGGCAGAGGCAACGCGTGGGAGGGCGCCACGCCGCGGTGGCTGCTTGTGTGCGCGCGCACGTGCAGCCGTGGGCGGCGTGCACGGCGGCCACACCAACCTGGACCCTGAGGAGCGCAAGGAGCGGGGCATCGGCAGCGCGGCGGGCGGCGGCGAGGCGGGAGGCGGCGGCGGCACGCAGTCTGAGAAGACGGAGAAGCAGACGGGCTCAAACCAGTGAAGGGAGCGCCGCAGCACGCGAGGACGCACAGCCTGCATTTCGGTCCCGGCGGTGGGGCCGGTTGACCGTGCATCACCAGCATCTCGTTGTGCAACCCGTTGCCGCGTGGGACCCGGCCCGCGACGCAGCAACCGTTCGCACGCACGCGCGCACAGAGCAAAGGACGGGGGAGGAGCGGACACGCGCACGCGCGCAGACAATCACAGCCGTTCGCCAGCACCAGCAACGCCTGCCGCGCGTCTCAGGTCATCCCAGGCGTGGGGGGTCGGCCAGGATGTCGTTGATGTCGGAGAAGAAGGGGTGTCGCAGCGCCTGCTTGCAGTCGATGCGCCGGGCCGGGTCCAGCGCCAGCAGCCCACGCAGCAGGTCCACGCCTTGCGTCACCACGCACAGCACGCAAGCGCCACCTCAAAGGGAGCAGAGCCTCTCGTTCAACCTGTGCGCGCCTGCCGTCCGTCTGCACGCAAGGGAACAGACGCGAGGGATCCGGCGTGCCTCACCGGCGGGCGAGAGCTGCGGCACGGCGGCCGCCAGGTCCTGGCCGCGGTGCGGCGGCAGCTGCGAGACGGCGCGCCAGCCCGGCAGCAGGTAGGCGCCGGGCCACGTGGCGGCGTTGGGCGTGCCGCACACGGTGAAGATGCGGTTGACCTGCGCGGCGGCGCGGGGCACACCGCACGCAAGAGCACTCTGCACCTGCGGCGGTGCGGCGCGGGCACGAGGCGGGCGCAGCGCGCGGCCGCGCACCTGGTCAATGTCCTTGACGCCGGGGAAGAGCGGGCGCACGGTGGCCAGCTCCGCCAGGATGCACCCCACCGACCTGCGCGCACACGCAGCACCATTTTCCATGCTCCTCGGGTTGCCCCATGACGGCGCGGGTGCAGCGCACGAGCGCAAACCCAGGCAGCGCGCACCACATGTCCACGGCCGCCGTGTAGTCGTGCCGCCCCAGCAGCAGCTCTGGCGCCCGGTACCAAATCGTCACCACCTGCGGGCGCCTCGCGATCCACGCACCCCAACACGCCGGCCGCCACTGAACGCGTTCCGGCCAGGCGCACGGCCACAGCGCTTGCTTCTGGTGACGCAGAGAGCGGGAAGAGGCCTGGGGGGGCGTCCCCCTGAGCGTCATCAATCGCCGCGTGGCTGCGCGGGCGCACCTCGGGGCTGAGGTGGCGGAAGGGCAGGCCCAGCGCGCGCGCCAGGCCAAAGTCCGCCACCTTGAGCTGGTTGCCGTGCCGCGAGATGAGCAGGTTCTGGGGCTTGAGGTCCCGGTGGATGATCCTGCGCCAAAGCATCAGGCACACAGGGTTAGGGTCGTGCACGCGCTGGTTCCTTGTGTTCCTCCTCTGCCTTGCTGCTGGCTCTGGCTGCATGGCGCGGGCGGTGGTGGCCAGCCGCGCTGACGCAAGGTGCGCGCACACGCACGCATGCACACACGCACGCCTCCTGAGCGCGCCTCCTCAACAGCAGCGCGGCGCACCTGCGGCTGTGCATGTACTCGAGGCCCTGGAGCAGCTGCCAGGTGTAGAACTGCGGTGCACAGCGCGCACAGCAGGCAAGACGCCACGCGCGCAGACGCCTTGGCAAGCCTGGCAGGCCTGATGGTCACGCTGCTCCCTTCCCCACACAGCTCCAGCGCCTCCTGCAAGGCTTGCTGGGGCGCTCAAGGTGCGTTGCGCGCACCTTGACGAGGCGCTCCTCGCTGCGGAAGGCCAGCGGGTTGGCCTGCATGAGCCTGTACAGGTCCACGTCCAGGAACTCAAACACCAGGTAGAGGCGGTGCAGGCGCAGGTCGTTGTACACCTCGTGCAGCCTGCGGCGCGGCGCGGCGCACACGCGGGAGCAGGGCGTCGTCGCGCTTGCGTGCGCCGCGGGGGCCCCACGCCCCCACGCGGCAGCGTGCACCAGTGCATGTGGCCGCAGCTGAGCAGCTTGCTGTGTGAGTGCGTGCGCCAGGGGCGAGCACCTGACGACGTTGGGGTGGCTGAGCTCGAGCAGCAGGCTGATCTCGCGCAGCGCCGAGCTCGGCACGCCCTCCTCCTGCTCGTCGTGGCGCATCTCCTTGATGGCGACCAGCCTGCTCGGGTCGCGCTTGCTCGCCGCCTGCGCTCGTGCGTGCGCGTGGGTGAAGCGCGATCGATCATCGCGCGTCGCGTCTTCCTCTCCTCCTGCTCCGCGCGCGACCCGCAGCCTGCCGCGCGCCTTGAAGACGACGCCGTAGGTACCCTCTCCCGCCTTGCCCAGCACGTCATACTGCGCGGCGAACGCGTGGCGGGGAGGTGCGGGAGTCGAGTCGCAGGCACCGCGACGCGCGACCTCCAAGAACTCTCAGAGGCGCACCCGTTCGTGGATCTGCTTGGCCATGGACCCACGCCGCCAGTCAGGTGGAGCGCTGCTGTGAGCGAGCGTCTGATGTGCTGCAGGACGGGACGACGGCGCGAGGGCGCATGCGTGCGTGGCCGTCCCAGCGAGATGCTGGCCTCAGCTGCTGCTGCTCAGCGCAGGTGTACCTGCTCGTCAGGCACGCTGCTGCTCAGCGCAGAGCTGCTAGTGGGCACGTGCTGAGGACGGGCGCCGCCGTGCGCGTCGGGTGGCAAAGGCCAGGCCCAGAGGCGCGCTCCCCGCAAGCAGCCACCGCCATCGCCATCTGCTGTCTGCCCAGCAGGTGCCCGCGTTGCTCCAGGCGCCAATGGGCGAGCGGACAGGGGCGCACAGAGGTCGACAGCTGCGACGCATCCTCGACAGCGCCTCATCGCGAAGGCAGCGGATCGAGCGCGCGTGAGCAGGGCGCCATCGGCGTGAACCAGCGCCATCGCCTCTAGCGCGTCACAGCCCCCTTGACGACCCTGATCTCCAAAAACCGTTTTCGGCGGAGGAAGGCGGCAAGCAGCTGGAGGCGGCCAGAGCTCGTGTTCTGCAGAAGAGCGACGATGGGGGTGATGCGCGTGGCGCTGACGGTGGGGTCGGCGGTGGCCGTGCTGATAGCGCTCTGCACGGTGCTCTTCCTCAAGCCGCACGACCGCACCGCCTGGAACCAGGTGCAGCGCCCAGCCGCCGCACGATGCAGGGGCCCGGGGCGTGCAGAACCAGCACCATTGGCTCCCCCACAGCGCGTTGTGGGCCGTGCCAATGCGCGGTGCGGCCGCAGGCGCGCAAGGGCAAGGTCTTCACGCCGGAGCAGCTCGCCGTCTACAACGGCGAGGGCGGCAAGCCTTACTACCTCGCTGTGCTAGGAGAGGTGTTTGACGTCACGCCGGGCAAGCGCTTCTACGGTGCGGCCAGCAGCAGGCGGGCGGGGCACGCTGGCGACGCGCCACTGGCTGCCTGACCACCAGGGCAACGTGTGGTGTGCCTGCCTCCCCCTGCGCAGCCAAGGGCGAGGGCTACCACCACTTCGTGGGGCGCGACGGCTCGCGGGCCTTTGTCACGGGTGCGCATCCGGGGTGGGCTCGCAGTGGACGCCGCTGCCGGGCTGCACCGCCCTCGCCCTCTCTGAGCCGGCGCCCAAGCCGTTACCGGCTGCGGCAGCGGTGGGCACCAGCAGCGGCAAGCAGGGCAGGGTGCTCCCCTCGCACGGCACAGGAGCCTCAGAGTCTGGCGGCCATGGGTCCCTGCCCTGCGCTTCGTGCGCCCTTGGCCGCATCCCTGATGACAGCAGCTGCCGATGGCCATGGCTGCTCTGGGCGCGCGCCTCTGCAGGGGACTGGGACAAGGACGTGCACGACGACATCACCGACTTTGACGCGGAAAAGTGCGGCGGCGTCATGTACTGGCGCGGCTTCTTCCACAACCACACGGTGTGCGGGTGGCGCTGCGCTTTGGTGCCACTGGCTCGCCCTAACTGGGGCAGCGCGCGCTGGCTGACTGCCACGAGGGTGGCTTGGGACGCAGGCGGCTCGCGCGCGGGACGTAACGTGTGCTGCGCCTGCGTGCGTGTGCATGCCTGCGTGGGCCACAGGAGTACCGGTACAAGGGGCGGGTGGTGGGCGCCTTTTACACGGCCGCCGGGCAAGCCACGCCCGAGCTGCGGCGAGTGGAGCGGCTAGTGAGTGGCGCCGCGGCCTGGGTGGGGTGAAGCGTCGCTGTGTGCCCGCTGCACGCTCGGGTGGTGCGTGAGCGTCCCGCCTCCATGGCGCCACGCAAGCGTCGCACAGGCTGCACACGTGTCCGCCCGCACCCGAGCGCAAGCGGTCTGTGGGGCGCTGCGGGTGCCTGTGTGTTGGGTTTGCATCTGCTTGGACACCACGGCGGGGCCGGAGCCCAACCACCGGGCGTACCAAATGTCTCGCTGCGCAGAGGCATGCGAGCCGAGCGCATGCCTGCAGGCGCAGAGACACACTGCCCCACACTTCTGAACCACACCGCGCAGGCCAAGGAGGCCAAGAGCATTGAGGAGCTCCTACGTGAGGAGGAGGCCAAGCACCCGCGGTGCAACTCGCGGTGGAACCAGCAAGCCGGTACGTCCCTCACACGTCGTGTGGCACGGCGCGCCGTGACTTCCCCTAGTGCAAGAGCGTCCCTCTGCATGATGCTGTGCTGCCTGGCGCGTCCTCCTGTCGCTGGCCCCGGGGTGCGGCGCAGGCGGCTTTGTGTGGTGCGACGACGGCATGCACCCGCGCAAGATCACCTCCCAGGCAGCGGGCAAGGCCACCTCGTGGTGCGCCTGCTTCAAGGAGATTGGCTGGTCAGACGTCCGGCAGGTGCGCGCCGTCCCTCCTCCTTGCCGCTTCCCCATCCCACCCCCCAAACGAGCTCCGGCCCGCTGCTTGTACACTTGCTGCTGTCCGCCCCGTTCCCACCGCGAAACGCAGGTCTACCCCGGGTGTGAGCCAGAGGAGACCGAGTGCCAGACCTCGCCCGGCGAGGGGCAGAAGCCCATCCCCACCATCCCGCCCATCGGCGAGGAGCTGGTCTGGGCGCGGCCCTCCCCAGAGGAGCTGGAGGAGCAGAGGCTGCTGGCCGAGGGGTGGCAGGAGGACAGTGGCGCGCAACTCGACGAGGAGGGAGAGCAGGGGGGGAGCTTTGAGTGGGAGCTGGGAGCGGAGGACGGTGGTCAGGCAGAGGCGGGGGGCGAGGCGCACGACCGGAGCGAGCTCTAGGTGGCGAGGGGGCGAGCGTTTCGCTTTGGGCGCGCGCGGGCGTGCGACTCCTCGGACGCGTGTTCCCTCCCAAGGTGCTTGCACACGCTATGCAAGCCTGTGGAGTCCGAGAGTGCGCGGGAGCAGCGCGGCAGCAGAGTGAACAAGCAGAGGGCCGCGAGGGGAGAGCAAGGAGAGAGTCTCAGGCCGTCGTCGGTCAAGTAGCACAGAGTCTCAGGCCGTCGTCGGTCACAGCTCGTAAGCGACCAGCACGTCCGACTCGGCCTCCCCCCGCAGCACGCCCGACAGGTCGCCAACGAACGCGTCGAAGCGGCCGCGCGGCAGCGGCGGCTGCCGCGTCAGCACGCCGAAGACGCGCGCCAGCTCCTCCTGGCTCAGCGTCCGGCCCACCACCGCTGCGCGCGCGCGGGGCAACGAGCACGCACGCGGCGCGCAAGCTCAGTCAGCGCCGAGCGATGAGCGAGCCCCACTGCCAGCTTCCTCTGCTGTTCACCCCGGCGGCCGCCGCCCCCGCCCCCCCCCCCCCCCAAAGCAGCCCCCTTCTTCGCTCCCTCCTCACCCAAAAAGTCAGGCGCCTGCAGCACTGCGCCCTCACCCCCCCAAAAGCAGCTCCCCTCCCTTTTCGCTCCCCCGCACCGCCCCTCACCCAAAAAGTCGGGCGCCTGCAGCACGGCGCCCAGCCAGGCGCCGGCGGCGGGCCCCCAGGTGGCCGACCCCACCAGCGCGTAGAGCAGCCCCGAAAGCGACCGGGCCAGCTGCCGAGGGCACGAGTCGGCCACCGCCAGCAGCAGCGCGCGGGACAGGTGCGCGCCGTGCGCCGCCATGCACGCCTCCAGCCTGCACGCAGCATGCACATGCACACACGAAGCTATGTGGCCCAGGAGCACCGGCGTCGTGAGCTGCTGCGCATGTGCTGAGCCGTGCGGCAGCTGGTTAGTAAAAGGCTTATGCTGCCCCGTGCCCACGTGAAGCGGTGGAGCACAGGGCGCTCCACTGGGCGCGCGCACAGGCACGTTTGCTGCGTTGCGCACAGCGGGGCGACCCCAGCGGCGGCTGCCTCAAGCGCCGTGGCGAACAGGCCGCCCTAGCCACCCCTCAGCCTTGCCGTGCCAGTCCCTTCAGCAGGCCAGGGCCTCGCCCAGGCGGCCCCTGCGTGGCGTGACCTGCTTGGCCTGCCTGCCGACCGGTGCCAGGCCCGGCACGAACGCCTGCAACGCCTGGCCTCGCGGACTGCTGAGCCAGCGTGCTGCGAGGCCAGCAACTTGTTCAACTTGTGCGTGGCGGGCCTGGCACCGGGACACAAGACGCCACGGAGGTCGAGCTGCGTGGACGCCATCTGCCCGGGCCCCCGGCCCGCTAGCATCGAGGTGGCTGCGGCGCGGCAAAGGAAGCGTGGATAGAGCTGATCGCCCCGACGCTTGACGCACGCCTTTGCCAACCCCGCCCCCCACGCACAACGCACTGCACTGCAATTGGACGCAGAGTTTTGCTGATGCTGATGCTTCGGACGGGGTGCTTTGCGGAGTGGCGAAGAAGCGCAGGCTGTAGAGCAGCCAAACTTCGCCCAAGCTCCTCGCCTGGCTGCCCAGCTGCTGCCGGGGGCGCCGGTCAGCGGGCTGAAGAGCACCATCCCGCCCCACTCGCCTCACCTGGCTCTCTGAAGGCTAGAAGAAAACCACACGACGGCCCGCCCGCCTCACCTGGCTCTCTGAAGGTTAGAAGAAAACCACACGACGGCCCGCCCGCCTCACCTGGCTCTCTGCTCGCTGGCGCTGGCGCCCGTGAGCTTGTCCACCGCGCCCAGCACGTGCGTGAGGAAGGCCAGCGCCGCCGCCACGGGGTCGCGCTCCTGGAGGCCCACCGCCAGGCACGCGAACGACACCAGCTGCGGGCGCAGCAGCAGCAACCCCAAGCAGCGCAGCAGCATCACGCTGACGTCAGAGACTTCAGCAAAGGCCAGCGTTGATGATTGCCTCCCCTCTCGCAGTCGCCAGTCGCCCGCGGCGTGGAGCTGGGCACCAAGCCACCATCTGCACACACTCCTCCCCGCTGCACCGCCGCTCCGCACCTGCTCCAGTGCCGGTGAGCTGAGCAGCGTCTCGCGCGTACGCTCTCCCCATGCCCCCCCCCCCCACCCCCCCACCCCACCCCACGCCGCACCTGCTCCAGCGCAGGGGAGCTGAGCACCTCGCCACACCCCCTACACTCTCCCCCAGGCCCCCACCCCAAGGCCCACACCGCCGCTCCGCACCTGCTCCAGCGCAGGGGAGCTGAGCAGCGTCTCGCGCGCAAACACAAAGTAGAGGTCGGCCATGTGGTAGAGAGCCTTGACCAGCTCCGCCTGAGCCTGCAGCCCGCCGGGGGACGCCTGCAAGCGCACAACCGCACGCGTGCACTTGGGGCGTTTGGCGCTCGCTTTTCTTCGCCGGCGGGGCAAGTCGCGCACAAGGCGTCTGCGCCTGAACCTGCCCTGCATGCCGTCCTCCTCCGTCGCCTGAACCACCGCAGTGACGGCACCCCCCCGCCTGAGCCTGCAGCTCGCCCGCCCTCTGCCGCTCCCCTCGCCCTCCCCTCCCCTCCCTCTCCCTCCCTCCTCACCTGCACTGCCGCCGTGACGGCGCCCACCGCGTTGACCAGCACCTGCGACTGCAGCTCCCCCCGCCCTCTGCCGCTCCCCTCGCCCTCCCCTCCCCTCCCTCTCCCTCCCTACCTCCCGCACCTGCACCGCCGCCGTGACGGCGCCCACCGCGTTGACCAGCGCCTGCGCCTGCAGCTCCCCCGCCCGCGCCTCGCCAAACAGCTCCACCGCCGACCCGAGCACGTCGCAGCAGCCCGGGTGCGGGTGCGTGGACAGGATGGCCGTCACGCTGGCCACCAGCGCCGGGAGCAGGTCCTTGGAGGCTTGTCGCGCGCTCCGCAGCGACCTCTGCGCGGACGGCGCGCATGCCAAGGGCTTGCGTCAGTAGGGTTGCGGGGAGCAGGTCCGTGAAAGCTACGCACTCCGTAGCTGGTGCTTCGGTCATGGGCCAAAGCAAACAGGAGGCGGCAGCGCGACGCACACAGGGGCGGCACCGTGCCGGCGCACCTAGGCATCACCTCACAGACCTGGCCCACCTCACAGAGCGCACTCAAACACTGGCCGCAAAGGGAGCCGAACGATCCAAAAAAGGACGGCTGACCGGCGCCGGCGCACCTGGTAGACCTCGCAGAGCGCCTCGACGACCTCAGGCGCCCTCCGGCACGCGTCGTGCTGCGACACGCCCGACAGCACCGGCCACGCCTGCTCCAGCACCTGCATTGAGCAGAGTGAACGCCCAGGGCACAGGGCGGCGGTTCAGGAGCGACGCGACGGTTCAGGAGTCTGTGGTGTGCCGCACGAAAGACAGCGACGGCCACGCCTGCTCCAGCACCTGCAGAGACCCATCGGCGCGCAGGCCACGGCCCAGTCGCTGGCGCAAGAGATGAGCGTTGCTGTTCGCACGAGCGTCCCCTCCCACCAGCTGGGCCTTCCACGAGACGGCCGCATGAACAAGAGCCCCCCCTCTCCCTCGTCCTGCCCTCGTGCTGGCAGGGAGGAGAAGCGAGCCCCGAGCAGCCACGCGCACCTGCACCGCCTCTCCCTCATCACCCCATGCCGCCCCGACGCGGCACGACCGACAAGACAGGAGGAGGACAGCCTAGTCGCGAGCGAGCCGCAACACACCTGCAGCGCCGGGTGCGGCGCGCCGGGCGGCGCGTTGCCGGGAAAGTCCATGAACCGTATCGCCGCCGCCAGCAGCTGCAGCTCCCCCGCCAGAAGCCCCAGCGCCGCCGCCGCGCCGCCGCCCGCCGCCGTGCCCGCCAGAGCGAACGCCTGCGCCCTGGCCACCAGCCGCTGCGTGAGCCCCAAGCCGGCGGCGCCCATGGACTCTGGCGGCAGGCCTGCCACCACCCGCCCCAGCCCCTCGATGACTAATTCGCGGTCGTCGGCGGGGCCGGGGGAGGAGGAGGCGCCGCCGGGGTGCCCGGCGGGGCGCCGGCGGGACCCAGAGACGTGGTGGTGGGCGCCGCCGGGTGAGGACGTCGACGCGCCGCCGCTGGTGGTGTCGTGGGCGGCGGCGGCGGCGAGGGTGACTTCGGGCGCTGGGGCGATGACGTCCAGCGCCGCGGCGATGAGCCCTGGGGGTTGGCACGGGCAAGGGCTACGTGATCCATCCTGTCCACACGCCAAGCACCAAATACTGCACTCACGCCACGCGTGCCGCCCGCCTCCCTGCCCTTGCCACCTCGTCGCACTCGCACCTCTGGTATGCCCCACCCGCCCCGTTCCAACGCAGAGCCCTCCCCCCAACCCCGCAGCGCCATGTGCCGCACAACTCACCCGGCAGCACCTCCGCCGTGCCCAGCCGCGCCGCGCACCGCACGCACACGTTGCGGAACGCCTGCGCGCCGGCGCCCGCCGCCCACCCGCCCCGCGCCGCCAGCGCCGCCAGCGCCAGCCGCAGCGCGGCGTCCACCGGCGCCTCCGCCGCCAGCGCGGCGGCCGCCGCCGCCAAGTCAGGCGGCGCGCCGGGTGCCCGCGCCGCCTGCGCCACGGCGCCCGCCAGCACCTGGGCCTTGCCAAACCAGGCCGCGTACTCGCCGACCAGCCGGCACGCCTCTTTAAGCACCCAGGGGCTCGAGAGAAGGAACCTGCGGCGGAACAAGGAAATGAATGATTACAAGAAGGTGCAAGAGGTGAAGGACGCTGCTAGTTGTTCATCGATGGTCTGAGGCTTGTGGTGCACACCGCATTGAGAAGGAAAGCGCAGCGGTGGTTGGCGTGGCGGGCAGGTGGCGGAAGCGAGGGGGAGAGGGGGAGGAAGAGAGGCGAGGGGGGGCAGAGAGGCGCACCGGTGGAGGCTGCTGGCGGGCGGCTGCCCCGCCGGCGTCGGCGTCGGCGTGCAGACGGCGCCGAGGATGGCCTGCAGCGAGGCCGAGGCCTGCGCCGCCTGCAGCAGCTGCTCGGGAGAGGTGGGCTCCAGCGCCATGTCCGCCCTGCATGAGGGCATGCGGAGTGGCCCAAACTACCCCGCTGAGAAGGTGCGACAACAAGTGCCTGAACCTGCCTCCGCCCAGCAACGACGGAATGAGGCCCCACGTCCCCCACACCAGCTTTGGAAAGCAGCCAGCGGCGCTGAACGGATCACCTGTCTCTCCCCAGGATGCGGAGCTTGACGGGCATGTTGACGGCGCGCACGGCGTACAGCCCCGCCTCCACCTCCTGCCACGTGGCGCCCGACTGAACCACCTGTCAGCACACAACCACGCCGCAGCCAGCAGGGCGAGCCGCTCTCCACCCATGGAACAGTGCCGAGAGAGTCGCTGTGCACGGCGCAGGCACCGGCGCGAGCAGCCGTAGCAGCAGCAGCCAGCAGCCCGTGCCGCTCTCCGCCGATGGAACAGAGCCATGCTGTGCTGTGCTGTGCTGTGCTGTGCTGTGCTGTGCTGTGCTGTGCTGTGCTGTGCAGGCGCGGAGCAGGCAAGGGCGTGGTCAGCCTCCGCTCAACACACCTGCTGCGCTAGGTTTAGGTACCCTGGCCCCAGCATGCCAAAGGCGCTCTCCAGCAGCTCCTGCAGCTGGTGGTCGCGGAACCTGCGCGTGCGCACACACAATGCGCGCTTGCATTCACAATCTTTCCCCATCTCACTCAGCACTCTCGCGCTCAGTCAGCGCGCGCGGACGTGTGCCCTGCAGGGAGGCGCGGCTGCCGAGCCCCTCCTGCTCAGCTTCACAGCGCGACGCACCGCGTGAAGGTGTCCTCGTCCTCCTCCTCGTCCTCCCACGTGGTGAAGTCGGCCGGGTACTGGGCCTGCGCGTACCCACACGCCGCCAGCATGATCACACCAAGCCGCACGCCGTCAGCCACCGCCGCCACCAGCCATCCCACGACACAGCACCGAACAGCTACCCGTGTCGCCCCCCCCGATGCGCTCACGTGGCGCAGCATGAGCGGCAGCGCCGAGGCGTACACGTCAGCCCGCAGCTGCGGCGCGCGCTTGGCCACCGGGATGGTGTTGAGGTTGATCAAGTAGTCGAGCGCGGCGTCCGCCACGGGCCGCTCGGGCCGCGCCAGGCACGCCAGCATCAGCTCGGCCAGCTGCAGCGCGGCGGCGGCCTCGGCCTCGGGGCTGGGCGGCGGCGCTGCGGGAACGCGTGGGAGGCACGCGCGCGAGAGCGCCGCTGAGATGGCCCGTGGTGCACGTCGTGGGTGCGGCGGGAGGTTCACATGACGACCGAGGCTCCCCTCGGTGCAGTCACAGAGCGACGAAAGAGTTCGTTCATCGTGTGCACTCTGCCTGAGGCCGATTGCCCTGCTGAGTGCCACTTGTGGAGGCGGAGGCTGCTGCGAGACGGCGACGAGGACGGCGCGCAGAGAGGTGAGGGGCGCACCTGGTGAGCTGTTGGCTTGGTGCGCCCCGTTGGGCTGGTGGTGTGGTGGTGGTGCCGCGACCAAGGGCGGCATGGCGCCGGCGGCAAACTCGGCGCAGGCCTCGCACAGCGCCGTGCCGCAGCGCGCGGCGCCGCGCGCCGCCGCCGCGCCGCGCCCGCCGGGCTGCGCCGCCGCGGGGCGCAGCGCGGCCAGGCGCGCGACGGCGGCGACGGCGGCGGCGCGCCAGGACGCGCAGCCCGGCAGGTGGAGGTCGTCGGGCGGCGCCGCGCTCAGCAGGGCCGCCAGCAGGCCTGCCGCCTCGTCGCTCAGCGCCGCGTCCTGCAGTCAGAGTGCAAGCCGCCGGCGCACACCTCCCCTTGCTGCCAGAGCACGGCACGGCAAAACCAAACCAAAGCAGCGTTGGCAACAGGGGCGGCGCGCACCTCTGCCGCCAGCAGCTGGAAGAGCGCGTCGAAGAGCGCCGGGTGGCCCACAAAGAGGCTGCAGGCGGTGATGGGGTGCGCGCCCATGCCCGAGGGGTCCTGGCTCCAGGCCAGCAGGCAGCGCAGCGCCTCGGCGGCCACGGCGCCGGCGCCCGCTGCGCGTGCACGCAGCACAAGCGCACACGCACGAACGGCGCGCTTGGTTCCTGCAGGAAGCAGCACAGGACTGCTGCACAGGACGCCCGGCGTCTTGCGCCCAACTGTGACCGCCCAGGTTCCGCCACCGCTTCACTGCGAGGGAGCGCGCGCAACACATCGGCTCTTGGCTCACGATGGACGGGTCCCTGCTGCGCCGGCGCCGCCCACGCCAGCACGCCCTGCAGCGCCACCAGCACGCTGGGCACGCTGGGGAGGAGCGCCGCCTGCACGGCCGCCGCCCGGCTCGTCTCGAGCGCGGCCGCCTCGCTGCAGACCTCCGTCAGCATGGCCAGGGCGCAGCGCGCGCTGGAGGCCCGCTGCTGCGGCTGCGGCTGCTGCTGCGCGGCGGCGGCGAGCGCGAGGGCGTCGGTGACGAGCTGAAGGGCGGGCTGGGGGCCGCCGCGGGCGGCCATGGCAGCGAGTACCATGGCCAGGCGGTTGATCACGAGCTGGTCGGTGCTGCCTGACGCCAGGAGCTGCTGGAGCTTGGTGCTGCGTGCGCACGCGCAGGGGGAAGGGGACGCCTCACCACGGCCCGAGCACCCTTCGCGGCATGCACGCTGGTGGAGCACTGGCATCGCGCCCCATCGCTGAAGCAGCGTTGCGCTGTGCTGCTGCTCACCTGACGGCGTGCTGCAGGGTGCCGCGCTTGTCCTGCGGCACCTTGCCCCACTCGGTGCGCGACTTGTTGAGCAGCGTGTTTGCGGCGAAGAAGGAGACGTTGCCGGGCGCCGACGCGTCGTTCAGCACCAGCAGCGCGGCCTCCCAGGCCTCGGGCGTCGCCGCAAACGCGTTGAGCCACTGCGTCGCCTGCTGCTGCAGCGCGGGATCCGCGCCCACGCTGAACACCGTGTTGATCGCAGCGTGGAAGGTCTCCATGGCGTGCCGCTGCTGCTGCTGCTACCTGCTGGAGTGGCCGCAGCAGCGCCCACGCGCGGGGGGGGGGGGAGGCGGGCCGCTCCTCCTGGCTGCGTGTGCGCAGAAGCTGCTGCTGCTGCAGGGAATGGGGGCCCTTTTGCTGTGTGTGTGGTGAGCCTGGAGGCCCTGCGCTGGCTGTCGTGGCGTCCTGCGCGCCGTCGTTCAGTTGGCCGTCGGTAACCGACGATTCCGGGTCACGGGACGCGCTTGCACCTCGCCGCAGCCGCAGGCAGCGTGAGCACGCGCCGGGGGACACAAGCCACCACGGTCCTGCGCGCTGCAAAGGTGGGGCGCAACTGCAGTGCGAACAGCCGTGTCCGCACCGCCGCGACCATTAGCAAGCCGTTCCTGCCCGTCACCGTCGCCGCAGCAACCACACGCCCGGGGCTGGCACCTGCCGCCCCGCCTCTACCGATGCGCTGCTCCAGCACCGCCGCCGCCGCCGCCGCCGGCGGCTGCCACGCCTGCAGGTCCTCTACTACCAGCTCCACCGTCGCCCCTCCGCCGCCCCGCTCCTTGCCACCTGCCCCCCGCCCCGCCGACGCCTTGCGCCCCTTCTTCGCGCGCGCCCCTGGCCTCCCCACGCCCCCGAACCCGCCCAACGGCGGCGGCGGCTGCCCAGCGGCGTCCCCCCGCACGGGCTCCGCAAAGCCCTGCTTGAGGAAGAAGCGCACCGCCGCCGCGTTGCCGCGCGCCACGTCGGTGGCAGCGCGCGCACACCCCACATGCTGCGCTCGCCGCAACGCCGCCTGCGGGAGACACAGGAAGCATGGCGCACACGTCATGCCATGTGAGCTCACGCTTGCACGAGTGGCGGCGTGCGCCAGGGCGTAGCAAGGCCAGGGCGCCTGCAGCACCAGGCAAGCGAAACTTCACCTGCGTGAGAAGCGCCGCCAGGCCCCGTCGCCGCTGCGCCTCGTCCACCACCAGGCTGAGCACCACCAGCGACCGCCCGCCGCCGCCGCCGCCGCCGTCCTCCTCTACCACGGCGGTGACGGCGCCCGCCACCTCCGCCGCAGCTGCGCCGCTGCCGGATGGCGGCGGCGCCAGGGCGACCAAGCACACCACGCCGTCGCTGTGGTCGTCCTGCGTCGCTGCCGCTGCCGCGCCGCTGCCTGGGGGAGGAGGTGCCGCGAGCTCCGTCAGCATTTCCTGCAGGCACGAGGCAGCGTGGGGGTCTTTGCTTCGGTCTGCACCAGACACAGCACCAGACAGGGCTCTGCCGCACTCGTCGGGACCACCTGCTGGCCCCCACCCAGGGGATGCGGGACCTCACCTGCACCGCCGCGAACTTGGCGCCGGTGCCAAACACGGGCGCCCCCTGCCACGTGGCGGCGCGATGCAGCTGCACCACCCGCGGCATGTGGACGGGCGCCATGCGCACGACGGTGACGCCGCCCGGCTGCTCATCTGAGCGCGCCCCTCGGCCAGGAGCAAGCGGCGCTGCATAGCTGCTGGAGCTGCCGCTGCTGGTGGTTTCTTCTTCTTCTTCGTCGTCGCCGCCGAACGCGTCCCAGCCATTCGCTTTTGGCGCGCCACGTGGCGGCGCGGCGGGCGGAAGGGCGGGTTCAGGCGGCGGCCCGACCAGCACCGCGCACTGCGCCGCCCACGAGGGCGCCTCCGGCCCTGGCTGCGCTCCGCTGCTGCCCTGCTGCTGCGGGAGCTGGTAGCCGCAGGCGTGCAGGAACGACGCGAGGCTGCCGTCCGCCAGGCCCGGGCTGTCCTTGGGCACCCAGCACACCGTCGCTGGTGATGCTGGCTGGGCCCCCTCGAGCTGCTGCTGCTGAGGCGCGGCGGCCACCAGGTGCAGCAGGCGCCGCCCGAGCCCCTGCCGTCGCTGGTCGGCCCGCACCACCACCGAAGCCACCTGCCGGCGCACGCAATGAGCTGCTTCTGATGTTGTTGTGGCGGTGGCAGCGCCCACGAGCTGCGGCAACTCTCCCGGCGCGTCGTGCAGCCACGCGAGCGCCACCGTCCAGGCGCCGGCTGTGGTCTGGAGCGCCTGGAGGTGGGCGGCGGTGAAGGCGGCGCGGCCCTGCACCTTTGCGTGCTTGTGCAAGGCCAGCAGGCGCGCTTGGTCAGCCGCGCTGAGGTCCGCGAGCGGCCTGACCTCCAACTTCAGCCTGGCCGCGGTGTGCTGCTGCGAGGCGCCGGCCATCGTCACACGGTCGCGCGCTCAGCTCGGGACGGCGACGCTTCGAGTCGCGGGGCGCGTTCAGCCGACCTTGAAGCGCGCCGCGCTTGAACGAGGTGGTCAGGTGGCGACAGGTGCGCTTTGCTTCACGCTGCACGCTGCAGAAACACCGAGAACGAGGCTTGTGCTCGCTGTAGGGAGGCTGGCTCCAAGCTGCGGCACGTTACGCAGCGGCCATCGAGTGTTCACCGTGCTGTGCACCGTGGCGGAAGAGCACGCGCAGACATGGCGGTCATCGCGCAACCCATTGCCCATGATCCGCCAATTGCCGCTGCGGCCCCAGCAGCGTGGCCCCAGCAACGTTGCCCTTGCGCCGTCGCGATCATGGGATCACGCGGCCCCCAGACCTGCGCACAAACACGAGCCAAGGATGAAAGCCTCGTCAGGGTCAGCCTTCCAGTCCAGATGGTTGGTGCTGGTGAGTGCAGCGTGCTGGCAGAAGGCGTGCTGGACCCCACGAGCCCGTCCCTCAGAGGAACCCGCTAGGGAGTTTGTCGTCACGTGCGTGCCGTGCGCAAGCGCGCAGCACTTCAGCGTGTGTAACAGTGTGTAAAAAGTCATCGGGAGGAGCGATGCGGAGCTGTGGGTGCGTGCGGGTGCGTTTGATGATCGCTGCCACGTGATGGGCGGCACACGCCAGCGGTGCGTGCGGGGTGAGTGGCATGCAAGAAGCAAGAGTCCACGCCTCAGAACCCGAGTAAGATTTGTCCTCCATGGCTCTCGCTCGGCAGGGCCCCGCAGCCGAGGGGGTTGCCCCCCAAGGCCACGGAGCACGGCTTTGCGCGCCCTTCGGTATTGCCACGTCACGGCGGCGTGCAGGCAGCACGCGCAGCCGGGCCTGGAGGGGCCCCTGCCACACGTGCCGCACCACCGTGTAAAATCATCGGCGTGTGGGTTGCGGTGCTGCGTGCGTGTGCATGCCGCTCCCGACGTGTCCCGATCATGCAGCTCCCCACACCACCACACCTCTGAGAGCAGCGTGCTGGGTCTGATCTTGGGCTTTGGCAACGCTCACGCTGCGAGCTCGCGGCGTCTCGCTCCTGCGCACGGTGGCGGCGCAGTGGCGGCTCGAGATTGGTCCCGGCGAAGCCAGCGGCGGTGCTGTGAGCGCTCCTTGGCGCGGACGCACTGCGCTGTGCGGCCACACGGCCTGGCCAGAGCGGCGCCTCACCTCTGCGCGTCCTCTACGCTGGCAATCTTGATCTTGTGGCGGCCGCGGTGGTGGTCCTCGCCCCTCGTGCAGCCGCGGGCCGCATCAGTCCTCGCTGCACTGCGCCTGGTGTGAGGCTCTGTTCCTGGCGCTGCGCCAGGGCTGGCTCTCTCGCGCGATCACATTCCAGGTGGTGCCTCCTGCTCAGGTGCCTGCCTTCACGACGCCCAGGCTTCCGCGTGCGTGCGAGCGTTGAAGGCATGTTCCGCGTGCGTGTGTGTGCGCGGGAGCAGCGGGGAGAAAGGACCCCAGAAGGTCCGCGCGCGAACTTTCAACCTCGAACAGCTCGCGCTTGCAGGAACGACAGCTCGACTGTTCAATCGAGCTTGACGACGACCTTATCCCCCGCATGACCCCCTGCCGGCCCCCCAGTGGTGGCGGGCAGCTGCCCGTGCGCCGCCGCCTCCACGCCGCCCAGCAGCTTGAGCACGCCGCGCACGCGCCGCACCGACTTGCTGTACTCGGCGAACGCCCTGCCCGCCACGCCCGCCGCCTCGAGCCCCTCCACCACGCGCATCATGCGGCCCATGCTCGGCAGCGCCTGCTCCAGCAGCCGCGCCGCGTGCCGCCGCACCACCTCGTGCGCGTGCAGCTTGCGCCGCCGGTACGCCACCGCCAGACCCTCGGCCAGCAGCCCCGCCACCTCGCCGTCCGGCACCTTGCGCCCGCCCGGCGGCAGCTCGTCGTCGCTGTCGTCCTCGTCGTCCTCGTACGCCGCCCGCCCGCCGCCGCCGCTGCCCCGGAACGGCGACGCGCCCTCGGGCTTGCCGCCCGCCTTGCCGCCGCCGTTGGGCCCCCGCTCGGCCGCCAGCTGCGCCCGCGTCTTGCGCTTCTGCAGGTCGCCGTCCGTCCACCCGCTGGCGCCCTGGTGCGCGTCCAGCAGCAGCGACCCCGACCCGCCGGCGCCGCCGGCGCCGTCGCGCAGCAGCGCCTGAAGCTCAATGTGCATCGAGCTCTTCTTCGCCTTGCCCGTGGTGGTGGCGGCGGCCGCCGCTGCGGTCGCGGTCGCCGCCGCGCCGTCGCCCTCCTTGGCGCCGGCGGCGTCGCCGCCGCCGCCGATGCCGGGGTCGGACAGCCGCACGGCCCCGGGCCACGAGTCCCAGCCAGAGACCATGGCGACCTTGCCCCGCTTGGCCCCCGCGCCGCCGCCGCCCTCCTGCGCGCCGCCCGCCGGGCCCGCCGGCGCC
>VFQP010002188.1_pt1 | contig 22653 bp, 24 predicted proteins | sample 3512351 | NCBI WGS metagenome assembly VFQP01 (sample SAMN10412372, study PRJNA504923) | tailings metagenome | isolation source: Relicate 1 Philex TSF1 revegetated site | place: Philippines: Tuba, Benguet | collected 2017-08-29
CACGCCCATGCCGACGCACACGAGCACCAGCCTCGCCGCGCTGTCCGCCGCGCTCACCGCCGGCCCCGCCGCGGTGCGCAGGCCGCGGGCGCAGCCGGGTGGTGCAGCGGCCGAGGGTGCCGGCGACGCGGCCGCGGCGGCGTTGGCGGCGGCAGCGGCATCGTTGTCGTCGGGCGGTGACGCGGGCGGGGCGGCAGCGGCGGCGGGTGGCGAGGTGGCGGCGCCGGCGACTGGTGGGCTGATCAACCCTGGTGACGCGTTGACGCCCGAGCAGGAGGCGGCGGCGATCCGGGCGGGGCTGCACGCCGCGGCGCAGAAGCTCACGGTGCTGCAGAAGCAGCAGGAGGAGGCGGAGCGGCTGCGCCAGCAGGCTAGGCTGCAGCAGCAGCAGCAGGGCGGCGCGAGGGGCAGCGCTGGGGGCGGGGCGGCGGGCGGCAAGCGCGCCTCTGCATCGTCGGCGGGCAAGGCGGGGCTGTCGGTGCAGGCGCCGGCCACCGTCGTCGGGCCCTACTGCAAGTGAGCGACTTGCAGACCTTGCTCTTTGTGGGGAGGGAAGCTGCGCGTCCGCCGCGCTTGGTGTGCGCTTGGTGCATGGCGGAAGTTCGTGCGGTTGTGAGCTGTGCGCCCGCAGGCTGCAGCGCTCGCCGTCGCTCCGCCGGGCGTTTGAGTTTGGGCAGCGGGCGTGCCTGGCGGACGGCTGGGACGTGGTGGACGTGGAGGAGCTGGGCCTGGGAGAGCGGGCCTGGGCGCGTATCGCAGGTGTGCATTGCTCTTTCATCCCGCCGTCGTACAAGCCACCCGCAGCACATGCATGTTTGCCGACATCACGGCATGTGGGCGCGTGCATGCGTGGCCGCAGACCCTCGCCAGGGCATCGGGTCGGTGTTCCCTCTCCCGCGCGGCGGCGTGCTTCAGGAGGTGGACTGGGCGTGCGGCCAGGTGCGCCGTTTGCACGACATGCGCAACCACCACCTCCTCCTCTCAACGCACGTCCGCAGCACGCGCACACTGATGTGCACTCCTTTGCCTTGGTTCCCATTCCTTTCCTATCCTATTCCCTTTGCAGTTCTACCTCTTGCTGGATGGGCACCTGCTGGCCGAGCGCCAGGTCGCCGTGCCCGCCGGCACCATCCCCGACCCCAGCACCTTCACCGCACCGCCCACGGCGCCCTCGGCCTCCCAGCGCCCCTCGGCCTTCGCCGGGCGGCCCCGCAGCAGCTTCAGCGGCGCCGGCAGCAACGCCGCCGGCAGCGGAGGCGGAGGCGACGACGTCACGTACATCACGGAGGCCGGTCAGTGTGACGCCTCTTGGTTGGCGCTGCACCGCCATTCGCTGCCGCAGCAGCACGGGAGGGGGAGCTTGGGATCTTGCACAGCTGGTGCCTTGCCTCGGAGCAACCGTGCTGGTGCGTGCTGAGCTCAAAATCACCTTGCCGCCCCCGCCGCACCGCAGGCGTGATCCGCCCGGGCAGCGCCATCTCTTGCGCGGCTTTCCTCAGCTACACGGCGGCACGCTGCCGCGTGGTGGCGCTGGAGCCGGCCAAGCTGCTGGCCTTCAGCTGGCAGCACCTAGAGGCGCTGTGCACGCCCTCGCCCGCGCCCTCGCCCTCCGCCTCCGCCACAGGTGCGCGCGCGCGTGTGTGGTTTGAGCTTTATCTGGTGGAGCCATCTCTGGCAAGCAGATCAATGTGTGTGTGCGCCGCTGCGGGCTCTCCCGTCTGCGCGTTTCGCACCCTGTTGGGTCACTTCATGCGCGCCTGAGGCTGCGCCGTTGAAGTGTGGGCGCTGCGCGCGCTGGGCCGTCGTGCAGGGCTGTACGGCGGCGGGGCGCAGCGCGCTGGCGCCGGCGGCCGCCCGCCCTCGACCCGCCTCTCCGCCAGCGACGCGCAGCGGCAGCAGCAGCAGCAGCGGGAGCGGGAGCAGGAGGAGCAGCAGCAGCAGGCGAGCTCGGACGTGGACGACGTGCTGCTGCCGCTGCTGGTGGCGGCGGCCGCCGCCATGGGCCCGCTCATCCGCCGCTTCATCAGCCTGGGCCTCAACCGCGTGTGGCTCAAGAGCGCAGAGCTCGCGTACTCGCAAGGTGCGCGGCCTCTCTCTCTCTCTCTCTCTCTCTCTCGCTCTGGGAGCGCTGGTCAAGCCACATGTGGTACATGTCTCGTCGATCAGGCAGCGCTTCTCGCAACGCAAGCTCGCGACGTTTGCGCGTGCCGGCGCTAGCCTGTCCCCTGCCCTGCGCGCGCCCGAACACCCACGCAGGCGACGAGGCGAGCTGCCTGTTTGTGGTGATGAGCGGCCGCCTGCGCCTGCTGCACACGCACGTGCACCCCGTCACGGGCCGCGTGGACGTGCGCGTGGAGGAGGAGGTGGGCCGCGGCGAGGCGGTCGGCGTGGTGTGGACCATTGCCGGCGGGCAGCACGACACCACGGCGCTGTGCGGTGAGCGGCCCATCTGGTGGAGCCATCCCTGGCGAGCGGACGATACTCTAGCCTCGTCCCCACGTGGCCCAATCAAACCGTTGTAGCATGGAAGCGCACGCACGCCACCAGGCATGAGTGGCGTCAACGTCTTGTGTTGTCCGCCTGCTCTGTGTGCGCGGCAGTGCGCGACAGCGAGCTGGTGCGCATGAGCAAGGCGGCCTTCAAGATCATCGCAGAGGACTCGCCCATGGCGCTCTCCAAGCTCTTCAGCAACATCGCGCGGCGGCTGGTGGCGGCCTGGGACGCGCGCATGCGCAGCACGCCCAGCGCGGCGGTGGCAGGCGCCGGCGCTGGCGCCGGGCTGGCGGCGGCGGCGGGGCCGGGGCCCTCGCTGGGCGTGCTCGGCGGCCTGCCCAGCGGCGGCGTCGCGGGCCACGCCGGTGCGCAGCGGTGCAGTGGCTCTTGGCGTGGCGCGCTCCTTCCTTTCTGTCCGTCCGAGCGGTCGGCGCACGCATTCGTTGTGTGCGCAGGCGCCAAGCTGGATTTGGTGGGCTCGGCGGCCGTGGCCGCCTCCAGCTACTACTCTCCGCGCTCCGACATCGTCACCATCACAATCGTGCCGGCGGGCGTCATGGCGCAGCTCTCGGCGCCGCAGGCGGCCGGACTGAGGGGCACCGCCGCCATGCGCAACCAGGCGCCAGGTGGGTGCGCGCCGCTCGTTCGGCGGCGACTTTCTGCGGACTCGTGATGCACCGCGGAGAGGCTGGAAGTTGGCAGTTCTGGCCCTCGCCTTGCTGCAGGGGTGCTGTCGCTGCTGGCGGTCAAGCGCCTGTCCGCCGCGCTGCGGGAGGAGCTCATCTCGCAGCTCACCAAGGACGCGCACAGCGCGCCCGGTGGCGGCGGCAACGGCAACGGCAACGGCGGCGGCGGCGGGCGCGGCGGCGCGGCGGGCAAGGGCGCCAGCCGCAGCGGCAGCGCGGCCAGCAGCGTGCTGGTGGTCAACTCGACCAGCATGGGCCTGCGCTTCCCCGTCGCCTTTGAGCGGCTGGACGTGCTCTTCTACAGGTGCGGCGCGGACCTCGACGAAGCTTGATGCTGCTGGCTGGCAGCGCGCCGAAGGACCTTGCGCGACGACGCTGCGCCTCGCTCCTGGCGATCGTCGTCTCGCGCGCCTCACAGGAGCAAGATCACGAGCTGGCTGAGCAGCCAGGAGGAGGAGGCGCGCTTCATCATCCTCGAGGCGGACTTCCACCCCACGCCCTGGTCCAGCGTCTGCGTCGCGCAGGTGCGCGGCCAACGCAAGTCGGCGCGCCGTCACGCTTTGCGCAAAGGGCGCCGGGTCGGCGCCTCGCGCGCCAGGCTCACGATTCGCAGAGTCGCCCTGCGCGCCGCGGCGCAGGCGGACGTCATCTTGCTGGTGGCGGCCGAGGGCTCGCGGCCCGACCTGGGCGAGTGCGAGGCGGCCCTGGTCTTCCAAACAGGTGCGGCCCCACCACGCCGCTGGCTGACGACCAGGGCCAAACAGGCACCGTGCTGTTTCCCTGACTTGCCCGCCACCCTCACACATGCACGCAGGGCGGCCGCACATGCCCGTGCCGACTCCCACCCCGCCGCCCTACAGCCGCCAAGTCTCGGCCGCCGCCAGCGCCGCCACGCTCGCCGCCGCGCGCGCCGCCACCTCCGCGGCCGCCGCCGACGCCCACCTCCACCCGCAGGGCGGCCATATGGCCGCGCACACCAGCATGGCGCCGGCGCCCACCATGTCGGAGCTGCTCCACGGCCACAGCCACGCCGCGCCGCCCCACACGCCCGCCGCCACGCCGCCCCTCCCTCGCCCGCCCGCCGCCCCACACGCGCCGCAGCCCCCCCAACCACCACCACCACCACCACCACCGCTCCAGCCACGCAGGGCACCGTGTCTCCGCTCATCATGGCGGCTAATGCGGCGGCGGCGGCCGACGCCGCCAGCGCCCACGCCTCCACGCACAACCTGCTGCAGCACAACGCCAATAGCGCCGGCGCCGGGCTGCCCGCCGCTGGGCCCGCCGCCTCTGCATCGTCGGCGCAGCACACGGCCGCCACGGCGTCCCCCGCCGTGCACCCGTCCTCGCCCCGCACCGCCGGCGCGGCGGCGGCGGCCACCGCGGCGGCAGCCACGTCGCAGGCGCCGGGCGGCGGGGCCGAGGCGGCGCTGCAGCGGACGCGCAGCGGCGGCGCGCCGCGGAGCGGTGGCGCGGCGGCGGCGGCGGCGGCCGTCGCGGCGGGTGGGGCGGGAGGCGTCCACACGTCTTCAGGCCGGCTGAGCGCGGGCAGCAGCACCAGCAGCGCTGGGCATGGGCTGCACGCGGGCGCGCTCCCACCAGCTGCGGCGCCGGGAGGTGCGTGTGCAGCGTGCAGCCGCTGCCGTGTCCCCTCTTTGACATGGTCCTCCTCGCCTGCACACGCCGTGATGCCGCACTGCTGCCGCCGCCACTGTGCCCCTCCCGCCACAGGGCCCGCCGGTGGCTTGTCCGCCTCGGCGCCCGCGCTCCCCCACGCCAGCGGCCCCTTCTCCTCCTCCTCCTCGCACCCCCACGCCCACCCGCACCCGCACGCGCCGCCCATCCCGGCACTGGTGCGGCGCGTGGAGCTGGTGGTGCTGCACGTGGCGGGGTCGGAGGCGCTGCCCAGCGACACGGCGGCGTGGCTCACGCGGCGCCCCACGCTGGCCAGGCACCACCACGTGCGGCTAGAGTACCAGGCGGACGTGGCCAGGTGAGGAATGCTCAGAGGCCTCGGCTGCGGCGGTGGGCCAGGCGAGAGCGGCGATTGGCAGACAGGCAAGGACTCGCAGCCAGGAGGCGTCCCACCACAGAGCACGCAGTGCCGTGTTGGTGCATGCTTGGTGGCGCACGTTCGCAGGTTGGCGCGGTGGATGCGCGGGCGGGCCGTGGGCCTGGTGCTGTCGGGCGGCGGCTCCCGGGGCCTCGCGCACCTCGGTGAGCGCCCTCATGCAGGGCTTACTGACGCCCTGCGCGGACCTCACCGCGCTGCCCACGCGTGGCAAGGCTGGCAGGCTTTGCTTGGCCCGCCAGCCAAGGAACGAGTGTTGTGGCCGTGTGACCATGGCATGCCGCGTGCATCTGCAGGCGTGCTGTGCGCGCTGGAGGACGCCGGCGTGGCGGTGGACGTGGTGGGCGGCACCAGCCAGGGCGCCTTCATGGCGGGCCTCTACGCGCAGGGCCTGGGGCGCGAGCGGCTGCAGCGCGCCGTGCAGCTCTACGCGCAGCGCCTGGGCAGCGTGCGCCACCTGCTGGCCGACCTCACGCTGCCGCTGCTCAGCCTGTTTTCCGGCAAGGCGTTCGACGAGACGCTGCAGACCGTGTTTGGCGTCGGCGCCGGTGAGTCGTGGTTGCTGCTGCTGCTCGGCGCGCCGTGCGGTTCGCCGCGTGCTGTGCGCGAGCTGCGGCAGGGGCACGTGGCCGGCGGGGGCGCGTGGCCTGGCGCGTGAGAGGGAGCCTGTGCTGTTGGGTGCTGCACTCGCTGCTGGCCGCAGCCTTCATCGAGGACCTGTGGCTGCCCTTTTTCTGCGTCACCACCAACCTGACCAAGGGCGAGCCCACCGTGCACACGCGGGTGAGTGTGCGTGTGCGCTCGCCTGGTGCTGGGCCCGGAGAGTGTAGCGGGGCGAGCGCTGTGCCCCCACGGTCGTGCGGCTCCGTGGGGCCCGCCAGCGCGTCACGGTCACGCACCGCCCGCGCCTCGCACACAGCATGCCACAGCGCCCTGAGCGGCGGGCAGCGGGCAGCTTTGCGGCGCCCTGAGCGGCAGCTGGAGCACGAGTTCCCGCGCGCCACTGCGACTGGCGTGGACGCCCGGCGGTGCTCACGCGCTGCGGGATCTCCCTCTCGCAGGGCCTGCTGTGGAAGCTGGTGCGCGCGTCCATGACGATTGTGGGGCTGCTGCCCCCCGTGTGCACCGACGAGGGGGAGCTGCTGGTGGACGGCGGCTACATGAACAACATACCCGTCGACGTGATGCGCGGCCTGGGCGTCGACACGGTCATTGTGGTGGACGTGGAGAGCAAGGACGAGGCGGGTGCGTAGCTGCTGCGTCGTTTGCGTCTCCTTCATCTTGCTGCTGCTGCTGCTGTATGGATCTCGTCCTGGGGATGAGAGCAGGGATGCCGCGCGCCACCGCAGCCACGCCCCAGCGGACCCGGGCCACGTGGAGGGCTGAGGGTGTGCCGTGCTAACCCTAACCCTTGGTGCATTGGCGGCCGCAGGGTGGCACACACTCACGCCGTACGACGGCGGGCTGAGCGGCTGGCGCCTGCTGTGGGACCGATGGTGCCCCGTGCCCGCGTGGCGCACGCCGCAACGCAAAATGCCCAGGTGCGCACCGCCTCCCTCCCTTACCTCTTGTGGCAGGGCCCTGCTTCGCCCGCTTTGGCCTCTGGGCAACCTCCGCATCGTCGTGACGCGCGCACGAAGATGGCGGCGTGCCTTCCTTTGAGGAAGCAGAACGGGTGGGGTACGCATGCGCATGCTGCCATCGTGGCTTGCCGTGTCGCCGCCGCCGCCGCAGGTACGCGCAAATCGTCAACCAGCTCACGTGGATGACGCACGCGCACAACCTCAAGCGCGTCGCCGAGGACTACCGCATCGGTGAGCCGCCCTGCCCCGGCTGCCCCTGCCCTGAGGAGCCACCTGCCACCACACACGCACGCGGTTGGTGGCTGAGCAAGCAGGCAGTGAGCGGCGCGCACGTGGCGGTTCTTGCGCGCGATCGCGCCTGCTCCACCCGCTGAGGGAGGCGCTGTCGTGCTGCGTGGTGCTGCGTGGTGGTGCCGCGCCTGCAGACCTCTACCTCCGGCCGCCCAACATTGGCAGCTTCAAGCTCATGGACTTCCACCTGATGCACCGCATCGTCAACGACGCCTACCGGTGAGCGGGACCCGAGGCTCTTCTTCACCTGCACATTCGCACGCGCGCAAGTGATCGGCTGGGCCACCGGCGCGCGCCCCGCCCCGCCTGATCGCGCACTGATACCGGGCACTTGCTGCTGCCACGCGTGCATGTCGCGTGGCGTCGCAGGTACGCCAAGCTGGCGCTGGGCAACTGGACGCTCCTGCCCTCAGTCTCCTCGCACATCTTTGGGCACAACGGCGGCGGCGGCGGCTCGCCGCCCGCCACGCCCTCGGCGCAGACGGCCGCCGCCGCCGTCGCCGCCGCCGCGCGCTCCTCGCACTCCCACCACTCGCTGCTGGGGCCCGGCGCCGCGCCCGGCTTCGATGGCGGCGCCGGCGGGTACGGCAACCACGCGGCGGCGCTGCTGCGCGCGCAGACGGCGGGCGTGCCCGGCGGCGGCGGCGCTGCCGCCAGCCCCTACACGCATGCGTACCCCTCGGGGCTCACGCCGGCCGGCGCGGCGCACGCCGTGCCCGACTACACGCGGCAGCTTCAGCAGCAGCAGCAGCAGCACGTGGTGGTGACGCACCCGCTGCCTCTGGCGCCGCTGGCGGGGGGCCCGACGGCCGTGGCGGCGGTGCCCCCGCCGCTGCTGCCGCCGCCGGCCCCGGCGTCGTCGTCGGTGCACCCGACCTCGTCCATCACGTGCATGACGCAGCTGCAAAAGGTTCACAACGACTCGGAGCGGCAGGCGGCGTCCGTGGTGGCCGCGGGCAGCGCGGCGGCGCCGGCGGGCGGGCCGGGTGGGCTGTTTGGACTGCCCACGCCGCAGGACGCGCTGGCGTTGGCGCACCGTCTGTACAACGAGCCCGTGGAGCAGCAGCAGCAGCAGCAGCAGCAGCAGCAGGGCCAGCAGGGCGGGTCGCGCGTGGGCGCGGCAGCGGGCGGGCAGGGGCGCCGGCAGGGCCGGGTGAGCGGCGGTGGCGGCGCGGCGCGGGTGAGCGCCGGGGGCGGCGGGCCGGTGATGTCGGCGGCGGCGGCGGCGGCGCCCCCGCCGACGGCGGCGGCCATTGCGGCGCAGGCGGTGGCGCGCGAGAGCTGGGCGGGCGGCGCGGTGGCAGGGCTGCCGGGCGGGTCTGGAGGATCCGTGACGGGGGGCAAGCCATGATCATGTCGATTGTGGTGGCGAGGCGAGCGGGCGAGCGAGGCGTGGTGTTCTGGCTGAACTCTCTTTGGTCATGTGGGTCTCCTCTTTCCTTGTGCAGGCTTGCTAGCGCGATTTGATTGCAGTTTGGAGCGACGACGCAGCCTCGGGAAAACGAATGAATGGCGCCGCGAGGGCAGGCGAGCGCGGCAAGTGGCGGTGGCAAGGCGGGTCGGTGGGCGACGCGTGATTAGGAGCGCAGCACAAGCGCAGCAGCGCCCACGGCAGGGGCTAAACGGGTCTCAGTCGTTCGTCTCAGTCGTTCGTCACGAGTCGCTCAAACCACAAGTCCAGCAGTCGCTCTCCTCGCGTGGCGCCTGGTTGGGGAGGCACAGGCACCATGTCAGGCGTTTGGTGTGGTCACCGTCCTCTTGACACACGCAGCGAACCAGCTCTGAGCTCAACGGCACGAAAAAAGAGGCTAAAAAGGCAAGAGCGCAGCCCCCGTGTCCCTCCCAGCCCGCCACTTCTGAGCCCCGGACGCGGGCACGACACCGCCCATTCCCCTCCTCCGCCGGCCCCCCCACCCCTCAGTCACCTTCCCTCGGGATGAATGCTGGCGGCCTCGCTGCTCAAACCCCTCCCTCCCTCTCTGAACCGCCGGGCCCGGCAACCGCCTCGCGCCCAGACGCAGGCGCAGAAGCGCAGCCGGCGCCTCACATGCTGGCCACCTGGGCCTCCTCGGGCGCGTCGGCCGCCTCGTCGTCCTGCGGCCCGTCGGCCGCCATCTTGCGCAGCGAGGCCGAGGCGTGCGGGCCCGTGTCGTCCACCAGCTTGTTGAACATGGACCACGGCTGCTTCAGCAGCGTGTCCGGGGTGTCAAACTCCTGCGGGCAAGGAAAAGAGCCAACCGAAAGGGGCCGGCAAGGGGTGACCTCTCGGCGCGCGCACAGGCGCGCCGCGCCGCTCAGGCGGGACCTTGCGGCATCCGGCGCGCGGGCCCCGAGGCGGCAGAGCGAGAGCTTCACAGGCGGCTGGGCAGCGGCTCGCCTTGAGCTCTCCCGAGGCCATGGCGAGGATCTTGTCCGAGAAGATGATGGTGTCGAGGCGGTGCGCAATGGTGATGGTGGTGCGCTCCTTGAACACGCGGCGGATGGTCTTTTGGATGAGCGAGTCGGTCTGCAAGTCCATGGCCGCCGTCGCCTCGTCCAGCACCAGCACGCGCGTGCGCTTGAGCACGCAGCGCGCCATGCACACCTGCGCACGTGTGCACACGGTCGCCCACAGCACGCCACCACCCTTCGCCCCACGCCGCCCAACCTCGCCTTCCCCCGCGCGGCGTGTGACACAAGCACGCACGAGCAGAGCAGGCAAAGGTGAGGGAGGAGCCGCCGCCGGCAGCTGCTCACCAGCTGCTTCTGGCCCAGCGAAAAGTTGGAGCCGCCCTCGGCCACAGCGGCGTCCAGCCCGTTGGGCATCTCGGCCACCGCCTGCTTCATGTGCACCATGTCGAGCGAGTGCCAGAGCTCCTGGTCCGTGGCGTCGCCGAACGGGTCCAGGTTGCTGCGCACCGTGCCCTTGAACATCACGGGCTCCTGCGCACGTGTGAACAGCGCACAGCACGCCATGCGGACGCACGCAAGGTGAGCAAGCGGGCGTCGTCGAGCTCTCACAGACGCGAGCCCTGCGCGCTGAGCGCACTGGCGATTCGGGTTGCTCGGTGAGACATCGGGTGGTGGTGCGGTGGGCGGGCTGGGCGGGGCGCTGCGCTGCGGCGTGCCTTGGAGCGGGGGGTGGGGGCAAGGGGGCGGAAGGGGCAGCGCACCTGGGGGATGATGGCGAGGCGCGAGCGGACCTCTCCCAGCGGCAGCGCGGCGATGTTGACGCCGTCGATGATGATGCGGCCGTAGGCCAGCTCAAACATGCGGAAGAGCGCCATGAGCAGCGTCGTCTTGCCAGAGCCCGTGCGGCCCACCTGCGCACGTGCGCGCGCGCGCGGGTGTGAACCACGTGTTGCAGCGAGCCACGCGCACACTGGCTTTGCGCGGCGCGCGTCGCTGCCCGCCGCCCTTGTCACAACACGAGCATGAGAGCGAGCGTGCCGGGCGGCGGGGCCGGTGGGCGCGGGGCGCACGCACGCACCACGCCGATCTTGGCCTTGTCCTCGATGTGGAAGCTCACAAACTTGAGCGCCAGCGGCGCGCCCGGGTAGTAGCGAAGGCACACCTGCACCCCCACCAGGTGGTGTGATCCATCGGGGGCCCTCAGTCAGGGCACAAGCGCCCCGGACGGGGGCGGCAAGGCGTGAGCACGACAGCGACGCGTGGCGGCGACCGCTGCGCCGCACCTGGTCGAAGCGGATGTCTCCCGTGGCGGGCCAGTCCTGCAGAACCTTGCCGAGCGTGCCCTCGTCCATGGCGCCAAAGCCCTCGTGCTGCCCGTCCACCGCCACCGTCACCAGCTCCTTGCCCACGGCGGCGCCGTCCTTGTCGGGGTTTTGGTAGTGGTGGTGCATGGCGGCCTGGGCGGCGGCGTGGTGCTTCATGGCCGACTCGACCGTGGTCAGGTTGCTGGCGATGGAGGCCTCCTCGGGGATGTTCTTGCAGAAGCTCGTCACGCGCTCCACCGCGTCCCACATGCTGACCGTGTCGGCCACGCCGCGCACCACCCACGTGAAGAACACCAGCACCTGTGCGACGGTCGTCGGGCAGGGCGGGGGAGGCGGGGGCCGAGCACGTCAGCGGAGAGCCGGGCGGGGGGTCGCGCGGTGCTGCGCACGTCCCCAGGACAGGACTGCGCCCTTGCCGCCGCCGCCGCAAAGCCACCGACCCCGCGAGATTGCGACAAGCCGTAGCGCTGCCGCGCACCTGGATGGTGTTGGAGATTGCCAGGCCGACGGCGGCCGAGCCCAGGTCCTCCTTGAGCGCCACGCTGAAGAGGCACGTGGCCACCACCAGCACGGCGCCAAAGAAGTCGCACCAGAACGCCAGCCAGATGTGGCACTGCTCCGTGTTGAAGAGCGCCAGGTGGTGCCGGTTGATGCGCTGGATGTTCTCCTGGATGAAGTAGTTGACGGCGTCGAACGCCTTGATCACCTCCATGCCGTGCAGCGACTCGTCCACGTGCACGTACACCTGCGCAGAGCAGGCGCAGCACGCGGAGCACGGGCGCAGCACACGCAAACGGCGTGAGCACACGCGCGCCCCGCAAAGGCGAGCGCGGCGAGTAGCGTTTTACGGGCGACGAGGGGACGGTCGGAGGGGAAAAAGCAGCCCAAACAGCCGCGGCGGCGCCAGCGCACCTGCGAAGCCGTCTCGCCGGCCCAGCGCTTGAGCACCGTGGCGGCGGGCAGGTACAGGAACTGCATCATGAGGAACGAGGCGATGAGCGCGCCCGTGAGCGCCGCGTAGTAGTAGATGGAGACGGTGACGATGGCCAGCGAGGTGAGCAGGATCATGAGGTAGATGGTGCTCATGTGGATCGTGTCGGGCAGGGTCTCGTCCAGCGTGTCCTGGTCCTTGGCGAAGGAGCTCAGCACGTCGCCGACGGGCGTGCGAAGGAAAAAGAGGATGGGCGCCTGCGCACACGGAGGGAGCGACAAGGCGCGAGACAGGCAAGGTGAACCGTCGGCTCCGCGCGCTGCCGCGCTGCGCCGTCGCCGCGACGGCGCCCTCAGGCCGGCGGGAGCACGTGACCGCGTGGGACCCAGCCCGAGGCGCGCAAGGCGAGGACGCAGCTCGAGGCGCAGGCCAGGTGAGACGCTCGCGCGCCGCGCCGCACCTTGAGGACGCGGCGGAAGAGCGTGTTGTGGAGGCGGGTGGAGCCAATGATGTGCCAGACGCTGAAGACCGAGTCGCGGCAGAGCAGCAGCAGGACGAAGCAGCCCACCAGCGCCAGGTAGCACAGGATGTAGATCTGCGAGGCGCGCAGCTGGTCCTCCGTCTGGTACAGGCCGAAGCGCTTGTCGTCGGCCCACCACCTGTGCAGAGTGCGCGCAGAGGGCCGGCGCACCACCGCACACGCGTGTCGGGGGAGGGCCCACGGAGCGCGAAAAGCGCGCGGCTGAGGCGCGGCGAGGCTGTGGCCGGCGGGCACGGCGCTGCATGGACCCCCCTCCCCCCCCGCGGCGGGCGGCGGCTGTAGCGTCCTCCTCGCACCTGATCCAGAGGTCCGAGTAGATGCGGCAGGTCTGCGTGATCATGAAGAGGAAGAAGGAAAAGACGCCCAGGAAGATGCCGCCGGCCTTCCAGTACTGGAAAAAGGCGCCGCCGGCCGTCAGGCGCCGCGCCACGCCGTTGAACTCGCTGCGGATCTGCTCCTCGCTCTGCTGCACCGCCGCCTCGCGCGACGTGGGCGCGCCCTCCTTGTCTGCGCCGCCGGCGTGGTCCTTGCCGCTGTGCTGCTGCGCGGGCGCGAGTGCGCAGGGCGCGGCGACGACAGGCGCGCGCGAGGGCAAGGTGAGCACGACGCCGAACGCGGCTGTGCGCAGCCCACGGCGCAGGACGCAAAACACGAGGGGCGACCCCCAAAGACGAAGGGCGACCCCGAAAGACCCGCTTCCTGGACCTGGACCCGGCTGTCCTCCCCACCCAAAACCACTCACCCGCTCCATGGAGGCCTTCCTGGAGCCGTCTCCCTTCTTGGAGCCGCCCTCCTCCTTGCCAGCCTCATCCGCCAGCGCCTCCAACTCGTCCAGCTCCTCCTGCTTGGCCAGCTCGGCCAGCTGCCCCACCACCGAGTCCACCGGCCGCATGCCCGACACGTGCGAGCGCTGGAACGAGCGCCGTGCGCTGTGCCGCTCCTTGCCGGCAAACTGCGAGCGCAGGTCCTTGCCGCCGGAGGCGGGCGCGGCGCCGGGCGCCGTGGGCGTGCTGGGGCCGGCGGGCGACGTGCCGCCAGGGGGCTTGGCCTCGCCTGCGTCCACGTGACACGTCGAGAGGAAAGGTGAGTGGAGCTTCTGGACGCACGTGAATGGAGGCAGGTGCGCGGTGGTGGTCGCACGTGAATGGAGGGAGGTGCGAGGTGGTGACGTTGTGCATGGCGCACGCCGCGGGGAAGGAGGCCAGAGGGAAAGGCGCACCGTTGGCGGAGGTGCCGTTGGCGTGGTCGCCGCGCGGCGACGTGACGGCGGCGGGCGCGGCGCCGCCGGCCGAGGCGCCGTTGGGCGGCGTGCCGGCGCCGCCGCCGTTGGTGAGGCTGCGCGCGCCGCCGTTGACGGCCGCGATCATGCCGCCGTGCTGCGACTGGCCGCTCGGAGTCGGCGGCTCAGACACCTGCGGCACGGACACACAACGCACACGTTGCACCACTCCTGCCCCCGGTGCAGGCCCGCCCATCCGCCCGCTCAAGCACGCCACGACACGCAGGCGGGGCGTTCCCCGTCCCGCGGCAGAGCGAGGCAAACGCGGCCGCATCATCGCGCCCCTCAGGCACACCGCGCGCCGCCGCCGTCGCGCACCTTGACGGCGGCGTCGCCGGCCTCCACCGTGGCGAAGAGCAGGTGGTCGACGGGCAGGCGCTGGTTGAGCACGTCCGGGTCGTACGGCCCAAAGTACGTCATCTTGCCGCCCTCCATGATGGCGATCTTGTCGCACTGCGGCAGCAGCTCCAGCTGGTGCGTGATCCACACGATGGCCTTGTCCTTGAGCAGCCCGCGGATGCACTTGTTGAAGATGTGGATGGCCGTGTGCTGGTCCACGGCGCTGCACGGCAGAGGGCGGGGCGACAAAAAGACGGCGTGCACTTGGCGAACAGGGACGCACGACGAGCACGTGTACTGCACGCATCCGCAGCACAGCAGCTGCCTGGCCCGGGGGGGAAGAGGGAGGGAGGGAGGGAGGGCGGCGCGCGCTCTCCTCCCGCCCGCCCATCGCAGCTCTGCAGCGTGTCCCTGGGGCAGCCTTTCCGGCGCGAAGACGGCGCCTGCGAGGCGCCCGGAGCGATGCTGGGCATCGGCGCCGCGAGCCGCAAGAAAGCCGCCGCCGCGCGCACCTGAGTGGGTTGTCGAGCAGCACGAGCTCCGCGTCGTGGTAGGTGGCGCGCGCCAGGCCCACGCGCTGCCTCTGCCCGCCCGACAGGTTGATGCCGCGCTCGCCCGCCATGGACTGGTCGCCCTGGGGCAGGATCTGCAGGTCCAGCTCCAGCGCGCACGCGTGGATCACCTGCGCAGGCAGGGCGGGCGGGCAGGGAGGTGGGCAGCAGCACGCGTCGTCGCTTCGCAAGGTGACAACCGGGGCAGTCGCGGGCTTGCGACTCGGCCCAGGCTGGGCGCGGTGGCGCGAAGGCGACGGACGGCGAGGCCGTGGGCGCGGGTGGCCGCTCGCTTTCTCCAGCGCACGAAGGCGGAGCGCTGACAAGGCAGGCGCAACGCTCCCCTCTCTCTCACGCACCTGCTTGTACTTGGCCTCGTCAAAGGGCAGGCCGAAGAGGATGTTCTCCTTGAGCGTCAGGTTCTGCACCCAGGGCGTCTGGGGCACGTACGAGATGGACCCTCCAATCTGCGCGAGTGCGGGAGCAAGGAGGAGGTTGCGGTTGGGCGGGCACGTCGTCGGCGCAAGCGTGAAGCGGCCGCATGCGGCCCGCAGGTCGGCTGGGCGGTGCGCGGGGAATCCTGCCGCTCTGTGCCCCGTCTGAGCAGGCCCTTGCTGCTCCGGCGGGGCGGGGGGCCAAGCGGGCAAGCGCAGCAGCGCACGAGTCGTTCAAGGGGAAGCCAGAGGTGGGGTGGGGGCGGGCGGCGCGGCACGCACCTGCAGCACTCCGCTGCGCAGCTCCATGTTCTGCAGGATGGCCTGGAAGACGCTGCTCTTGCCGCTGCCCACGCGCCCCACGATGGCCACCACCTCGCCGGGCTTGACCTCGAACTTGGGCACGTGCAGCTGGAACTCGTCAGAACTCTTGGGGTGCACCTGCGCAAGAGGCGCAAGAGGCACCCACGGGCGGCGCGACGTGAGCAGCTAGACGTCGGTAGAATTCCTTCAGGTGCCCTTTTGGCCCAAACAGGGTAGCAGAGGGTGCGGCTCTGTTTCTGGCCCGCACCCCGCATCCCCCCTTCGCATCGCCTGTGCACATGCTTCGCGTCCACCTCGTTGCTCTACCCTCCCCAGGCGTCTGGCCCCCTCCCACAGACTGCAGGCGCCTGGGCCGCAGCAGCCGCTCACCAGCGTGGCCTCCTCCAGCTTGACCTCCACGTCCTTGCTCTGCGGCTCGTCCTTGCTCTCGTCCAGCAGCAGGAACTTCTCCAGGCGCTGCATGCTCGCAATGGCCTCTGCGGCCACAAGCGCGCACACACACGCACGCACGCGGCAGCCCAAGATGATCGGCTCTCCAGCCCCGGCACACGCGGGGGCGCGTGCAGCGGCGGCGGCGTGCCGCCCGCGGGGCGCCAGTTCTGATCGCACGCGACGGGAGGGTAGCGAGGGGGGCGGGGGGGCGTGTGCCAGGTGCGCGGCGCACCTGAGGTGCCTCGGAGCGCCTTTGGCAGCACGACGAGCGGGAACCGGAGCGTGTTGAAGAGCGAGAGCACGGTGAAGCTGAAGACCGAGTCAAAGGGCCCCACGTTGAAGACGTAGGTGGCAAAGATGACGAGCGCGATCACGGGCGGCACGGCGAACACCAGGCACAGGTTGAACGTCTTGATGACGGCCGTCTTGCTCAGCAGCTTGATCTCCTGGTCGCGCACCTGCAGTGTGTGTGGGGGGGAAAGGCAGCGGAGCCGCAACAAGGTCAGGTCATGGTTGTCGGGCAGCAGCAGCTGGTGCTGAGCCGCGCTTGCCGACTGCAGTTCTTCCTTCCGTGCGCACCCCCCGGCTTGCCGCGTGAACACTGCTCAACGCGTGCTGCTGCGCTGGGGCCCCCTGGCACGGCGGCGGTGGCCGCGCGGGCGCACCTCGCTGACTTGCTTGGCAAAGCTCTTTTCCCACGTGTAGAACTTGACGAGCTTGATGGCGAGCAGAATCTCCTGCATGCGCAGCACCCTGAAGTCCGACACCTCGACCGTCTCCAGCTTGTACTTGGCGATGCGGTAGCCAAGGTAGTCTGCAGCACGGCACGGCAAGGTGTCAGGGCAGGCGGAAGCCAAGTGGGCCAGCGAAGCATCGCCATGCTGGCACATGGGGCCAGCGCGTGACCCAGTCCAAAGAGTGAGGGGCCTCTCGCGTCGCTCTGCTGCGGAGCATGGAAGCCGAGGGCGCTGCTGCGCTGCGCCGCTCACATTGCATGGGCAGCACGAAGAAGACGATGCCGAGCGCCGGCAGGCCGTAGGTGCCGTTGGTGAGGTAGAGCAGCAGCGCGATGATGGCGGTGGCCTCGATGGGCGCCGTCCACACGTTGTGCACGTGCAGCACGCCCTCGTAGACCTGCGCACGCATGGCCGCGGCAGGGAGCGAGCGCACACAAGGCGGGTCACCCTTCCCTGCCTTTTCGCGCGCCCGCCATGCTGTGTGGCTGCAAAACGCGGCCTGGCAGTCTGGGCCGCCTGGCGCCCCCACGCAGGTGCCTGCCGGCCGCCCTCCGCCCTGTGCGCCCGCCCCTCTGCGCGCTGTGCCCGCCCGCCGCAGACTATGGCGCTTGCGCCGGCGCGCGCACCTTGCCGCAGTCGGTGGAGACGAGCGACACCACGTTGCCGGCGCCCTCGTTGTGCACGCTGGGCAGCTTGAAGGTCTTGCGGTACACGGCCGTCATGAGCGCCGCCCTGCAGCGCACAGCACACGGCAGCGCGACCTTGTGGCGTGTGCGCCAGCGCTGCGAGCGAGGCACCCGGCCCTCAGCATTGCCTGCATCCCCCCCCCAAATGGAGCGCAGGGCTGCTTGCTGGCTGACCTGATCTTGATGCCGCCGCGCACGCAGGCGTCGCCCATGCGCTGCAGCGCCACGCCCACGCCGATCGAGTCGAGGAAGAAGGTCGAGGCCAGGATCCAGCCCACGCCCTTGCCCGGGATGTCGTTGTTGTTGTACATGTTGGGCGTGCTGGACACGAACTGGACCAGCGAGCGCACAAAGTAAAAGGCGCCTGCGGAGCGCGGTAGGGGGGGGGGGGGTCACGCACCCGGCGCGTCAGAATGCCAGGTCGCCCGCCCGGCCCCCCGGCGCTGGCCTCGCCGCAGCGTGGATTCCAGCTGCAGCTGCGCTCAGCTGAGCCGCGCGAAGGAGAGGGAACTTCTGCTCTCCAGGGTCGGTGCGACATGCGGGCGCAGGCGGGCGCGCGCCGCGTCTCACCCAGCAGGACGAGCACGCTCCAGGTGATCTTCCAGCACCCGGCGACAAAGACCTCGACGCCAAAGGCCTTGATGAGAGCGCGGCGCAGGCTGGCCTCGCCGCCGCTCTCCTTGAGCTTGAGCTGCTCCTCCCAAGCCGCCTGCGCGCGACCACACACTCCATACACACGAAGGCTGCTTGCGCGGAGAGGGAGAGAAAGCGGCGCCGCGCCCGTCTGTACAGCGTCCGGGCGCGACGACGTTGCTCGTTTTCGCGCTGCTCTTGTCATCGCGCGGCACGGCGCTGCACTGACGGCGTCTGGCCACCTTCCTGGCTCCCCCGCAGGCGGTCCCACCGAATCTGGCGCGCGCGCTCTCCCTGCCCCGCAGCCCGATATGCCATATCGGCACACGCACCTGGAATTTGGCGGACGCCACCTCGCAGGCCTGGTCGCCTGGCATGCGCAGCTCATCCTGCTGCAGCGCGTTCTTGCGCCCCTTGCCGATGATTGGGTAGACCCACGTCAGGAACGTCCGCTTCGCGCGCAAAGCACAGCCAGGGCGACGCAGCGCGTCGACGTGTGTCGGCGCCTGCTTGTGCCAGAGTCCTGCTGGCCGCCAGGCACGCAAGCAACCCTACCACGAACGAGCGGCAGCACGCACGCACCGAGAGGTACCCATCGTTGCGGATGTTCTCCTCGTCGAGCTTGGCCACCTCGTGCTTCTGCAGAGCGCCCTTGCCCATCCTCCTCCTCGACGGTCCTTCTCAAAGGCTGTGCTGTGTGTAGGCGCGAACACGCGAGTAAAATTCCGAGCGGCGAGGGCGGTCAGCGCGGCAGCCACATTCTCGACGCAGCGGCTATGCGCTCAACGCAGCGCTCGCCCCGGTCGAGGCGCCACTCAGCCGCAAAAGCATGCGAAAAACGGACGGCGGCACCGCGTGGCCTGCCTGTCAGTTGCGGAGCGAGGATGATGACGGCGCGGCCTGCACCACCACCGTGATGGCCTCCCCAGCAGGCGCGCCTGCGCCTGCGCCTGCGCCTGATGCGGCAGCGGAGGGCGCGTCGCCGCAGCTGGTGGCCCTGGCGCTGCTCACCATGGTGCGCTGCCGCTGGCATGTCAGTGTGAGCTCGCAGCAATCAGGACCTGCGCCCGCTGAGGTCCACCTGTGGCGGCCCGTGCATCACGTCTCTGCTTCGCGCGCAGACGCTGCTGCTGGGCGCCACGCTGGCCATCGGGCAGCTGCTGCACCGCTGGCGCGTGCAGTGGATCGGAGATGCGGGAGCAGCGCTGCTGTTGGGCACGGCAGTGGGGCTCGTCATCAAGCTCGCCGGCGTCGGCCCGGCGTTCGCCCAGCTCATCTCCTTCAACGTGAGGGTCTGTGCCGCAGCAACGCTTGCAGGGGCTCATCCAGCTGCGGCTCTGTGCGCGCCGCTGCTGCAGAGCCGCAGCCGTCCGTGGCAGCAGCGGGACGTCCGCGCCGCAAGGGCACGAACGGCAACTGGCCGCGAAGCAGACGAGCCTGCAGCAAATGGCGGGCCTGCCTGTCTACCTCGTCACGCGCCGCCACACGTGATGACTGGTGTGGTGCAGGAGGACGTTTTCCTGCTCATCCTCCTCCCCGCCATCATGGCCGACGCCGGCCTGTCGCTCAACGCCCGGCCCTGCCTCCGCAACGTCGGCGGCATATGCGCCTTTGCGTTTGCCGGCACCGTCATCAGCGCATTCGCCACGGGCCTGCTCATGTGGGGCTTTGGCGCCGCCGGCTGGTGCACACAGCTCGGCCTCGTGTACAACCTGCTGTTCGGCAGCATCATCGCCGCCACTGACCCGGTGAGGCGTGCGGGGGGTGCGCTCGCCAGGCCAGGCCTGCTCAGTGTCGTGCAGCTCTCCTTCCATGAGAGGTAGCGCGAGGCACACCAGCACGCCCCCCCGCCCCCCCCCCCCCCCCCCCGTGAAGGAGAAGCACACCCCACCTCGACCGAGCTGCGCCCAGCCCACCTCACGCGCCCAGCCCACAAGCGGCAGGTTTCGTCGCAGGCGGCGTGCCAGAGTCTCTACACGCCGTGCCACACACCTGAGTTCACGTGGCGCAGGTGACTGTGCTGGCCGTGTTCAGCGCGCTGGACGCCGACGAGGACCTGTGAGCGCGCCGACACACACACGCTCGCTTGCGTGGATGTCATCCGCTGCATGCTCGATGTGTGGACGGTGCGCCCGCCTGCGCGCGCCTCAGGTACACAAACGTGCTGGGGGAGAGCGTGCTCAACGACGCCGTGGCACTGGTGCTCTACGGCACCGTGGCCAAGTTCGTCGGCGTCGAGGTCACGGCCGGCGCCGTGCTGGCAGGTGACGTCGCCTGCATGCAGCGCAGGCTCAGCGTGGCTGCTTCCCAACGCCCACTCGGGCCTTGGGACCCGTGGCGCCGCCCATACCTCGAGCCGAATGCTGCGGAACGGTGCACCAAACGCGCAGGCATCGGCGCGTTTGTGGGCATCTTTGCCGGCTCTGTGGCGCTGGGCGTGGCGCTGGGCCTGGGCGCGGCGGTGCTCTTTGCCCAGGCGCCGTGGCTCGTGCGGCAGGAGGAGGGCGGCACGCTGGCAGAGACGGGGCTGGTGAGGCGCGCCTCTTGGGTCGCGGCGGCTGTGGGGAGGACGGGCAGGCGTGCAGCGAGGGCATGCGTGCGTGCGCCTGGGGCCCCCAATTACGTCCCCATTACGTCCCCATCATGTGCGCCTGCTGCAGGTGGTGGTGGTGCTGTTTGCGTCGTACCTGGGCGCCCAGGCGGCCTACCTGTCGGGCATCTGCTCCGTCGTCTTCTGCGGCATGGTGAGGACGAGAGCTCCATCAGCCACGAGGGCGTTTCGCGGTGAGATCGCAGCGCTCTCCTCCCTTGCAGTCACGCTCCTCTTGGCGCCTGCACGGCACCCGACCCTGAACTCCGCAGGTGGTCAACGCGTACGCCCTGCCCTCGCTCTCGCCCGCCACGCGGGACGGCGTCAAAACGCTGCTCAAGACGCTGGCAGGCCTTTTTGAGACGTTCCTGTGAGCAGGGCGCGCGCACCTGCCGTGGTCGCCAGCCTGCCTCCCTCCGCCTCACGCTGCCTTGCCGTCCACCAGAGACGGCCTGACCTCTGTTGCGTGCCGTCATGTGGCGCCGTGCGCAGGTTCGTGTACATAGGCCTCACGTTGTTCATCGAGAGCCAGGACTGGCTCGTGTTCAAATACCTGGTGAGCCCGAGCCATGCGCGTGCACCCTGTGGCCAAAATTTTCGCCACACTGCTCGCGAAGACAGCAGGACGCGGCACCAGTCCAGGCGAGCACCCCGCACAGCGGCGAGCGGCCGTGCTGCGAGGCGCCTCCGCACCACGCGCTCTGCCGCCGCCGCTGCTGTGCGCAGGTGCTGCTGCTGCTGACTCTGGCCGTGGCGCGCGCGCTCAACATCTTCCCTCTCGCCGCACTTGTCAACTGGCTGAGGCTTCCCTCGCACCGCATGTCCCTCCCGCACCAAACGGTGCTCTGGTGGAGCGGGCTCAGGTGCGCGGGCGCCAGCGCTCCACGTGCGACGACGGCGTCGCCTCGCCTCGCTCTTTGTTCACCGGGGCTCGCTCCCTCTGTCCTCGCTTGTTTCGTTGTGCATGGGGCGGTGCAGAGGCGCCATGGCGTTTGCGATGGCGGTGGAGGCTGAGGACCAGTACGGCGCCACGGGGCGCTTCATCAAGGTGCGGTGCCAACCGTAGCGCTAGCCCTACCCCTTAGCGGGTGCAGCGGCACAGGCGCGTGCAGCTCCGCAGACGTCTCCGCCACGCCGCCCGCCGCACTTTGCAGCGTCGCCGCGCGTTTCCTCCACGCTTGCAGACGTGCACTTTCCACGTGATTGTCGTCACCGTGCTCGTCAACGGCGGCACCGTGGGCCACCTGCTGGAGCGCTGGCACCTCAAGAAGAAGAGCAAGCCCTCGTCGCGCCACGACCACCAGCCCCTCCTGCTGGACGGCGCCCAGTCTGATCTGCTGCCGTGCGACGCGTCGGCCCTGTCGCCGCCGCCGCCAGGCCCCGACGAGGGCTCGTGCGAGGACACTGCGCTCCTCTGTCGGCGAGAGCAGGGCCTCGGCAGCCACGCACGCAGCAATGCGCCGCTGTGGCTGCGTGGGCTGGGCGCCTCGCTGCCTGCAAACGGCCACGGCAGCTGCGGCGGCGGCGGCTCACCTCACGGCGGGCGCGGTGTCACAGCGAGAGACGGGGACGGAGGGCCTGGGCCACCACCGGCAGGCCAACCCGCCAGCGACGGTGGGTCATCTGCACTGACGGAGGGTGCTGCTGTGCTGCCTGCTGTGGATCGCGCGAGTCAGAAGTTGAGGCGGTGGCTGTGCCGCGCCGCAGGCGGCCTGCCTGAGGGATCACGTTCCCTGGCCGGAAGCAGCGCCATGACGTCCACGGGCAGGCGCAGCCGCCTGCAGCGCATGCGCGAGTTCGCCAGGTGAGCACTGCCGTGCTTGGCTGCAGGCAGGATCACGGTGCGCACTGTCTCCTCTGCCGACCTGTGCGCCGCCGCGCTGCGCGTGCTGCCCGCGCCTGCCCGTCGCGCCTGCAGCGTGCACTTTGACTCGCACGCGCTGCGCCTGGGGGAGCGGCTGGGCGAGCGCTTGCTGTCTTCCGCCTCGCCCTCGTCTGCCGCCGCGCCGCTCCCTCCGCTCCCAACGCCGGGGAGCAGCGGTGGCCTTGCCACCGCGCCCGTCGCCACCCTGGGTGGAGTCCCAGGGAGCGGCGGGGAAGCTGCAGCCGACCACGGCGGCGGTGCACGACCTGGCGCCGACGCTGCGGCCGGCAGTGAGGGCGCCAAGCTGGAGGAGGCGGGGCGCGGTGCGGCGGTCAGCGTGGACGGGGCGGCCAGCGGGCACGTGGCGCTGGAGCTGATGCAGGTGCCGCGCGCGGCGAGCGCAGCCGAGGCCGACGCAGGCGCCGCCATTCACGCGGCGGCGGCGGCGAGGGGGCTTGCGGGCAGCGCGACG
>VFQP010002189.1_pt1 | contig 22647 bp, 20 predicted proteins | sample 3512351 | NCBI WGS metagenome assembly VFQP01 (sample SAMN10412372, study PRJNA504923) | tailings metagenome | isolation source: Relicate 1 Philex TSF1 revegetated site | place: Philippines: Tuba, Benguet | collected 2017-08-29
CGATGCTATGGCGCGACCAGGTCATCGGCTGGGGCAACCTCGCGTGGCGTGACGCCAAGCTCAAGGCTGATATCGGCTACGTGGCCGGCAAGCCGCCGCGCGACGCCGCGTTCAAGCGCGCCCTCGACGACGAACTTCAGCGCATGCAGACCTTTCTGCAAGATGTACCGCCGTCGGTTTAGCCGATGAGCCAGCGCATCCCTGTTGGTTGAAGCATGTTGGAATGATCGTCGGACAGCACACGTCACTGCAGCTTTCCGCAGCGCGCCGTCGGCCAAGGCTCCGCTCATCGAGGTTGGCGAGTGTGAACTGCGAAAGCAATGAACGATCCACGCGGTCGCTCAGGCCGCAGCAGCGACGAGATCCTTGTTCGTGCCGTCGAGCAGGTGAGACAAGATCTGCTCCTCGAGTGCGCCGAGCTCCGGGTTATCGCGGCGGCGCGGACGCGGTAGATCCACGCGCACGTCCAGTGCGATCTCTCCGCGGTCGATCAGCAGCACCCGATCCGCAAGGGTCAATGCCTCGCTGACATCGTGCGTTACCAGCACAGCGGTAAAGCCTTGATCGAGCCATAGGCGCTCGATGAGGCGCTGCATCTCGATGCGTGTCAGCGCATCGAGGGCGCCGAGTGGTTCGTCGAGAAGCAGGAGCTGAGGCCGGCTGGCGAGGGCCCGTGCGAGCGCGATGCGCTGGCGCTGACCGCCGGACAAAACGCCCGGCCACTCCTCTGCTCGGTCGGCAAGGCCCACCTCAGCCAGCAGTGCAAGCGCACGCTCGCGTCGCGATGCCGGTCGCTCCGTATCCGGCACGCCAACGTCGACGTTCTCGACCACGGTGGCCCAGGGTAGAAGACGCGGCTCTTGGAACATCAGACGCGTGCCCCCAGCCGACTCCCCCGCTCCGAGCGATATCCGTCCGCGTGTCGGCTGATCAAGATGGGCGAGCAGGCGTAGCAGCGTGCTCTTGCCACAACCGCTACGCCCAATGATGGCGACGAACTGACCTGCGGGCACGTGCAGGTCGACGCTGCGCAGCACCATGTTCGTGCCGAAGTCGCGACCGACACCAGAGATGCGCAATTGCGCGCCGTGGCCGGATTGCCGAGACGTGCTCATTTGTTGTCCTCTCAGCTTTTGCGGAACGATGGATGCCACTGCAGGCTGCGCCGTTCGAGTGCGCGCGCGACGCTGTCGGCGAGCTTGCCGAGCAGGGCATAGATGATGATGGCCAGCACGACGATGTCCACCAGGAGAAACTCTCGCGCCTGCATCGCCATGTAACCGAGACCGGATGAGGCCGCGATGGTCTCTGCAACGATCAACGTCAACCACATGATGCCGAGGCCATAGCGAACGCCGACGAAGATCGACGGTAACGCGCCAGGGAGCAGAACGCGGCGGAACAGCGTGGCATTGGACATGCCGTAGGCGCGGCCCATCTCGATGAGCTGCGGGTCGACTGTCAGGATGCCAAGGAGCGTGTTCACGTAGATCGGAAAGAACACGCCAAGCGCGACCAGAAACAGCTTCGCTCCTTCGTCGATACCGAACCAGATGATCACGAGCGGTACCAACGCAAGGTGCGGCACGTTGCGGATCATCTGAAGCGTCGTGTCGGTGAACTTGCGGCTGACGGCCGAGAGGCCATTGGCGAGACCGAGGCCGAAACCGATCAAGCCACCGACCGCGAAGCCTGCGAGCGCCCGCGCACCGCTGACACCGATGTGCGTGAACAATTCGCCTTTCAGCAGCAAGGTCCAAGCGGCAAGCAACACCGCACTCGGTGCAGGCAGGATCGTCTCGGCCAGAAAACCGACGCGCGCTGCCGCCTCCCAGACTGCAACCAGGCCGACGGGCAGCACCCAACCAGCGCCAGCGTCAGCGATCCTCCCGCGCAGCATCTTCAGCCATGGGGGGACCTCACGTCGAGGCGCAACGTCATCTCGCTGCGCCTCGACCGGCAGCACACCACTCGTGCTTGTCGTCATTGTGTGGGGGCCCTCCACACGATTTCACTCGGATCGACTTTCTTCGGCACGATCCCGAGTTCATGGAAGGTGGTGGCCAGTTCCTGCTGCGACTTGATGTGCCCGTCCGTCAGCGGCCCCCAGGCGTACTCCGCGCGCTGGAATGCGGCCCGAATCGGCTCCAGCTCGACACCGGTTTCCTTCGAGTAGAACTCGGCAAACTCCGCGCGGTTATTGCCGGCCCAGGCGACCAGCTTGCCGACCTCATCCAATGCGGCCGCAAGTACGGCCGGGTAGTTCTCGGCAAAGGTGCGATTGGCCAACCAGTACGAGTGGCTCTTGAGATGATCGGCCTTGGTGTCGATCAGGACGCGCGCATTATACTTCTGCTCGGCGATCGCATAGTAGGGATCCCACACCGTCCAAGCGTCGATACGACCGCCATTGAAGGCAGCCGTCGCATCGGCCGGCGCGAGATAGACCTCCGTGATGTCCTTGGGCGTGAGGCCTGCATGGGCGAGCGCGCGCACCGTGACATTGTGCGAGCTCGAGCCCTTGCCGAAGGCGACGCGCTTTCCTTTGAGATCGGCGACCGTCTTGATGGGCGAGTCCTTGGGAACCAGGATTGCGTTCTGCGATGCCGGTGTCGTGGCCGCATAGACGAGTTTGGCATTCGCGACTTGAGCGAAGATGGGTGGCGTGTCGCCGACGGCGCCGATGTCCACCGCACCAAGGCCGAGGCCTTCGAGTAGCGGTGGTCCGAACTGAAATTCGACCCACTTCACGCTTTCGACGCCGAGCGACTTGAGGCGCTTCTCAAACACCTGATTGTGCTTCGCGAGCACCAGGATCGCCGAACCCTTCTGCCAACCGACCTTGAACTCCTTCGGTGCCTTCGTCGAAGCTTGAGCGCGTCCGCTCAAGATTGCAGGGAAGCTGGCAGCGCCAGCGACCGACGCTGCGACCCCCAGGAATTGTCGGCGTGAGTGACGTGTCATTTCTAGCTCCGCAAACGTGTGATGGACGAGGTGTTGCGAAGCTAGGCACGACATGACGCGAGCCAAACCAATAATTTCTGCGTTGCTTATTGGAGGTGATCTGGCGCGCGCCGTTAGTCCTTTGCGGATGAACTTCGTCAGCGGGAATGAGCATCTGCGTCTGCGCACCAACACAGCATCTACCTTTGGGAGCGGTGCGGGCTTCAGGAAAATCAATCGCTGGCTAGATGTACGAACAGCAGAGCCGCGTGATACGATCGATGGCATTCATCACGGCAGATTGTTCGTCGTCAGCATATTCCACGACGACCTTTGCATTTGCGATAATGTTCTAAGTGGGGTCCGTATACTCCAGCAGCAATAGGATGTAATTCTACTGCAGGCGCATTGGCGGACGTCCTGCTGGAATATCCTTGCTGTGTCGGCACGCGTGTCATCTCTCCATTTTTCACCGGATCTCATGTCGAGAGAGCTGGCTGCGCTGCCTCATCTCGAGCAGCGCATTGGCTTTGTCGCGCGCGCCGTTGCCGGGCGAATTGCATTCTCGACGAGCCTCGGCACTGAGGATCAAGCCATTCTCCATGCCATCGCGACGAGCGGCGCGGTCATTGATGTCTTCACGCTCGACACTGGCCGCCACTTTCCTGAAACACTCGAGACCCTAGAGAAGAGCGAGCGTCGCTATGGTCTCCGCATTCGCGTGATCGCGCCCGCGTCGGATCACGTCGAGGCACTCGTCGCGCGCGACGGCATCAACGGCTTCCGTTCGTCCGTCGAGGCGCGCAAAGCCTGCTGCGATGTACGCAAGGTCAGGCCATTGCAGCGCGCTCTCGCGGGAGCAGCCGGATGGTTGACTGGCTTGCGCCGCGCGCAATCCGCCGGAAGGCTTGCAACACCGTTCGCTGAATTCGATCCCGCTCTCGATCTCCTCAAGCTCAACCCCCTCGCCGACTGGTCATTGGAGCGACTCGATAGCTACATCGCTGCAAACGACATTCCGACCAATCCGCTGCACGCGCGTGGCTATCCCTCGATTGGCTGCCAACCCTGTACGCGCGCAATTGGGCCCGGCGAGGATGCGCGTGCGGGGCGGTGGTGGTGGGAAAACGAAGATGGCAAGGAGTGCGGCCTGCACAGCAGGTCCAATCGCTGAAAGCTCATGAGCATGACAAAACCAATCAGCCGCCTCGACGTGCTCGAGGCCGAGAGCATTCATATCTTCCGCGAGGCCGCGGCTCAGTTCCGCAAGCCGGTGCTGCTCTACTCCATCGGCAAGGATTCGACGGTCCTTCTGCACTTGGCACGGAAGGCGTTCTTTCCTCAGCGTATTCCGTTCCGGCTGTTGCACATCGATACGACGTGGAAATTTCGCGACATGATTTCCTTCCGCGATCGTACGGCGCGGGAGCTGGGTCTGGACCTGATCGTGCACGTCAATGAGGAAGGGAGAGCCCGAGGAATCAATCCCATAGATTATGCGCCCTCGCTCTATACGGATGTGATGAAGACCGAGGCTTTGCGCCAGGCTCTTGACCGCCATGGTTTCGACGCTGCATTTGGTGGTGCGCGCCGCGATGAGGAAGCCAGCCGCGCCAAGGAACGCATCTTCTCGTTCCGCACCGCCGGGCACCGATGGGATCCGCGCCATCAACGTCCCGAGATGTGGAGCTTGCTGAACGGACGCCTCGGCACAGGCGAGAGCGTGCGCGTTTTCCCTCTATCCAACTGGACCGAAGGCGATGTGTGGCGCTACGTGCTGCGCGAGAAGCTCGATGTCGTGCCGCTCTACCTCGCCGCCGTGCGCCCCACCATCGAGCGCAACGGCAAATTGCTCGTGCTCGACGACAATCGGCTGCGCCTCGCAGACGGCGAGAAAATCGTCCCACGTCGCGTTCGGTTTCGAACGCTCGGCTGCTGGCCGCTGACGGCAGCGGTCGAGTCGCAAGCTTCCGATCTCCTCTCTGTCGTCACGGAAACACTCGCCGCCAGAACATCTGAGAGACAGGGCCGTCTGATCGATCATGATCAAGCCGGCGCCATGGAAAAGAAAAAGCTGGAGGGCTATTTCTGATGGCGGCTGTCCTCGAGAATGCAGAGACGGCTGTGCCGGACCCCGAAGACAGTTCCGAGACCGAGGGCCGATCGGGCGACATCATCCATGTGCTGACCTGCGGTTCGGTGGACGACGGCAAATCGACCCTGATCGGGCGGCTGCTCTGGGATGGAGCGAATTTGCCTGAAGACGTCCGGGCCGAAGTGATGCAGGCGCTCCTGCCCGACGGCAAACCCGATTTGAGCCGCTTGGTCGATGGTCTGTCGGCCGAACGCGAACAGGGCATTACAATCGACATCGCGTGGCGCTACATCGATTCCGGCTCGCGCCGGTACGTCATCATCGACAGTCCGGGACACGAACAGTACACGCGCAACATGGCGACCGGCGCCTCCCACGCCGACGTAGCGATCATGTTGGTCGACGCCCGCGATGGGGTAAAGGCGCAGACGCGCAGGCACGCCGCGATTCTTGGGCTGCTCGGTGTGCGTCGTGTCATTCTCGCCGTGAACAAGATGGATCTGGTGCGGGGCAATGAAGCGCGCTTTCGCGAGATCGAGGCCGAATTCCGATCGCTCACGCAACGCTTCGACTTCGATGATGCCGTGGCTATCCCCGTTGTCGCAACGACGGGCGATAACGTCGCCTTCTCCAGCTCGACCATGACCTGGTACGAGGGGCCGACCCTCATCGAGCAGCTCAACAGGACGCGGCCGCATGGGGCTGCCGTGGCCGAGGCCTTCCGCCTGCCGGTGCAGCTTGCCATTCGAGGTTCGTCCGACTTTCGCGGCCTCGCCGGCACGGTGACTTCGGGGTTGATCACAGTAGGCGACACCGTTCTCGACAATGCCAGTGGGCGCACCGCCCGCGTTCGACGCATCGCGACCATGGACGGCGATCTGGACGCAGCACACAGCGGTCAGGCCATTGTCCTCCAACTCGATACGGATCTGGATATTGCGCGCGGTGCCGTGCTGAGCACACCTGACGCGCCAGCCCTTCACGTCAGGCAGTTGCAGGCGCGCCTCTTCTGGATGGCGGATACGCCATTCGACCCGCATGCGCGGATTTTCATGCGCAGCGCGACGGATCTGGCGCCCGTCTCTTCGCTTCAAGTGACCTCCAAGCTCGATCTCGAGACGCTCGGCGAAGTCGACACTGCGGCGTGCGCGCACAATGATGTGGTCCTCGCCTCCATCACGCTTGCTCGCCCAATGACGCTCGATTGTTTCTCGGAGCACCGCGGGACTGGCGCGCTCGTCCTTGTGGATGCTCTTACCGGGGCAACGCTCGCCGGCGGCGCCGTCGTGGCGCTGCATGAGATCGAAGATGGCACGGCCTGTGCGCAGTTCCTCCTTACGGCTTCCATGCTGGCAGACGGAGTCTGCTCTGAGCTCGATCCCCTATCGCCGGAGTTTCAGCGGCGGGCACGGGCTGTGGCAGACATCCTCAGCATTGCAGGCGTCGATGTGAAGCTGGAAGACCAACGTGAGACGCTGACCGCCACAGGCGCTCTTGCTCAGGCATCCTGAGCCGCGACGAGCAGTGATCTTGGTGTCACTGCCCTGCTGCGTAGGGGGAAACGGCGCAATCGAGCTGCGGTCGGTCCGGACGCTTCATCACGAGTACGTCCGGATTCCCTGAGACCTCCGCGATCAGGGGCAGGACGTCGGGCCATGGGCCATGCCCCGATGCCGCGTTGATGTGGCCCTTGTGGCCAACATCCACGAGCTGGCTCCCCCACCGTCGGGACCACATCTCCGCCCGAGGAAAGCTCATCCATGGATCGTTGCGGCTGGCGACGATCGTGCTCGGGAATGGCAGCTCGAAATCGAGGAGACTTTCCTCGACGCCGACGCGCTGTGTGTCGCATGGAGCAACCAACAGTGCCGCTGATATCCGAGGCGCGAGTCGCCTCGCTGCCGCCACGGAGGCGAGACATCCGAAGCTGTGAGCAATCAGGATGACGCGTTCATTACGCAGCAGGAGTTCCCTCTCGAGGACTTCGGACCACGCACCAATATCCGCCTTGTCCCAATTGGCTTGGAGGACACGGTGCGCCAAAGGCAGGCGGCGCTCGAGCCAGCTCTGCCAGTGCTGAGAACAACTTCCATACAGGCCAGGAACGATCAGCGGGATAGCCATGTGCGGCCTCCATACAGCTCAAGCGCGGTTGTTCATGCGCCGTCTCGCGACTGCTCGGATATCCGGCAGGGAGAGGCCCTGCCGGTCCTCCCGCTCATCGCTTCGTGTAGATCTGATCAAAGATAGCCCCGTCGGCGAAATGCTCCTTCTGGGCTTTCTGCCAACCGCCGAACACATCATCGATCGTGATCAGATCGACCTTCACGAACTGGTCCTTGAACTTCTCCGCGACCTTGGGATCGCGCGGGCGGTAGTAGTGCTTTCCAGCGATCTCCTGGCCTTCCGGTGAATAGAGATAGTTCAGATAGGCCTCGGCGACCTTGCGCGTGCCGCGCTTGTCGACGACCTTGTCGACGATCGTCACCGGTGGCTCGGCGAGGATCGAAAGGCTCGGCACCACGATCTCGAATCTCCCGGGGCCAAGCTCCTTCAAAGCGAGGAACGCTTCGTTTTCCCAGGAGATGAAGACATCGCCGATACCACGCTCCGTGAATGTCGTCGTAGAGCCGCGAGCGCCGGAATCGAGAACTTTGACGTTCTGGTAGATGTTGGTCACGAGTTCGCGCGCCTTGGCTTCGTTGCCGCCCGGCTGCTTTAGTGCGTAGGCCCAAGCGGCAAGATAGTTCCAGCGCGCCCCGCCCGAGGTCTTCGGATTTGGCGTGATCACTTCGACGCCCGTTCGCGCGAGATCATTCCAATCCTTGATGTTCTTCGGATTGCCTTTGCGAACGAGGAAGACGATTGTCGACGTGTAGGGTGACGAGTTGTGCGGCAGGCGCTTCTGCCAATCCAGCGGGAAGAGCTTTGCCCTCTCCGCGATGGCGTCGATGTCGTAGGCAAGTGCCAGGGTGACGACATCGGCCTCGAGACCGTCGATGACCGATCGTGCCTGCTTGCCGGCGCCGCCGTGAGACTGGCGGATGGATACATCGCCGTTGGTCGCAGCCTTCCAGTGCTTGATGAAGGCGGCGTTGAAGTCCTGATAGAGTTCGCGTGTCGGGTCATAGGACACGTTGAGTAGAGTCACGGATTGCGCCCAGGCAATGCCAGCGGTCGCTGCGAGCGCCAATCCGGCGGCGAGGCCGGCCGAGGCAAGCGTGCGACGAGAGAGCAGTGGTTTCCTCATGATTTGTCTCCAAAGTGAGTTCAGTTGATCAGGACCCACACGACGGCCGCGCGTCGGCGCGCACGGTCAGGCCGAGCGATCGAGGCCGCTACGGTGTGGTTGCAGACTTAAAGAGGCCGACAGATCATCGGCAAAAGCAGAACAGCGCCGTGCGCGTGCCCGCTCAAAACCGGTGGCAGCAGCGGGGCGAGTCGTAGATCCATCGCCGACTGGCGCACATCCGTTCAGGTATCTTCATTTCAGAGCTCCTTCAGGAGTTCGCCGGCTTTGCAGCGAACCTTAGCGTTTGATCACGCGGCGCAAGTCTCTTGATCCAAAATCACCGCGGCGGCCTTCGCTCAGAAGGACGCAGGCAAAGGCTAGATGGCCTCCTACGTTACGTGAACGATTTCTTGTTTCGAAGCTTAGGAGGTGCTCCTGGCAAAGCGGCCAGTACGCGTGAGCCTCGAAATAGTCCGCAAGCTCGCTCTTCGGCATAAGCACCGAAGTTATTCGAAGTTCCCCGATGCGGACGAGAGGCGCAATCTCCCAGCCGATCGACAGATGCGTCGTAGGCCATAGAGACGGCACACCACGGAGAGAGACATGACTTCGCCGCAGCCGGCAGAGCGCGCAAACATTCTCTGGTTTCTACCCACACATGGAGATGGCCGGTACCTCGGCACGCCGATTGGCGGGCGCGCATCGAGCCCGGCCTACCTCCGTCAGATTGCGCAGGCCGCCGATGAACTCGGCTATTTCGGCGTGCTGCTACCGACGGGGCGGAGCTGCGAGGATTCCTGGATCGTGGCCTCTTCACTCGCCCACTTGACTGAACAGCTGCGATTTCTGGTCGCCGTTCGGCCCGGGCTGCAGTCCCCGACCGTTGCCGCGCGTATGACGGCAACGCTTGATCGCACGCTGCAAGGCCGCCTGCTCATCAATGTCGTCACAGGCGGCGATCCGGTGGAGAACAAGGGCGATGGCGTTTTCCTTGCACACGATGAACGCTATGCCGTCACGCACGAGTTTCTGACCGTCTATAAGCAGCTTCTTGCCGGAGAGACGGTCAATTTCACGGGCCGGCATATTCGCATCGAGGACGGGCGGCTTCTCTTTCCGCCGGTACAGAACCCTCATCCGCCACTGTACTTCGGCGGCTCATCGGATGCAGGTATTGCCGTTGCGTCAGAGACCGTCGACAAGTATCTGACCTGGGGCGAGCCGCCCGCGCAGGTCGCAGAGAAGATTGAGCGTGCTGCTCTTGTGGCCACAGCGCGAGGACGGCGCTTCACGTTCGGAATTCGTCTGCACGTCATCGTGCGAGAGACGAGCGAGGCGGCATGGCGCGCGGCAGACGAGCTCATTCAGCACTTGGACGACAAGACGATCGCAGCGGCGCAGTCAACTTTCCAGCGCATGGACTCGGTTGGCCAGCAGCGGATGCGCGCGCTCCATGGTGGAAAGCGGGACAGACTCGTCGTAAGCCCCAATCTCTGGGCCGGCGTCGGATTGGTGCGCGGAGGCGCCGGCACGGCGCTTGTCGGCAATCCTCAGGAAGTCGCGGATCGGATCAAGGAGTACATGGCGATCGGCATCGACACGTTCATCATGTCGGGCTATCCGCATCTTGAGGAGGCTTACCGCTTTGCCGAGCTGGTGTTCCCGCTGCTGCCGCGCGATCGACCTGAGGCAGCGCCGGGCGACTGGCAGCTTGCCGGCCCGGTCGGCGAGATCGTAGCCAACGATCGCGCGCCCTCCGCACTCGATGGCCACCGCTCGGGCGATCGTCAGCAGTCCGCGAGCTGAGGCAGTGCCATCCCGATTGCGATGCCGGCAGCGCAGCAAACAATGAGATAGCATCCAGGACAGATAAGGCGGCGTGGATCCAAATCCGACAACGACGCTATTGCGCAACGCGAGTGTTCGACACCGGACACTCAGGCGCGCTGCCGCTTGGATCGCGATGCGCCGCCGAGAGGTGCTGGAGCGGCCTTTGACGTGGGGGAGATCAGGGTGGCAGAAGCATTTGCGGCGCCAATCCGTACAACATCCAGGAATGCCTTGATCAACCGGCTGTGCGCTCGCTCGCGGAGATAGACGACATGCGCGGCCGTATAGATCTCCGCATCGGAGATGCGCACCAGCCGCAAGCGGGCGTCCGGGATGAATTCGGCCTCTGACACGTAGCCGATGCCAATGCCGTGCATCACCGCCTCGCGGATGGCCTCGCGACTGCCGATCTCGATGATCGTACGCAGCTTGATGCCCTGATCCGCCGCAGCCGCCTCGAAGGCACGCCGCGTCGTCGAGCCTTGCTCCCGTGCCACGAAGGGCTCGTCCGCCAGCTCTTCCATGCGCACGTTCTTGCGCCGGGCGAGCCTGTGATCGGCCGACATGAAAAGGAGAACGGGATGGCGCCGGTAAGGAATGGCGATGATACGCTCGTCCGCATCGATGTGCGCGAGCACGGCGATGTCGGATTTGTAGTCGAGCAGATCACGCTGCACCGCCGATGAATTGCCGATCGACATGCTGAGCGTGATGCCGGGATAGCGCTGATTGAAGGCGGCCAGCATCTCGGTGACATGGTAGGGGCCGACAGCCCCGATGCGCAGTTGGCCGGTCCGCAGCCCATTGGTCGCTGCCAGGAACTCGCGCGCTTCCTTTTCTTCCGCAAACAGGCGCAGCGTGATGGCGTGAAGATCCCGACCGGAAGGGGTCAGCTCGCTGCGCCGGTTCCGCCGATAGAACAGCTCGACGCCGAACTCCGCCTCCAGCGCCTTTATCTGCGCCGTAAGTGTGGGCTGGCTCACGTTGAGGGAGGCCGCCCCGGCGATGAAACCGCCGGAACTGGCAACGGCATGAAACGATCTCAGTTGGGTGAGATTCATAGATGCAATCTATCGATATTGGCGGAAAAATCAATTTGTCGCCGATGGGGCATGATGAGAGCCTGAACAGGCCAGCTACAAGGTCTGCGCGACCGGCGGTCCATAGAGGTCCGAGCCAGGCATACCCTCGAGGTGGGACTGGGCGGAACGCATGTGGGCCTACAACAATCCCGTCAGGATTGAGTTTGGTGCTGGTGCCGCGGGCAAACTCGGCAAAATCATCGGCCGTCGGCGCTGGGCGCTCGTCACGTACGATATGCCCGTCTTTCGCGAGATCGCCGCCGGTATCAAGGCCGACGCGGGTCCGCCGTCGGTCGTTATCGACAACATCGTCACCAATCCCGACGTCAAGGATCTGGCCCTTTCCTGCCGGCAGTTCGCAGCGGCGCCGTCGAAGCCCGAGGTGATCGTCGCGCTCGGCGGCGGATCCATCATCGATGCCGCAAAAGTCGTCGCCGCCGCACAGGGTGATTTCGCGCGCGTGATGAGCGCGCTGACTGGCGGCGTGGCTCTGGATGGCTCGACCTTCACGCCGATCATCGCCGTGCCGTCGACAGCAGGAACCGGCAGCGAAGTCACGTCCTGGGCGACCGTGTGGGATCAGGAGAGCGGCAATAAATACTCGCTCGCCCACAGCGCCCTCTATCCCGAAGTCGCCATTGTCGATCCTGCGCTCACGCTCGGTGCACCGCAGGGGCTGACGCTCGCGACCGGGCTCGATGCACTTTCGCACGCGCTCGAGAGTATCTGGAATGTGAGCGCGAACCCGATCTCCTCCAATCATGCCGTCGCCGCAGCGCGTGAGATCCTGGACGCGCTACCAAAGCTGATGAATGATCTCGGTAATGGCGATTTGCGCGAGCGCCAGGCGCGCGCCGCCGTCATGGCGGGGCTCGCCTTCTCGAATACGAAGACCGCGCTTGCTCACAATATTTCGTACGACATCACGCTCCACGCGGGCACCGTGCACGGCATCGCGTGCTCGTTCTCTCTGCCGACGGTCATGCGCTGGTCTCTGGGCCGCAGTGCTGCCTGCGACACGACCTTGCGGCGCATATTCGGCGATGATCTCACCGCTGGCGCGGAACGGCTGACGGCATTTCTGGAGGGGCTCGGCGTATCGACCCGCCCTTCATCTTACGGACTGTCCCCGGCGGACTGGCGAGCCCTCGTCATAAAGGCCTCGCAAGGCGAAAGGGGGCGCAACTTCATCGGGCGGCATGATCTGGCCGATTGAGGGGGAAAGCATGGCAACGAGCGCGGAACCTGTCGTCGTCAATGGCCGCACCTACCGGCGTCCTGGTGCGCCGACCGTCGTCATTTGCATCGACGGCTCCGAGCCCGGCTATATCGAGCGCGCCATCGAGGCGGGTGTCGCGCCGACGTTCGCGCGTTTCATGACGACGGGTGCAAACCTGATCGCCGAGTGCGTCATCCCGAGCTTCACCAATCCCAATAATCTCTCGATCATCACGGGGCGGCCGCCGGCCGTGCACGGTATCGCAGGCAACTTCTTCTACGATCCTGCGAGCGGCACCGAAGTGATGATGAACGACCCCAAGTTCATGCGCGCGCCGACCATCCTCGCGGGCTTCCATGACGCGGGATGCAAGGTTGCGATGGTGACGGCCAAGGACAAGCTGCGGCTGCTGCTTTCGAACGGTCTCGACTACGCAAGCGGGCGCGCCATTGCCTTCTCCTCCGAGCGCGCCGACAAGGCGAGCAAAGCCGAGAACGGCATCGACAATGTCACGCGCTTCGTCGGGATGGATGTACCGGACGTCTATTCGGCCGCACTCTCGGAGTTCGCTTTCGCGGCGGGGGTCAAGCTGGCCGAGACCTTTCGCCCGGATCTCATGTACCTTTCGACAACCGACTACATCCAGCACAAGGCGGCGCCGGGCTCGAAGATTGCGAACGACTTCTACGCGATGATCGACCGCTATCTCGCACGCCTCGATGCGCTCGGCTGCATTGTGGTCGCGACGGCCGACCATGGCATGAACGACAAGCACCTCGCCGACAAGACGCCCGACGTTCTCTACTTGGAGCCGCTGTTCGAGGGCTGGCTCGGCGCCAAAAAGGCGCGCGTCATCCTGCCGATCACTGATCCTTACGTCGTGCATCACGGTGCGCTCGGTTCGTTCGCGACGGTGTACGTGCCGCAGGGCGCGGACGTCGCCGGCCTCATCTCCAAACTCAAGGCGACGCCCGGCGTCGAACGTGCGCTCACCCGCGCAGAAGCCTGCGCGGAATTCGAGCTACCGCCGGATCGTATCGGCGACATCGTCGTCATATCTACCCGGCACAAGACGCTTGGGACGGCGCCGGCCAAGCACGATCTTTCAGGCCTGACCGAGCCGCTGCGCTCGCATGGCGGGCTCACCGAGCAGCGCGTGCCCATGATCTCGAATCGCAAGATCAAGCTCACACCAGGGCATCGCCTGCGCACGTTCGATGTATTCTCCGTCGCGCTCAACGACACGTATTGAGGTGCAGACATGACCATCATGCCGAAGCTCCCCGCCCGCTCCGAAGCCATGCGCATCGCGGGCAAGCGCGTAACCACCGACGACGTCATCGAGGTGCGCAACCCTTACGACAAATCGCTCGTCGGCACCGTGCCGGTGGCCCGCCCCGAGCACGTCCGAGAGGCGTTCGCCAAGGCCAAGGCGTACAAGCCGAAGCTCTCGCGCTACGAGCGCCAGCAGATCCTGCTGAAGACGGCGGACATTCTCGCCGCGCGCCGCGAGGAGTTCGCGAAGCTCATCTCGGCGGAGTCGGGCCTCTGCTGGAAAGACGCGATCTACGAGGCGACGCGCGCATACGACGTGTGGTCCTTTGCCGGTCAGCTCTCCATCCGCGACGATGGCGAGCAGTTCTCCTGCGATATCTCGCCCAATGGCAAGGCGCGCAAGATCTTCACGACGCGCGTTCCGCTGCTCGGCGTCATCTCCGCCATAACGCCCTTCAATCATCCCCTCAACATGGTGAGCCACAAGCTCGCGCCGGCCATCGCGACCAACAATCGCGTCGTCTTGAAGCCGACCGAGCTGACGCCTCTCACCGCGCTCGCGCTCGCAGACGTGATCTACGAGGCGGGACTGCCACCCGAGATGCTGTCGGTGGTGACGGGCAATCCCGCCACCATGGGTGATTCCATGATCACCGATCCCGACTGTGACCTGATCACATTCACGGGGTCCGTGAGGGTCGGCAAGTACATCGCGGAGAAGGCCGGCTATCGGCGCCTCGTGCTCGAACTCGGTGGTAATGATCCGCTGATCGTCATGGGAGATGCCGATCTGGACAAGGCCGCCGAGCTCGCTGTGCAGGGCGCGACCAAGAACTCGGGGCAGCGCTGCACGGCTGTAAAGCGCATTCTCGTCGTCGAGTCCGTAGCAGACGCGTTCTCGAAGCTGGTCGTCGAGAAGGCAAAGAAGATCAAATTCGGCAATCCGGCCGATTCTTCCGTCGATGTCGGCACAGTCATTCACGAGCGCGCAGCAAAGTTGTTCGAGGATCGCGTGAGCAAGGCCGTGGCGGAGGGCGCCAAGGTTCTCTATGGCGCCAAGCGCGAGGGCGCGCTCTTTCCGCCGACCGTGGTCGATCACATTCCCTACATGGCCGAGCTCGTGCACGAGGAGACGTTTGGGCCGGTCATCCCGATCATTCGTGTGCCCGACAACATCGACGAAGTCATTCGCATCTCGAATTCGACGGCCTACGGGCTGTCGTCGGGCGTCTGCACCAACCGCCTCGACTACATCACCAAGTTCATTGCCGAGCTCGACGTCGGCACGGTGAACATCTGGGAAGTGCCGGGTTATCGCATCGAGATGTCGCCCTTCGGCGGCATCAAGGATTCGGGTCTTGGCTACAAGGAAGGCGTCTGGGAGGCCATGAAGAGCTTCACCAACGTGCGCACGTATTCATTGCCATGGCAGGCGTGAGGCTGGCGTTCGTGGCGACGGCGAGTCAAAGCAAAGAACAACACGCATGAGGTGGTGAGCAGCGCCGACCCGGACCGCCAACGTAGCGGCACAACAAGCAGGGCGGCGCAATCGAGGAAACAAAGTTGAAGGAGGATGCCCAAATGGAACGCAGAAAATTTCTGACCGCGGTGGGCGCTGCTCTCGCCGCTAGTGCTGTGCTGACGGCCGCTCCCGCGGTTGCCCAGCAGAAGGAGTTCCGCTGGAAGCTGCAGAGCGCCAATCCGTCGGGCACGCCGCACGACGTCCTGCTGAAGACGCTCGCCACGAACGTCGACAGGATGTCGGGCGGACGCCTCAAGATCGAGATCATGCCGTCCGGCGCGGTGGTCAATCCCAATGAAATCCTCGACGCCGTCAACAAGGGGCTGGTCGACGCCGGCCAGTGGTGGACGCATTATGCGATCGGCAAAAATCCTGCCGGCGGCCTATTCAGTGCGCCGCTCGGCGGCTCCGCGAGCGGCCTCGACCAGAACACGCACATTGCCTGGTATTTGAAGGGGGGTGGGCGCGAGCTCTATGTCGAGTACTACACCAAGCACCTGCGCGCCGACGTGATGCCGTTCCTGTATGCGCCGGACGGCCCGGAAGCGCTCGGCTGGTTCCGCAAACCCATCACGTCAGTCAATGACTTCAAGAATCTGCGCTTCCGCATCTCGTCTGGCTTGCCGAGCCAGGTGCTGAAGGAGCTGGGCGGCGTGCCGATGAATCTGGCGGCCGCGGAGCTGATTCCGGCGGCAGAGCGTGGCGTCATCGATGGCGTCGAGTGGATCAATCCGGCGAATGACCTCAAGGTCGGACTGCAGGACGTGTTCAAGTTCTACTCGATCCAGGGCCTGCACCAAGCCATCGACATCGCCGACGTCCTCATCAACGGCAAGAAGTGGCGCGAACTGCCGCCTGACCTCCAGGCGATCGTCGAAGTCGCGATGACGACCTCGCTCTACGAGGCTCAGATGTACTTCATCCATGAGAACGCGAAGGCGTTGCAGGAGCTGCAGGCGAAAGGCGTCAAGATGTTCGACGCCCCGCCTGACTATGCGCCGGCATGGATCGCAGCCTCGAAAAGGGTACTCGGCGCGCTCGAGGAGAAGAATGCGTTCTTCAAGCAGGTGCTCGATTCCCAGCGGGCCTTTGCCAAGGTGGTCGTGCCCTACACGCGTGAGACGTCGAAGCTCTCGACGCTAATCGCGGGTGCCGCCGAGCAGTAAGGCCGGCGCGCTCACTTCAAGCGTCAATCGCCGGAGCCCGATGAAGCGGGCTCCGGCAGCGCGGACCGGCGCCCATCTGCCACCCGCAAATCCCTGCAACAGGCCGCTATCGGCAAGGGAGACCATCAGTCATGAACGCTGCCGATCGTGTGACCAACGTCATTGATGCCATCAGCATCTGGACCGGCAAGACCGTCGCCTGGCTGATATTCCCGATGTTCGGCGTCCTCGTGTTCGAGGTGCTGATACGCAAATTCTACCAGCCGACGATCTGGGCCAACGACGTCGCGACGATGGCATACGGCGCGCATTTCTCGCTCGCGGCCGCCTATGCGTTGAGCCTTCAGAAGCACATCCGCACCGATTTCCTGACGCAGCACTTGTCGCTGCGCGCGCAGCTCTGGCTCGATATCGTGCAGTACATCGTCTTCTTTCTGCCGGGCATGATGATGTTCCTGTGGCTGAGCTGGGAGTTTGCGGAAGAGTCCTGGTTCTTCCGTGAAGAGCTCATCACTTCCTGGCGCCCGCCGGCCTACTGGTACAAGAGCATCATCCCGCTTACCGCCGCGCTGCTGCTGCTGCAAGGCATCGCCGAGGTCATCAAGTGCTTCCGCTCGCTCAAGACGGGCGTCGACTATCGCGCCGTCGAACAGAGCGAAGTCACGTGAGCCGTTCGAGATCTGCCCTTCAACGCACAAGCCTCATCGAGCACGCATTATGAGCCTCGAAGTCCTCGGTCTCGTCCTGATCGGTATTCTGTTCGTGGTGATTCTCGCCGGGTTCCCGATCTCCTTCACGCTGTTCTTCCTCGGGGTCGCCTTCGGTTACTACGGCCTCGGCGAGCGCGTTTTCTATCTGATGACCTACCAGTACTTCAATTCGATGATGGAGACGGTGCTGGCGGCGGTGGCGCTGTTCACCTTCATGGGATACGTCCTCGAGACGTCGGGCCTGATGGGTCGGCTATTTCATGCGATCCAGCTCGCCTTCGGCCGTCGCCACGGCTCGCTCTATATTGCCACCATCTTTACTGCGACGCTGTTTGCAGCCGCGACCGGCATTGTCGGCGCGTCGGTCGCCATCATCGGCCTGATGGCCGGCCCGATCATGATGAAGCGCGGCTACGATACGGCGCTCTCGGCCGGCGCGATCACGGCTGGCGGCACGCTTGGCATCCTCATTCCGCCGAGCGTCATGCTCGTCGTCATGGGGCCGTCGTTCCAGGTTTCCATCGCACGTCTCTATGCGGCTGCAATCCTCCCGGGTCTGCTCCTCTCCGGCCTCTATCTCATCTATACGATGGTGCGCGTTTGGCTAAGGCCTCAGCTCGGACCGCCGCTGCCTGCCGAGGAGCTCAATGTCAGTACGGGCTTTATCATAAAGGAGCTACTCGTCGGCTTTCTGCCGCCGACCTTCCTCATTCTGCTGACGCTCGGAGCGATCATCTCGGGCTGGGCGACGCCGACGGAAGGTGCGGCTCTAGGCTGCGCCGGTGCTCTCGCCATCTCGGCGTTCAGCCGCAAGCTGACCTTCGCGTCTCTCAAGGACGCCACTTTCCGCACCGCGCAAACGACCGCCATGGTGATGATCCTGCTGGCGGCGTCGAATTTCATGGGCGCAGTATTCTCGGCTTTCGGCACGCCGAAATTCCTCGCCGATACCATCCTGGCCTGGAACATCCCGCCGGGCATGCTCATCGTCAGCATCCTCGCCATCTGCTTCATTCTCGGCTGGCCGCTCGAATGGGTGCCGATCGTAGTCATTATCGTACCGATATTCCTGCCGCTCCTCGTCGCGCTGCAGGTTGATATGCTTTGGTTCAGTATCCTCGTCGCGGTGACCTTGCAGACGTGCTGGCTGTCCCCTCCGGTGGCGCTTTCGGCCTACTATCTCAAAGCCGTCGTGCCGAGCTGGGAGCTCTGGGACATCTACCGAGGCATGATGCCCTTCATGATCCTGCAGTGGCTATGTGTGCTGCTCATATACTTCTTCCCGAGCATCGCACTGTTCCTGCCGAACCTTTGGTACAACTAGCTGAGTTCGGTCGCGCGGCGCACTGACATTGGGCGCGCTGCCGATGTACCCGGAGGTGCTCATGGAAGGAAGCGGGCTCCTCGTAACACTCATGGGCGGCGTAGCCTTGCTTCTGTGGGGCGTGCGCATGGTGCGAACGGGGATGACACGCGCCTTCGGCGCTTCCCTTCGTCTGCTGATCGGCAAGGCCTGTGCGAACCGCTTCAAGGCTTTTGCGACGGGTATCGGCGTCACCGGGATCCTTCAAAGCGCGACAGCCACGGCCCTGCTCCTCGCCTCATTCGCGAGCCGTAAGCTCGTCACACTCCCGCTCGCACTGGCACTCATGCTCGGCGCCGACGTTGGCACGGCGCTGATCACGCAGATCTACGCCTTCGACATCAAGTGGATCTGGGCCGGCCTGCTGTTTCTCGGCGTCATCCTGTTCAATGCCTCCGAGAACGACGAGGTGCGCGGTACGGGGCGGGTCCTTATCGGCTTCGGATTGATGCTGCTTGGCCTCACCATCATCAGCCAGGTCTCGGCCGATCTGCGTGACAGCAAGACCCTGCATCTCCTGCTCTCGTCGCTTGGCACCGAAAAGGTGCCGCTGCTGGCCATCCTTGTCGCCGCTGCCATTACTTGGCTTGCCCATTCGAGCCTCGCCATGGTGCTGTTTGTCATGTCGCTTGCCGGCGGTGGCATGATTGACGGACGGCTTGCGGTCACCCTCGTGCTCGGCGCGAACCTCGGCGGCGCCGTCGTCCCCTACGTGGCGCTTTCGGGATCAGCGCCCGCCGCGCGCCGCGTCGTGCTCGGCAACCTGCTCATCAGGGCGGCGTGCGTCGTGATCGCCATGCCCTTCGCGGCGATGATTGCGGATGGCCTGGCCGCCATCTCGCCCGATCCTGCGCGCCTCGCGGTCAACTTCCACCTTGCCTTCAACCTCGTTCTGGCCGTGCTGGCAATGCCAGTGCTCGGATACGTGGCGGCGCTCGTCACGCGGCTGTTGCCGGATCCGATTGCGAACCTCGATCGCAGTACGCCACGCCACCTCGACACCAGTGCGCTCGATACGCCATCGGAGGCGCTCGCTTGCGCCATGCGCGAAACCTTGGTCCTGGGCGATCTCGTGCTCGAAATGTTGAAACGATCACTCCCGACAATAGAGGGATCGGACATCAAGGCCGTTCGCGACGTCGAGAGGGCCGACAATGAAGTCGACGGCCTGCATGAGGCCATCAAGCTGTACCTGATCCGCGCCTCGAAGGCCGAAATGGGCCAGGAGGACAGCCGCCGCTATGTGGAGATTCTGACCTTCACGACGAACCTTGAGCACATCGGAGACATCATCGACAAGAATCTGATGGAGCTCGCCGCAAAGAAGATCAAGAAGCGCTACGCGTTCTCGCCCGAAGGTGCCGCTGAACTGCGCAAGTTCCACGCACAGGTCGTCGACCACATGCGTCTTGCGCTCAACGTATTCGCGACACGCGACGTCACGCTGGCGCGACGGCTTCTGCGCGAAAAGGCAACTGTGCGCTCGGCCGAGTTCGAGGCCACGGACCGGCACTTCTCGCGCCTCCGGGAGGGGCGTGCCCAGTCCATTGAGACGAGCTCGATCCATCTCGACGTCATTCGCGACCTCAAGCGCATCAACTCGCACCTCACTTCGGTCGCCTATCCAATTCTGGAAGCCGTCGGCGAACTCGCCCACTCGCGGTTGCGTGATACCTCGACCGTTTGACAATTCGCGCCATTCGGCCTCCGACCTCGAGCTTCAATCCCTCCCCTGACCCCGCCATTTGCGTGAGACCCAATGAATGCTAGAGATGGCGAGAGAGGCGCCAGATCCAACAAAGGCGGCGATATCATTTGGTTAGGAGACGCTTTGAAAGCTCCTGGCCCGAACGATGTCGTGCCGTTATGCACACTCGATGAAGGCATCCAGGGGTGAAATGAGACTCTACATCACCAACACTTCTCCCTTCGCGCGCGTGGCGCGGATTGTCGTGCTGGAGAAAGGCCTGTCGTCGCGCGTCGAGCTGGTCAGTGCGCGCACGCGCGAAGAGAACAGCCCATACTACGCGATCAATCCGTCCGGGCGCGTGCCGTACCTCGTGTTCGATGATGGCACCGGCATGGAGGACAGCAGCCTGATCGCGGCCTATCTCGATGGGCTCGACGGAGCGCCGCGCCTTCAGGCGCCATCCTCGGCCGATCGCTGGGTCTATGGCCGCCTCGAGGCGCGAGCGCGCAGCTTCACGGACGGCATCTCGGTGTGGGTGCGCGAGATGCGCCGGCCATCCGATGAGCGCTCGCCGACCATCCTCAAACACGAAGTCGCGCGCGCCGAGCGTCTGGGAGCGACCTGGAATGAGGATGTGGCGCATCCCATCATGCAGGGGCCGCTGACCATGGCGCACCTGCTGCTCTTCGTCGGGCTGGACTTTGTCAGGGACAGTAAGATGGTTGATCTCGAGAGCAGGAATCCGCGCCTGAGAGAATTCGCGCAACGCCTGCGGATGATACCGTCCATTGCCGCAACTCACCCTTCCTCGACATAAGAATCGAAAGCTGCATGAGCATTGATCTTCAGCGCGTGCGTGCCGACACGATTGGCGTCAATCATCGGATCCATCTGAACAGCGCCGGTGCCGCGCTCATGCCGACGCCGGTGCTCGACGCAATGACCGACTACCTCCGTCGTGAGGCGGAGATCGGCGGATACGAGGCCGCGGACGAGCAGGCCGAACGGCTCAAGGGCGTGTATGGGAGCGTCGCGCGTCTGCTCAATGCCGCGTCCGACGAGATTGCGCTCATGGAGAACGCCACGGTCGCGTGGCAGATGGCCTTCTACGCACTGCAGTTCCAGCCGGGTGACCGCATCCTGACGGCTCAGGCGGAATATGCGGCCAATTACGTTGCATTCCTTCAGGTCGCAAAGCGCACCGGCGCCGTCGTCGAGGTCATCCCCAACGATCGAAGTGGCGCGCTCGACGTCGAGGCGCTCGAGCGCATGATCGATGATCGCGTTCGCCTCATTGCCATCACCTGGGTGCCGACCAACGGCGGCCTCGTGAACCCGGCTGCTGCGGTCGGCCGGATCGCGCGCAAGCATGGCATTCCCTATCTGCTCGATGCATGCCAGGCCGTCGGGCAAATGCCGGTCGACGTCGCCGAACTCGGCTGCGACATGCTCTCTGCGACCGGGCGCAAGTTCCTCAGAGGCCCGCGCGGCACGGGCTTTTTGTATGTGCGCCGCGAGCTCATGCTGCGTCTCGAGCCGCCGATCATCGATCACTTTGCCGCGCCGTGGGTTGCGCCGGATCGCTATGAGCTGCGCCCCGATGCCCGGCGCTTCGAGAACTGGGAGAACAATTACGCAGCGCGCCTCGGGCTCGGCGTCGCCATCGATTACGCGCTGTCGATCGGCATGGAGCCGATCAAGGCACGCTGCTGGATGCTTGCGGACAACATGCGCAGTGAGCTTGCGCGCATTCCTGGCGTTGTCATCCACGACATTGGAATCGAGCGTGCAGCCATTGTGACGTTCACGATCGCAGGCGTGGAGGCGGCGGACGTGCAAGCGCGCATGAAAGTGCAGGGCATCAACGTCACTACATCGCAGCCATCGAGCACGCTTCTCGACTCCACGGCACGATCCCTTCCGATGATCGTGCGCGCCTCGCCGCACTACTACAACAGTGAGGACGAAATTCATCGCTTCACGCGGGCCGTTGCGACGCTCGCTGCCGAAGCACGCTAGCCATCAAGGCCAATCGTAGAATGTGAACGGAATCTGCGGCGCGTGCCCCGCGACATTGCGATGGACGATCGCGCGGCGATAGCGGGCCGGCGGAATGCCCACCTGCTTGGCGAAGAAGCGGTTGAAGTAGGCCGCATCCCTGAAGCCGAGCATGTAGCTCAGCTGTTTGATCGTGATAGCCGATCGCTCGAGCCGAACGGCCGCCTCATAGATGAGCCGCTGCTGTATGAGCGCGCGAGGCGTGCGGCCGAGCGTGCGCGTCGCGATCGCATGAAGCCGGCCGGGGGTGACGCCGAGGGCATCGGCATAGCGCGCGACCGCCCACTGCTCGCGAAAGCGCTCCTCGACGAGCTGGCGGAAGCGCATGAGCAGCGCCGCGGCACCGACCGTTTCACCAAGCGCCAGCGCGCGCGCCCCGACGTGGCGCCAGAGCTGAACGAACGAGATGTGGAGCGCCGATGAGATCACCGTTTCGGATCCGGGGCGCGGCTCCTGCAGCTC
>VFQP010002190.1_pt1 | contig 22644 bp, 22 predicted proteins | sample 3512351 | NCBI WGS metagenome assembly VFQP01 (sample SAMN10412372, study PRJNA504923) | tailings metagenome | isolation source: Relicate 1 Philex TSF1 revegetated site | place: Philippines: Tuba, Benguet | collected 2017-08-29
TTTCAAATCTGCTTGCACTATCTGCAGGCTTGCAGAACGTCAAAGAGATATTAAATCACAAAGGAAAGGACACAAAGGAGAGCACAAAGGTTAGGCTTTGGCTTTGGAGAGGGCGGCTTTCTTATCTTTCTCGCTGAGCTTGGATTTTTGGACTACCCTATTGAGTTGATAGCTCACCGATAACCTGAAATTCCTGGTATTACTGGAACTAAAACTTTCCAAATTGAAATTAGTACCATACGTGAAAGTGGTATACCGCTGAACCGTAAACGGATCAATTGCATTGAAACTAATCACCAGTCGGCGATCAAAAAAGCGGTGTTGCACACCTATATTGGTGGTTACATTACTCCTGCTTCTACCCTGCGGATCGGCAAAGCTGTTGAACCTCACCGTTCCCTCCAGCGTTAGCACATTACTGGGCGTGAGTGTATAGTTGAGTGAACTGTAAAACGAATTACCATCGCGATACCGGTACAACTGCTTTTCTGTTTCACTATACTTGTTCATGGTATACCCCATACTGGCATTCATACGCAGCTGACGGTTAAAGGTATACCCTCCCCATACACTGGCTTCATATTCTTTACGGGAAGCGATATTCAGCCAGCTCACTTCTGTTTTACCACCATCTACCAAATTACGAATTGAGTTAAATACATCTCTCAAACGGTTATAACCCAGTGAGGTATTGATATAATACTTGCCCTTAATGAAACTCATGTTCCAATCGAAATTATCCGACAATGTAGGACGCAAATAGGGATTGCCGAACCGGAGATTATATGGATCACTATAATCGATATTGGGATTAAGTTCACCAATACCCGGCCTGCGAATGGTAGACCTGTACACTAATGAAGTATTGAAGGTTTTACCGAATTCCCTGCGAATGGTAAAGTTGGGCAATACATTCCAGTAGCCATTATTCACATCCTGGCTATTCCCTTTCAGGAATTCAAAGCCCATATTGGTATGTTCTGCCTGTGCGCCAAATGACAATCGCCATTCCTTACCCAGTCGCAATGAAAAGCCAGCCCGTGCGGTGAACAGTCGCTGCCTGAATTCAAAATCATTGCTAAGGAGATCATTCGGAATGAACAGACTATCTGACTTACGGAGAAAACTGGTATTTAGGGAATTATGAAAATAAGCCCCCTGATACGTAATGCCTGTTGAAAAACTATTGCCATTCTTATTGAGTGGTTTGGTGTATTCAAGTCTGGCAGCGAGTGTCCGATTGTAATTATCAAAGAACTGCGACTGTGTTGAATCAACACCGGTGGGCGTTGTCAGATCGGGAAATAGAAACTGCTGAAAAAAAGCCCGGTCATTATTATTCTTATTCGCATTGGCAGTTAAAATCACACGCAATACTTCTGCCTGATTTTTTTTAGCCTTATGCGTATACGTTACAGATCCGTTATGACCAAAGCCTTCCCCATCACTGCCATTGGTACGGTTACTGAAGCGGTACACGTCGTTATTGCGATTGATATTGGTATATGAGTTCCGGCTTTCATTATCAAAATAATTCAGGTTACCTTGATAAGTGATATTGAGCTGATCATACTTGGTTAATTCAAAATCGGTCTGCACCCGCAGGTTAGGCCGTAAGTTTTTATTGCGGAATGAGCCGGTGGTATTGAAATAGTTCACCGAATCGGCATAGATATTTTGCCTTTTAGAATAGCTGTTACCCGTAAGTATACTCGCCCCTAATCCTGCATTGATATTTATAGAAAATGGCTGACTCCGGTAACTGGCATTGGCAGCGATATTCCCTTCGCCACGGGTACCGCCACTTACGGTGGTTCTGCCTACCCAGCCAATCTTTCCTTTTTTGGTAACTATATTAATTACCCCACCCGTTTCTGTAGCATATTGTGGTGGAGGATTGGTCATAATCTCGATCTTCTCAATACTACTCCCCGGCAAACTCTCGAGCAAATCCTGCAACTGTTGCGCATTGAGATCGGTAGGTTTATCGTCGATGAGTATGCGTGGTTCCTTACCTTTCAAGAGGATTTTACCGGTAGGATCATTATTGATCAGCGGCATATTCTTCAAAAGCTCTGAAGTAGTTGCACCACCACTTAGGGCACTCTCACCAACATTGTAGGTGATCTTGTCATCCTTATTTTCAATCAGTGGCTTTTCGGCGTACACAATTACTTCATCCAAACTCGAAGCTGCATCATTCACCTTGATATCTCCCAGATTGAAATCATACCGTTCTGCCCGTAAATAAATACTGTCGATTTTAGTGTCGGCAAAGCCTACCATGGCAACATTGAGCCGGTAATACCCAAATGACAGACCAGAAAATTCGAATGCACCATTTTTATCTGCTACAGTACTGCGTTTAGCAGTGGCATCATTCATGCGAATCAGAGAGATATTCGCATAGGCAAGTGGCTTCCCTGTTTTTGCATCGAGCACATTACCTATAACAATCCCCAGTTTGGATCTGTCCTTTTCTCCTCCCTGCTGCGCCACACTAATGGTCGTTGCAAAGAGGGCTGCGATCAAAAAATAAAGAGGCCTCAGGGTAAACTTGCTCATGTGAACAAATAAACTACTATTCAGCTATTCCAGCCCATTTTATTCGATAATCGGCCTTATTCATTAGAAAATCGGCAAATTGTTCATTTTTTCTACCTCATATTCCTTTCTCAACCTTTATTATGACATTTTGTTATACCTATTTCCTCTGTAATATTGCATCCTTAAAAGAGCAGCTATGTATACGATTTATGGCATTCCGAATTGCGACACTGTAAAGAAAACATTGAACTGGTTTAACGAAAAAGGACTGGCTTTTACCTTCCATAACTACAAAGAAGCTGGCATCTCTGAAAAAGAATTAAATAACTGGTGTGAGCAGGTGGGTTGGGAAATATTGCTAAATAAACGCTCTACATCCTACAGGGCACTTACGCCAAAGCAACAGGCAGCCATTAAGGATAGTGCCAGCGCTATTGCTGTCATGCTCGAAAACAATAGTATCATCAAGCGACCAGTAGTAGTTAAGAAAAATAAGGTATTGGCAGTGGGGTTCGATGTACAGCATTACGAAGCCAACATCAAATAATACAAAAGAAATCGTCCTTTGTGTTTACTGTTAATTGTATTCACAAAGGACGATCCTATCATTTATACGCAACTACTTGAGTAGTTCTTTTAGTTTATTATGAAGATCAGCTTCACGTAAATCGCGGGCCACTATTTTTCCGGTTGGATCAATGAGCATATTGGCAGGGATGCTACCAATGCGATATAATTGAGCTACTTCATTGCTCCAGTATTTCAGGTCACTTACATGTGTCCATACCAGTCCATCAGCTTTAATGGCTTGTAACCAGCTTTCCTTATCCTGGTCGAGTGAAACACCCAATACCGTAAAGTTTTTGTCTTTGAATGCATTGTATGCCGCCACCACATTAGGGTTCTCACGGCGACAGGGGCCACACCAGCTGGCCCAAAAATCTACCAATACATATTTGCCTTTAAATGACGACAGACTTACTGGTTTCCCCTTTTCATCATTCTGGGTAAAATCAAGTGCCATGGTACCCACCCGACCAATCTTTGAATCGGCCAGTGTTTTGCCGATAATTTGTCCGTAGTGTGCAGCTTTGGCTTTATTGTCTAACGCAGCATACTGCACTTCCAATTCTTCCATTTGTTCGTACAGCGGACTGATCACAAACAACACAAATGGACTAATGATTGATGAAGGATTAGCTTTCACAAAACTGGAAGCGACAGACAAGGCAGAATCCTTGTACAAATTGAAAACACCAATCAGTGAATCACGCACCTGCTGTGTTAAAGGCTTGTTGATATTGGAAGCAACACTGTTCAAACTATCTTTTACTGCGTTGAATTTGGCACTGAATCGCTGGTAATCAACATGTGTGGCCGATCCTGTTACAGTAGCGTTCGCCAACTCGGCTACGCTGCCATTGATTTGTACGGCTTCATTTCCAACAAAAATTTCTAAGCGGCTTTTCTGGTTGCTGATCACTACCTGTAAGAGTTCAGGATGCATGAGTTTACCTGTAAACATAAATGCATTGTTACGGGCAATGGAAGTGGCAACAGTTTGTCCGTTCACGCCATTCACCAGAAAAACAGATGTATTATCAGGCACTCCCGTAACTGTTGCCTTGATCTCATACTGGTCAACACCCACCTGGGCTGTTGCAGCAAATGGCAACAAAAGGAATATCCAAAGCTTTTTCATATTGATTATTTCGCGTGTCTTGATTGTAAAATGTCGATAACAGCACTCAAGTTATACCCTTTCACGTTAAGTAAAAGTAAATAATGGAAAAGCAGATCGGCAGCCTCATTAAGAAATAGCTCCTCGTTAGTGTCTTTGGCTTCTATCACCAGTTCCACTGCCTCTTCCCCAACTTTCTGGGCTACTTTATTGATGCCCTTTGCCTTAAGGCGGGCTACATAGGATTCATCTGGACTCGCGGCTGCCCTTGAGCGGATCACTTCTTCCAGGTAAAGCAGGAAATTGTCCTGGGTATTTTTTTCATTCCAGCAGGTATCGGCCCCTGTATGGCAAACAGGCCCCACTGGTGTTGCTTTAATGAGCAAGGTATCCTGATCGCAATCGGAGGCAATGGAATGGAGCAGCAGAAAATTACCGCTCTCCTCGCCTTTTGTCCAGAGTCGCTGTTTGCTTCTGCTGTAAAAAGTAACTTTTCCGGTATTCTTAGTCACTTCCAGCGCTTCTGCATTCATGAAGCCGAGCATCAACACCTTTTGGGTATTCAGGTCCTGTATTATGGCAGGAACCAGTTGATCGGCGTATTTATTGAAATTGATGTCCATGATCATATATTTTAAACAGGTCTCTACCTGCGCATGGCTATTTGCTGGGCTGCAAGATAGTCCTTCAATTCGGGTATACCGATCTCTTTAAAGTGAAAAATACTGGCGGCCAGGGCTGCATCGGCTTTTCCGGCGGTGAATACATCCCTGAAATGTTCCATAGTACCTCCGCCACCGGAAGCGATCACCGGTACGGGTAAGGCCGATGCCAGGGTTGACGTGATATCCAGCGCAAAGCCCTGCTTGGTGCCATCATGGTTCATAGAAGTGAGTAATATCTCACCGGCACCACGTTGAACGCCTTCAGTAGCCCAGTCTAAACATTTTATGCCTGTACTTACACGTCCGCCATTGAGGTATACATACCATTCCCCATCCGCCTCCTGTTTGGTATCAATGGCCAGTACAACACACTGGCTTCCGAATTCGCGGCTTAGTTCATCAATGAGTTGGGGATTCCGGAATGCGGCTGTATTGACAGATATTTTATCGGCACCATGTTGGAGTAATGCCTGCACATCTTCCACACTGCTTACGCCACCTCCTACTGTAAAAGGAATATTGATCTGACTGGAAATGCGGTTTACGAGTTCGATCAGTGTTTTTCTTTTCTCATTCGTGGCAGTAATATCCAGGAATACCAATTCATCAGCTCCCTGTTGTGCATAAAGTGCTCCCAGTTCAACCGGGTCACCGGCATCGCGTATATTCTCGAAATTCACGCCCTTTACCGTTCTACCGTCTTTAATATCCAGGCAGGGAATGATCCTTTTTGTAAGCATGTACTATTTGTTTTTGCTGAAAGCTGTCAGTTCCTGTAAAGTGATTCTGTTCTCGTATATAGCTTTACCCACAATGGCGCCTGCGCAACCTGCTTGTTGTAACGCTTCAATATCCTGCATCGAACTCACACCACCACTGGCTATAAAATGAAGTGCAGGAAACTGCTCTATAATTCTGCGATAAAGCTCCAGTGAGGGGCCTTCCAGTTTGCCATCCTTACTCACATCGGTACAAAATAATTGCTGAATACCATGATCCATGTATCGTTGAATGAAATCCAGTATCCAGATATCGGTTGTTTCCAGCCAGCCACCAATGGCAATTTTTTCATCCTTTACATCGGCCCCTAATAAAAAGCGGGCTGCGCCATATGTTTGCAGCCACTGCACAAAACGTACTTCATCTTTTACAGCCAAACTTCCAATGGTAGCCCATTGTGCACCGGAATTGAATACGATCGATACATCTTCTTCTTGCTTGATGCCACCACCAAAGTCTATCGATAACTTTGTTTTGCCTGCAATCATTTCCAATACCTTCCAGTTCGTCACTTTTCCGGCACGGGCTCCATCCAGGTCTACCAGGTGTAAACGCTCCAATCCGGCATCTTCAAATGCCAGTGCTACTTCCAGTGGATTTTCGTTATAGATGGTCTTCTGCGCATAATCGCCCTGGGTGAGGCGTACACATTTTCCATCAATGATATCAATAGCGGGTATAATCTGCATGTACGCTGTTCAGTTTAAAGGGTCAGAAAATTCTTCAGGATTTGCTCGCCTGTGGTGGCACTCTTTTCGGGGTGAAATTGTACCCCATAAAAATTATCCTTGTGCAGGGCAGAGCTATAAGGTTGTATATAATCTGTTACAGCAATGCTATGTTCGCCTTTTGCTGCATAATAACCGTGTACAAAATAACAGAAGCTGCCATTATTCACGCCGGTAAAAAGATCGGTACCTAATTCATTGATGGTATTCCAACCCATTTGAGGAATCTTATACCCCGCATGGTTTTCATCAACCTGAAACTTACGTACCCGCTCATCAAAAATACCCAGGCAGTTGGTATCGTTCTCTTCAGAATAGGCACACATTAACTGCATACCTAAACAAATGCCTAATACGGGTTGCTGTAAACTTTTGATCAGTGTATCTAATCCTCTTTCACGCAGGTACTGCATGGCGGTACTGGCTTCTCCCACTCCCGGAAAGATCACTTTACTGGCTTGCCTGATCTGCGCTTCATCGTCTGTAACAATCGCTTCAGTACCTATCCTGTTCAATGCATAACGAACCGATTGGATATTACCTGCATTGTATTTAATGATCACTATACTCATGATGTATTTACTGTTTTACGATGGGCGTCAGAAAATGACTGGTACTGGTTGCCACATCGGTCGATCCTTCCAATGCTTTGATATAAGCTGTGCCAATGATTGCTCCATTGGCTGCTGCACAAACAGCATCAAAGGTACTACGGTCTTTTACACCAAATCCTACCAGGATCGGGTTATTCAGTTGTAATGCCTGCAATCCTTTCAGGTATTGCTGAACAGCTGTGAAATCCTTGTCTGTACCTGTTGTTGCCGATGAGCTTACAGCATACAGGAAACCGCTGCTCAATCCATCCAACTGACGGATTCTTTCTGTTGATGTTTCCGGTGTAACCAGAAAAATCAGGTCAAGTCCATATTGTTGAATAATGGGCCCATAGATGGTTTCATATTCAAAAGCAGGGAGATCGGGGAGAATCAATCCATCAACACCTACAGCCGCGGCTTGTGCGCAAAAGCGTTCGAATCCAAATTGTAATACCGGATTCATGTATCCCATAAGGATGAGGGGAATATTCGTTTCTTCCCGTAACCCCTTGAGTTGTTCAAAAAGTGTTTCGATGGTCATACCATTGGCCAATGCCTGGCTACTGCTGGCCTGTATAACAGGACCATCGGCCAGCGGATCACTATAGGGCATACCTAATTCAATTAAATCGGCGCCATTGGCTTCCAGGGCCTTGATCACTTCTCTGGTACTATTGAGTTGAGGATATCCTGCTGTGCAATACACATTGAGTACCCTTTCTTTCTTTCGGCTGAATAATTCGCTGATCCTGCTCATGTAATTTGTTATTCCGTTGTTTGGTTCATGGTTGGGTTATCATTCATGGCTTGCATATAGGTAGCCAGATCCTTATCGCCACGGCCACTTAAACAAATCACCACACGATCACTGGCTCCTGGTTTTAATTGATCCAATGCTGCAAATGCATGGGCTGTTTCCAATGCGGGAATAATACCTTCTGTTCTGCTCACAAAAAATGCAGCTTCCAGTGCCTCCTCATCGGTTGCACTCAGGAATGTTCCCCTACCCGATTGAAACAAATTCGCGTGTAAAGGTCCGATACCCGGATAATCCAATCCCGCAGAAATGCTATGTGGTTCTACCACCTGTCCATCGGCAGTTTGCATTAACAAACTCTTACTTCCGTGTAGTATACCGGGCTTACCTAATTGGGTAGTTGCAGCTGTCATACCACTATGAATACCATGACCTGCTGCTTCAACAGCCACCAGTTGTACGCTTGTTTCATCCAGAAAATGGTAGAAAGCACCCGCCGCATTGCTACCGCCACCAACACAGGCTACTACATGCGTGGGTAATTCATTACCCGTAATCTCCAATAGCTGTTTCCGCATTTCTGCGCTGATCACACTTTGAAACCTGGCCACCATATCCGGATAAGGGTGAGGCCCTACTACACTACCAATGATGTAGTGGGTGTTCACGGGGTGGTTAATCCAATCCCTGATGGCTTCATTAGTAGCGTCTTTGAGGGTTTTGCTACCGCTCTTAGCCGGACGAACCTTAGCCCCCAGCATGCGCATACGGGCCACATTAGGCGCCTGGCGTTCAATATCCTTTTCGCCCATGTACACAATACATTCCATGCCCTTCAATGCACAAACCGTAGCAGTAGCCACACCATGCTGTCCGGCACCGGTTTCAGCAATGATGCGGGTCTTACCCAGTCTTCTGGCTAAGAGTATTTGTCCGATGGTGTTGTTGATCTTATGTGCTCCTGTATGACAAAGGTCTTCCCGTTTCAGGTAAATCTGTGTGCCATAGTGTTCGCTCATTCTGGCGGCATAGAACAACGGTGTGGGTCGGCCTACATAGTCGCGCAGCAATGATTCGAACTCTGCTACAAAATCGGGCTCCTGCATAATGGAGAGATAGGCCGCCTTCAACTCTGCTACATTGCGGTGCAGCATTTCAGGAATGAATGCACCTCCAAATTGTCCGTAATAACCCTGTTCATCAGGCCGTTGAAATGTTTTCATTGTCATCTATTGTTATGCATGGCCATTATAAACCATGAACGATATTTACAAATTTGCCAACCGCTTCCATATCCTTTAACCCTGGCACTGTTTCGAACTTACTGTTAACATCAATCGCAAACAGGTCTTTCGCTACCGGGTCTTCTTTGAACTGTTCCAGGGCGGCAATATCACCCGGACCAATACCTCCACTCAGAAAAAAGGGTTTGCCAATATTGAGGCCTTTTAAAATGGTCCAGTCAAACTTTTTACCTGTTCCGCCATATCCAATCCCATCCGTATCAAAGAGGAACATATCCGCAATATCCCGGTAGTCTTTCACTTTCCAAAGAACCTGCTCATCTTCACGGAGTCTGAATGCCTTGATCACACCAACATAATCAGCTACTTTCTCACAATAGCGGGGTGTTTCATCGCCATGGAGTTGTACCAGGTGTAATCCGCAATCATCTACTGTTTGTAACAGTTCATCGATCGGAGCGTTCACAAAAACGCCCACTTTATTGATATTCTTTCCTTTTAATTGTTTTACCTCCGGTTTTGACATATGCTGGAATACATACCTGGGTGATTTGGGGTAGAAGATAAAACCGGCAAATGCCACCCCCAGTTCATCGAGGTGCATCACTTGTTCGGCCCTTGTCATTCCGCATACTTTTACACGCATGCTATTTTGCTTTTAGTTGATCAATAAAATCAGCAAAAGCAACCGAAGGATCGGGTTCCTTCATAAAGTTCTCCCCAATCAGGAAGCCCTTGAAACCCGCATTGCGTAAAGTTACGATGGTATCCACATTGCTAATCCCACTTTCTGCAATGGCAGGTTTGGATGTGGGTATCTTGTCTACTAAATCCAGGGAAGTTTGAATATTTACTTCAAAGGTTTTGAGGTTACGGTTATTCACGCCTACCATATCTACTTCATCGCAAATATGTTCCAATTCCTCTTCATTGTGTATTTCCAATAGTACATCCAATGATAACTCTTTTGCCCTCGCTGCCAGTTGGGCCACTTCCTGTACCGACAGGCAGGCAGCAATCAGCAAGATCACATCGGCACCCATTGCCCGGGCTTCAAAAAGCTGGTATTCGTCTACCATAAAATCTTTGCGCAAAATGGGAACTGCTTGTGCACGAGCTTCCATCAAATCGGCGGGCCTGCCCCCAAAAAACAGGGTATCGGTCAATACAGAAATACCAGCGGCAGAACGTGCATAGGATGCTGTTACTTCTTTTACAAGCGCAGACCCGTTGATCACACCTTTGGAGGGCGATTTCCGTTTGAATTCAGCAATGATGCCGGTAGGATGCCCCGCTGACAGTGACCTGCTTAATGACAGCGTGGATCGGCTGAATAATGGCGCCTGCTCCAGCTGGGTAATTGATACCTGCTCTTTACTCTGGGCTATTTCCTTTCGCTTTTGTGCTACAATGGTATCGAGTATATTCATGATTGCATGTTGATGAGGGTTGTTAATGTCTGGTAGGCTTTTCCACTTTCCAAGCTTTCCACTGCTGCGGCATAGGCATCATGGTAGCTCTTGTATTTGTTTGTACAGTACAATGCCATGGCTGCATTGGCGAGCACAACGGCATTTTGTGCCCAGGTTCCCTCCCCTTTAATGATGCGGGTAAAAATTTTCGCAGCTTCTTCTACCGTTTGCCCACCATAAATATCTGCCGGCGATACCATTCGCTTTCCTAATTCTTCCGGCGTCATGATTTGCTCTCCTTTGTTGGTAATCACTTTGGTATCATTGGTAAGTGATATCTCATCATAACCATCCAATCCATGGATAATGGTGAATGACCTTCCTGTTTCCTGTAACAAATAATTGTATATCCTGGCCATTTCAAGATTATATACCCCCACTAATTGATATGCAGGTTGCGCCGGATTCACCATTGGCCCTAGCATATTGAAGAAGGTACGAACGCCAAGACTCTTCCTTACAGGCCCTACCACTTTGAGTGCGGGATGAAATAAGGGGGCATGCAGAAAGCAGATATTCGCCTGCTCCAGCTCTTTTTTTAGCTGATCATTATCCTGCTTGAAGCGATAGCCCAACTGTTCCATCACATTCGATGCACCACTTACGGTAGAAGCACCGTAGTTTCCATGTTTGGCAACCTGTTGTCCGGCACCAGCTACAATGAAACAGGATAAGGTAGAGATATTGAAGGTATTCTTACCATCACCACCAGTACCTACAATATCCATCAATTCGGTACTTCCCAGATTGGTTTTTACACAAAGCGACAACAGCGCATCCCTGAAACCCTGCAATTCCTGGATGGTAATACTACGCATCAGGAATACGGTAATGAAAGATGCGATTTCTGCTTCGTTGAATTGTCCGGCCGACATCTGCACCAGTAGTTCCCTCGCTTGTTCGCGGCTCAGGGTTTTGTGTTCAAATAAATATTGTAAGATTTTTTTCATGTTATTCCTTTAATCGTTGCTAAACCTGTTTACCCGCTGGTATCAATATCCCAGCCAGTTTCTGAGCATTTGTTCCCCATCGGGCGTTAATACACTTTCCGGATGAAACTGTACACCTTGCACATCAAGGCTACGATGGCGAACTGCCATTACCTGTCCCTGTGCATCTCTTGCAGTTACCAGCAGTTCTTCCGGCAAAGTCTTTTCTTCCACTACCCAACTATGGTAGCGACCAACTGTAAGCTCCTGAGGCAGACCCTTAAAAAGATCATTCACCGGAGCAGGTGTAGTTGTCTCGACCTGCTGAATAGGCGTAGCAATACCGTGGTACACTTCAGTTAGGTTACGCAGGCTCGCTCCAAATGCTTCTCCAATAGCCTGATGCCCCAAACACACACCCAATATGGAAGTTCGGGAGGCATAGGCTTTGATCAACGGAATCAATAGCCCCGCTTCTTCCGGTATGCCTGGCCCCGGCGAGAGAATCACTTTATCATAAGCCGCTACATCTTCCAAAGGAATCTGATCATTCCGTTTTACCATTACCGATTCCCCCGTGATCTTTTCAATCAAATGCACCAAATTATAGGTGAATGAATCATAATTATCGAATACTAGTATTTTCATGGTTGTCTCAATTTGATGAATTTGAAAATTTGAAAATTTGAAAATTTGAAAATGGGAAGAAGGAATTTGTCGGTAAACAGCTTTACAATTTCAGTCACCCTCATTTTCAAATTTTCAAATTCTCAAATTTTCAAATTCCTACATCTCCTGCCAATACAATCGCTTTCTTTAACGCATTAAGTTTATTGTTTACTTCCTGTAGTTCGCTTTCAGGGTCTGAGGCTGCCACTACGCCGGCACCTGCCTGGTAGTAGAGGGTATTCCGGATGCTCAGGAAGGTTCTGATCATGATGGCATGGTTACAATGACCATTGAAGCCCATGAAGCCAATAGCGCCACCATAATAGCTTCTGGCTGTTGGTTCATACTGATCAATTAGTTCCATGGCCCTGAATTTGGGTGCGCCGCTAAGTGTACCAGCTGGAAAGGTTTCTGCCAGCAGGGCGAATGGATTTTGGTGCGAGGCTACTTTTCCGGTCACTTCACTCACCAGGTGTATTACATGACTATAATAATGTACCTGGCGATAGTGGCTCACGGTCACATCATGACAGCTCCTGCTCAGGTCATTACGGGCCAGGTCAACCAACATGACATGTTCAGCATTTTCTTTGGCATCTTCCAGTAACTGTGCAGCACGTTCACGGTCCTGCTCTTCATCACCTGTTCTTTTAAAAGTGCCGGCAATGGGATGCACAACAGCCTGTCCGTTACGGATCACCAACTGCGATTCGGGTGATGAGCCCATGAGTTTATAATCACCATAATCAAAGAAGAAGAGATAGGGTGATGGATTTACGTTTCGCAGCGCCCTGTACACATTGAATTCATCACCGGTAAAGCTCTGTTCAAATCGTCTGCTGAGTACGATCTGGAATACATCACCCCGCATGCAATGTTCAATCCCTTTACGCACCATCGACCTGTAGGCTTCATCATCCATATTCGATTGTTCGGCTCCTTGTTTGGTAAAGGGATACACAGGTACATCCTTACTTCTGATCAGGGATTCTACAGCGGCCAGTTCCGATTCTACTTGCGGAACATGATTCTCACAGATATAGAGCTCATCCTTAAAATGATTGAAGGCAATAACATACTGATACAGTCTGTACCGCATCAATGGAATGGCATTGGCTGCATCTTTTTTCTGCAGGTTGATCTGTTCAAAAAACTGAACCGCATCAAAGCTGGCATAGCCAAATAAGCCCTGTGCAAATGCCGCTTCCTTTTCGGGGGCAGACACCACATCAAACCGGTTCATATACGACCAGAGCAGGTCGGATACGGGGGTTGCTGGGCTGAGTGTATTCTTTTCAGGAGGCAAACCAGGCAGTTTTAGCTCCAACTGCTGTGGGGAGGATATTTCAATACCTCCAATGGCATTGATACAGATAAAAGAATAACTATTTTCTGCCGCATGATGATCGGTACTCTCTAACAGGATGGTATCCCGAAACCGATCCCGCAACCTGAGGTAAATCCCCACAGGGGTGTACAGATCGGCCAGCATTCTTTTACAGGTAGTGTTCAGTGTTATCTTTTTCATACATATTCAGGTATCGGCCACAAACAAAAAGCCCCGACAGGTAATGTCGGGGCTTTTGAATATGATCCACTCAATAATGGTCACGCAATTACAATCCCCGATCGGAGTTTGTATGCCACCACCACTGATGATTGATTGTTTGTTTCATTGCGGTACAAATTTGGGGAGGTTTGGGTAAATAGACAAATTTAATTTGAAAATTTGAAAATTCGGTAATTTGAAAATGGGGACATTGATATGAAAACCATTTACTATTCACTACTTTTTCATTTTCAAATTACCAAATTTTCAAATTTTCAAATTAACCTCCTATCTTCAATCAAAACCCCAAAAACCATGAAATACATACTTTCTCTGGCTTTTGTAATGACTGTTTTTTCTCTTTCTATGAGGGCGGAGCCTGTGTTGGGTGGGGCGGATGATATTGTGGGGGTTTGGTTGAATGGTAGTGGTAAGGGACATATACAGATTTATAAACAGGGGGATAAGTACTATGGTAAAATTGTTTGGCTGAAAGAGCCGAATGATGAGAAGGGGAATCCTAAAATGGATGTGAATAATCCCAAAGAAGCCCTTCGTTCCAAGCCTTTGGTGGGGGCTGTAATTTTGCGCGATTTTGTGTTCGATGATAATGAATGGAATAGCGGACGCATTTACGACCCACAGAATGGGAAGGAATACAAATGCTACATGAAACTCAAGGATCCCAATACCCTTAACGTTCGGGGATATGTAGGCGTATCTTTACTGGGTCGCACCGAGTCATGGACCCGGGTGAAATAATGCCCATGGCTATTACGATCATTCCTGCAGCTTCACTGGACAAAAAGAAATGGGATCAGATGATCGATTCCGATCCTAACCGTTGTATCTATGCCCGATATGAATACCTGAACCTGTTGTGTGATCAATGGAGTGCCATTGTTTTAAATGACTATCACGCTGTTTGGCCCCTTCCCTGGCGCAAAAAATGGGGCATGCGGTATTATTACCAACCGGCATTTGTACAACAATTAGGCCTTTTCGGCTCAACCTCAGATGCGGAGCTAGCACTTATGGTTGACGCCATGAAGCGATTTGCGCTGCTGGGTGATCTTACCTTTCATGGCCAGCAGCACTATTTATACGCCCTGCTACCTTTACAACGCCGTCCGAACTTCGTTTTACCTGCCTACCGGGGTATTACCTATATCCGATCGGAATACCGATCGGCTTTCAGGAAAAGCTTGCAAAAAGCCTCTGGTCATCCACTTCTTTATCGCAATGACCTCGATCACGAATGGGTCATTCGCCAATACCAGGCCAGCTATGGCGCCAGAATGCCACAGGTATCTACCTCTGATTATGCGCATTTCATTCAGCTATGCGATCACTTGCATCAGGAAAAAAACTGTCTGGTGAGGTTTGTAAGTACCGCTGATCATCATGAGCCGCTTGCCGCAGTGATATTGCTGCGAGATGGCAAGCGTTTGTACAATATCTGCAATATCATCAGCGACCAGGGACGTGACCTCGGTGCCAATCATTGGTTATTTGACCAGGTGTTGGAAGAATTTAGCGAACAAGACTATTTGCTTGACCTGGAAGGTTCTTCTTTACCGGGTGTAGCTTTTTTCTATGCGTCGCTGGGAGCGATTAATGAGCCCTATTATCTCTATGAGCGAAGCCCGCTGATCAGCAAATTCCGACAATTATTACGCGGTCGCTGATCCGTTTCGCTGTTGAAGAATCTGTTCTGCGATGAGCAGATCTACCGGGCGGGTGATCTTAATGTTTTGATGGTCTCCTTCAATGAGGTGTACAGGGTGGCCCGACAATTCTACTACCGTTGCTTCATCAGTAAATGCTGGATCATATGCCCTTTCGAAGGCAGGTAGCAAGAGCTCACTCTTAAAAGTTTGCGGTGTTTGTATGATACGTACATGATCGCGATTGGCAACCCTGTTGGTATCGTTTTCAACAATCCGGATACTATCGGTAGCCGCTACAGCGGGTATGGCCGAGCCCTTCTCTAATGCCTGCTCATAACAAGCCCTGATGAGTGCTTCACTAACCAAACAGCGAACGCCATCATGCACAAAAATGACAGATGGCCCCTGCACCAAAGCCAATCCATTCTTTACGGAATCAAATCGTGTACTGCCTCCGGTAGTAATGGTCACACGATCCGCAGCCCGAAGAGAGGTGATGATCTCCTCACCTTCCTGGTGGCGTTCGGCTGGTAATACCAGTATGATTTGCAAGTCTAAAAAACTATTGAGAAAAGTATGTAGTGTATGCCATAACAATGGCTTTCCCTGAAGTGTTAAGAATTGTTTGGGAACAGGGGTACCCATTCTTTGTCCACTCCCTCCCGCTACGATCACTGCGAATTTTAGCATATGGCTGCCCTTTAAAAAGAAAAAGAGGAGCTACCGCAAAGCAGCCCCCCCTTTTCTCATGTGTATCAGTCTAACCAAATATATTTATTTATAGATAAAAACTTCATTTTTACCGAAATTATTTTTTATTCCGCGGTACATACCTGCGCTATTGAGTACCATGGCGGCATTTCCCTGGGCATCTACCCCAATCATGCCCCCCTCTCCATTCAATTTTACCAGTTTATCGAGCACCACGGTCTCCATGGCCTCCTGGAGGCTAGCCCCCTTATATTCCATTAAACAGCTTACATCGTAGGCTGCCACCGACCGAATGAACATTTCCCCATGTCCGGTACAGCTAATGGCACAGGTTTTATTATTGGCATAGGTACCACAGCCAATCAGCGGACTATCGCCAATACGACCATATTTCTTATTGGTCATACCGCCTGTAGAAGTAGCTGCGGCAATATTCCCGAACTGATCGCAGGCTACAGCGCCTACTGTTCCGAATTTCTTGTCGCGCATCAATTCCTCTAAATGGTGGTGGGTATGATCGAGTGAGTAGTTATCAGAATCACGGATTGCCTTCCACTGGTCATAACGAAACTGGGAAAAGAAGTATTCATCTGGCTCCAGTTTTACGCCCTGTTTGATAGCGAAATCATTGGCCCCTTTCCCACTCAGGAAAACGTGGTTGCTATTGCGCATCACTTCGGCGGCCAGTTCAATCGGATTGCGAACATTACGAATGGCTGCAACAGCCCCTGCCGACAGATCGGCCCCATCCATAATGGCGGCATCCATTTCCTGTAAGCCTTTCTTGGTGAATACAGCACCTCTTCCGGCATTGAAGAGGATATTATCTTCCAGAATTACCACAGCGGCCTTAATCGCATTGACAGCAGTACCCCCCTGCTCCAGTACAGCATAACTGGCATCGAGTGCTTTCTGCAATCCTTCCTGGTAGGCTTTCTCCAGTTCAGGGGTCATATCTTCCTTGAGAATGGTACCGGCTCCTCCGTGTACTACGATCGTATAATTAGACATATCAGCGCTATTTAAAGAGGCCATCGAAATTAGCCATTAAGCAGACTGATAATTTTGAATTGTTTGTGGGAAGTTTTAGAGAAGGTTCAAGTATTATTCCCTTTTATTAAATTTCTTCTGCTGACTAATGGGAAAACGATTAGCATACAGTAAACATCGTTATCGGACTGTTCGAGTGAAGATCCATACACCTGATCCTCAGTTCTCCAAATTCAAGCGAGTATGTTTGGTTGAAATAGCTTAAAATTTTATCCAGCTGTATAATCGCCTTGGCGAAATGTCTGTCGTGGGTAATATGTAATCCTTTCTCTTTTCTTGCCGGCTCCTCATGACAAAGATATCTCGATCTTCGGGATAAGCCTTCCAGTTTTGTGTAGGCTAAATATACCTCTTGGGGTACCTGGCAAATTGATAGATGATTAAATGGGTTGATTGCATTTTTTACATCTTCATGCGTTCTGTAATGCAAATCTGCCACTTGCGCAATATGGGCATTAATCAAATGAACTGCAGTATAATAGCAAATAGTCACTTGCCAATCCCAATTAGCAGTGAATTTCGAGTTTACTTCAACAACAAATTTGAGATTACTCTGGCTTGCGATATATGCTCTTCAAATGAAGCCAAGTATTATTGTAAGATAGATTGATAATGAGGAGGAACCGGTATAGCATCAGATCTTTCTATAATGGTAGAGTTAATGTAAAAACCATGAATATTAAACTTCCCATTAATTTTTGCTTCGGACAACAACAATAAATTCTCCATTTCTTCATCATTGTCCTCAATTTCGGCCCATACTAAAATTTTAGAGTCTGAAATACCTAAAGCTAATTTAAGCGGCGTTCTGCTGGTATATATATGCTGTGCGTATTCAAGTACAAGTTGTTTTATAAAAAATTGTGAACTAGCAGTTCGCATATCTCCAAATACTTTTGCATGGTCCTTAGCTATCAGCGCTTGATACAACTCCTTCTTCTCAGTTGAAGCTGTATCTGTCTCGAGCAAGAAATGGTCTACCTTGATCGTATCAATCAATGTATTAAACCACTCATTCATTTCTTCGTGAGAAAGTGAAGATCGATTATCAGAAGTTGTTGGATTAGACGCCATAGTTGATATTTAAACAAATCCATGTCGACCAGGAATGGACTTGCAACACAATAAAACTAATCAATCACCAATGATTTTTTACTTAAAAATGTAAGTTTCAGATATCTTTTGCAACTACTGCTTAAACGATTCGTTTCAGCTTATATCTTGTTCTCTAACAGTAGTTTACATTCTTGCAACAGTCTTTTTTTATCAATCGCAGCAGTTCCCACTTCTTCACAAACCAACCCTCCGGCAATATTCGCCATTTCAGCAGCCAGGTGCATATTTTGGGTACTGGCATATACCAGTGCTGCTGTAGCAATCACTGTATCACCTGCCCCACTTACATCGGCGATATTGCGAATATGCGTGGCAATGATTTTGGCCTCATCCTGATCATGATAAAACACCCCTTTTTCGGATAGGGTAATGAAAGATATCTGATGCTGCAGGCTAGCAGCCAGGGCCGTATGCACTTTTTTAAGCGCAGGCAGATCTACCTCGGACAATATCATATTCAATCCCTCTTTCACTTCTTTGAGATTGGGTTTGAAAATGGTAACATCTTTATACGACAGAAAATTTTTCTTTTTGGGGTCTACGGCAGTAAGAATGCCCCTGGCATTACACAGTTGCGTTACTGTTTGAATAATGCGTTCGGTGATCACACCCTTATTATAATCTTCGAAGATGAGTACCTGAGGTGCTACCGCTTCAATACATGCTGTCACTTTTTGTAGTAATAGTTCTTCGGTGGCGGTATCAATATCATGTGTCACTTCGGCATCCAGTCGCATCATTTGCTGGTTACGGCTCATGACGCGCATCTTATTGGTGGTAACACGGTCTTTTACATCACAGATATAGCTGGTATTGATTCCTTTTTCATTCAACAGGCTTTTCAGCAGCACCCCATCTTCATCATGACCGATAACGGAAATCATGTAAGTTTTTCCACCCAGTGATGCCGTATTCAGGGCTACATTGGCAGCACCTCCAACCCTGTATTCCTTGTGTTTGAGGGCTACTACAGGAACGGGAGCTTCCGGCGAGATCCTGTCTACAGAACCCCACCAGTAGGTATCCAACATCACATCTCCCAACACAACTACTTTTACCTCAGAGAATGCTTCGAATAACTGATCAAACTGTATCATTCCGCCGTTTTATTATTTCTGACCGCAAGATAATACAAAGGAATACCAATCAGGGTAATGATCAACCCAGGCCAGGTAAAATTAGGTTTATAAATGATGAGTAGTACACAGAATGTGATCCCCATGATCATATAAATGGCTGGCAGTACAGGATATCCAACGGCTTTATACGGACGTTCCATATCCGGCCGTTTTTTACGCAGAATGAAGATGCCGGCAATGGTGAGCACATAGAAGATCACCACGATAAAAGATACCATATCCAGCAAATCGCCATACTTACCACTCAGGCAAAGCAATGATGCCACCACACATTGTGCCCATAATGCCCAAGCAGGCACGGCCTGGGCATTCAAAGTACCTGCTTTTTTAAAGAACAGGCCATCCTGTGCCATCGTATAGTACACCCTGGCTCCTGCAAGAATCAATCCGTTATTACAACCAAAAGTGGAGATCATGATCATCACAGCAATTACATAGGTACCGATATCACCAAAAATTAGGTTGGATGCCACCACTGCCACCCTGTCCTGTGGCGCATGTGCGATCTGATCCATGGGCAATACACTGATATACATAAGATTGGCCGCTACATAAATAACCGTAACAATCAGGGTGCCGAACAAGAGACTCAATCCGATATTCTTTTGCGGATTCTTGATCTCTCCGGCTATAAAAGTCACATTGTTCCAGGCATCACTACTGAATATTGAGCCTACCATAGAAGCCGCAATAGCACCAAAGGCAGCCACCCCAATTACAGCGGTGATTCCATTCTCTGCCGACAAATTACTCATTTGCCAGCCATTGCTCCAGTTGGCATCCCAAACCTGCTTATTGGCGGCGAGAAAAAAGCCAAATACGATCAACCCGAATAAAGACAATAGCTTGGTAACAGTAAACGTAGTTTGAATGAGTTTACCACCTTGTACGCCACGGGTATTGATATAAGTAAGGAAAATAATGGTAATGATCGACAATATCTGTGCAGGATAAATTTTCAGAAAACCTGCCTGAAATAAGATATTCGCATCGGTCATTTCCAAAGAAGGAAAGAAGTAACCGGCAAACTTACTGAAAGCTACTCCTACAGCGGCGATGGTTCCCGTTTGAATCACCGAAAAGAAACTCCAGCCATACAGGAATCCTGTGAGCTTATTATAGGATTCTTTCAGGTACACATACTGACCACCTGCTTTCGGAAACATGGCACTCAATTCACCATAGCTCAAAGCGGCTGTGAGCGTCATAAACCCGGTAATCAACCAAACAACAATCAACCATCCTGCACCACCCACATTCCGGGCAATATCGGCACTCACAATAAAAATCCCCGACCCAATCATACTCCCCGCCACAATCATCGTAGCATCCAAGAGTCCGAGGGTGGGTTTGAAGTTTTTTGGGGAGGGCATGGGGTTAATTTGAAAATTTGGAAATTTGAAAATTTGAAAATGGAAGAAGTGGTTTTGTGGGATTACTGATAGGATTGGTATTTGCTAATTGTTTCAATTCAATAATTTGAAAATTAACCAGCTGCCAATTAGTTGCCCTCCCCCATTTTCAAATTTGAAAATGGAAGAAATATTGTTGTGGGATTGATGGTGGGGTTAGGATTTGCTAATTGTTTCAATTCAATAATTTGAAAATTAGCCAGGTTCCAATCAGTTACCCTCCCCGCATCTCAAACTCCCCCCATTTTCAAATTTTCAAATTCTCAAATTTTCAAATTACCCCTACTGCTTCTTATACCGCTCATTCAACCCCTTAATGATTTCATTGGTGATATCGTAGGCAGTGTCTTTGTAGTAGAAAGAGAGTGACTCAGAGCTGTTGGCTACGATGTAGGCATAGCCCTTGTTGGCATTGAATTCTTTGAGGTAGTCGGTGATCTTTTGTCTTACATCCAGCATCTTCTTCATGCTCACATCCTGCATTTCATTATTCATCATTTGCTCTTTGCTGTTGTAGGTCTTTTCCATTTGCATGAGCTCCTGCTGTTTGTTGTTTACTTCTGCCTGTGTCATGGTTTGTGCAGTGCGCTGGAGGTCCTGGTATTTGGAAGCAAATGCTTCTTTCAGTTGATTGAGTTGTTTGGTATTCTCCTGGGCCTTGGCCTGGATAGAATTACTCACTTCTTTATAGTAATCGAAATGTGCTTCGATAGAATCGATCTCAAAATAAGCGATCCTAAAGTCGCCGGAAGGAACATTACCCTTGTCTGTCTTTACCCCGGTTTTACCATTGGAAGAGAAATGAAGGTAGAACAAGATACCCACTGCAATGACCAACACCACATTCAGGGCAAGCGTAAAATTTTTCATGTAAGAAATGTTTAAGTAATAAAGTTAGTGCTTCGCCGGTGTTTTTGATCCCGGTTCAGCAAGATTAACAATTAATGCCAGATTACAAAAAACTGTGCAATAATATAGGCTCTAAAAAAAAGTAGGAAGTTCTCACTTCCTACTTTCTATGTTCATCCTTTCCGTTAGGAAGGATTATTCTTCATCATCAAAGCTCATAGCCTCACGTGTAGTAGCCAGTACTTCATACTCTTCCTTGCTACCTACAATCAGGTTTTCGAACTCTTTCTGTCCGCTACCGGCAGGGATCAGGTGACCTGTGATCACGTTCTCCTTCAGACCCAGCATAGCATCGGCCTTACCGTTAATCGCGGCCTGGCTGAGTACCTTCGTGGTTTCCTGGAAGGATGCAGCTGAAATCCAGCTCTGAACACCCAGTGAAGCCTTGGTAATACCCAACAGTACCGGCGTTGCAGTAGCAGGTTTGGCATCACGAACTTCTACCAGTTTCTTATCATTACGACGCAGGATAGAGTTTTCTTCCCTCAGTTCACGCAGGGTGATGATCTGACCAGGTTTCAGCTTGCTGCTTTCGCCCGCATCGGTTACCACTTTCTTATCGAAGATTCTGTCATTCTCTTCGATAAAGTCGAAGCGATCTTCCAGATCTTCTTCCAGGAATTTGGTATCACCAGCATCAACGATCTCTACTTTCTTCATCATCTGACGAACGATCACTTCAATGTGTTTATCATTGATTTTCACACCTTGTAAGCGATATACTTCCTGGATCTCATTCACAACGTACTCTTGTACGGCGAATGGACCTTTAATAGCAAGGATATCGGCCGGAGCGATCTGGCCATCAGACATTGGCGTACCTGCTTTTACAAAGTCGCCATCCTGTACCAGGATCTGACGGGTTAATGGCACCAGGTATTTCTTCACCATACCGTCTTTCGACTCAACGATGATTTCACGGTTACCACGTTTTACGTTACCGAATGCCACCACACCATCGATCTCACAAACGATAGCTGGGTTACCTGGGTTACGTGCTTCGAACAATTCAGTTACACG